>JACCDM010241466.1_pt1 | contig 51106 bp, 61 predicted proteins | sample 7445851 | NCBI WGS metagenome assembly JACCDM01 (sample SAMN15323438, study PRJNA562643) | freshwater metagenome | isolation source: river surface water | place: USA:Blue River Watershed | collected 2017-08-16
AAACGACGGGTAAGCAGACGCTGGCTCTGGCTAAAAATGACGCTCTGTTCCAAGCACTACTACATGGCGACAAAGAAGATGTCCGACTCCTATGCGAAGCACGACTGCGAGTCAAATCTACGACTGAGCGCACACGAGCGCAAAGATTCTTAGACATCTCCAGTCGCGGCCCGCTGCCTGTACCCCTTGCATATTACGGTGCAGCGACTGGGCGGTGGACAGCGTCCAAGGGGAGCGCGATCAACATGCAGAATTTGAAGCGGGCATCTGAAGAGAAACGCTCTCTGCTGCGTGAAGCGATCATGGCTCCTGAAGGCTACGTTGTGGTGGCCGGTGACTTGTCGCAGATCGAGCCGCGTGTGCTGGCATGGTTGTCGGACTACGAAGACCTGCTGAACATCTTCCGTTCCGGTGAGGATGCATACGCACAGTTCGGCGCACAGATGTTCAACATACCCGGCATGACCAAGAAGAGCCATCCTGATTTGCGGCAGTCGGCCAAGTCGGCGCTCTTGGGTGCAGGGTATGGGCTTGGGTGGGCATCGTTCGCAACGCAGTTGCTGACCGGCTTTCTGGGGGCACCGCCTGTGCGGTATGACATGGCGTTCGCCAAGAAGCTGGGGGTAACCAAGGAGTACATCGAGAAGTTTCTGGACTGGGATGACAACGTCAAGAAGCTCGAAGAGATACCCCACACCTGCACCACCAAGGAACTTTTAATACATGCAGCAGCATCCAAGAAGATCATCGACATCTACCGGGCGACAGCCCATCCGGTTGTTTCTTTTTGGGAAATGTGTGCGGGGTTGTTGGAGACGGCGCTTTACGGCGGCAAAGAGTTCCGGTATAAATGTCTGGTATTCCGCAAGGGCGAGATCGAATTGCCCAACGGGATGAAACTGCTTTATCCAGACTTACGACGCGAAAAAGACGAGAAGGGTAGGAGCCAGTATGTATACGGGCCAGACGCTACCAAGCTGTACGCAGGGAAGATCACGAACAACGTAACACAGGGTGTTGCGCGTATCGTCATGACTGATGGAATGCTGCGGGTATCGAAAAGGTATCCTGTGGTTGGAACAGTGCACGATGAGTTGTGGTCACTTGCGCCAGAAGAGGAAGCCGAGACCGCTAAGAAGTGGGTTTGGGAGCAGATGACTATGGAGCCACGGTATATGCCGGGCATCCCATTGAATTCTGATGTTGGGTATCACAGACGTTACGGCCTTGCAAAAGGTTAATAAAGGAGAAGCAATTGGATAAAACCAGAAAGAAGAAGTTAGAGTTGCCACGCAAGATCAGAGTCGGTAAGAAGATGTACACCATCGACATACTGGAGACGATGTTGCAGAGCGGTGATATGGCTCGGGTGTATTACGAGCGCAACCGTATCGAAGTTGGTAAGAAGAGTGGCGTTACTGGACGGCGCTACTCAAGAAAAGAGATGAACGATTCGTTCTGGCATGAGTTGGTACATGCCATCCTGTACGACATGGATGAGCATCGACTGAACAAGAACGAGAAGTTCGTTACCGAGTTTGCACACCGGCTGTCAGAAGCCATTGACTCTGCGAGGTTTGAATGATTACTGAAATTTACTACGATGGAAAAATAAGAATGGAAACGTACAGGGCGGTTGCAATTAAGCCGTACCCCAACAGCACCGAGGGTGCTTTCCCATTACACGCTAAAGACTGTCCGCACAAGGGCGAAGTTTCCTGCTTCACGCAAAGCTGGTCATCCGTCTGCGGTGGGTACATGGGTCATGCAGGACTCGCGGTTATCCGTTGCCAAGAACCCTTGAGAGATACCGATGAAAAATAAAGTCGTCTGGTCGCACAGTGCCTTGAAGGATTACGAGGGCTGTGCCAAGCGTTACCAAGAAGTGAGGGTCTTGAAGAACTACCAGTTCAAAGAGACAGAGGCCACCAAGTACGGCACCGAACTTCACAAGGCAGCAGAGGACTACGTGCGGGATGGTACCCCCATCCCAGAGCAGTTCGCCTTCGTCAAGGACACGCTCGATGCACTGATTGCCAAGCCGGGCAGGAAACTATGCGAACACCAGATGGCGCTGACCATTGACCTAAACCCATGCGGATGGAAGTCGTCGGATGTATGGGTCAGGGGTATCGCAGACCTGTTGATTATTGATGACGATAATCTGACCGCTTGGATTGTGGACTACAAGACAGGCAACAACAAATACCCAGACCGTGAACAGTTAAAGCTCATGGCCATGATGGTGTTTGCGCACTTCCCGCACATTCGCAAAGTGAATGCTGCGCTGTTGTTCGTAGTGAAGAACGACATGGTCAAGCTGAGTATGACCGTGGACGAAGCAGAACCCGCGTGGTGGGATTACAGAGAGCGCATCGCTCGTATCGAGCAGGCTCATGCAACAGGCGTATGGAACCCAAGACCTTCTCCACTATGCCCGTGGTGTCCTGTAACCACTTGTGCCAATCACCCAAAAAGTTAAGGAGAAGTAGATGGCTATTACGGCAGAGTACAACACAGTAGGGCGTATGGTTACGCAGGCACTGTTTGATGCAGTTAAAGATGACTTACGTAAGCAGATAGTCGCACTGGTCGAAAAAGAACTAGAACCAACAATATCGCGTATTGCGGAAGAGATGGTTTTAAGTGTGCATGAGATGAACGACGTACGATACGGCACAGTAAATATGGTTGTGCGGATAGATGGTGTAGATAAATTTATGAAGGAGCTTAAAAAATGACACGCAATTACAAATCAGAGTACGACAACTACCACGCCAAGCCAGAGCAAATTAAAAACCGTGCCGAGCGAGTCAAAGCTAGGCGCATGATGGAGAAGACAGGCGCTGTTACCAAAGGCGATGGCAAAGATGTAGACCACAAGAAGCCACTGCGTTCAGGCGGTACCACAACAAAGAGCAACCTCAGAGTTCGCAGCAAAGCAGCAAACAGAAGTGATAATAAATAGGAGAAGTAAATGCAGATCGTCGATAACAAAGCGTTGCTCTTTCGCACTCGCAACCCAGACAAGTATCGGGTAATCCCGAAACACAAAATACTTAACAGGAGCGACGATGGTACAGCGGAGATTGCAGTTTATTGGGGACTTGATGAAGCGCGTGTCCTCAAAAACCTTGGTGTCAAAGATGTTCCTTCGCCAATCACTAGGCGGTACAACTGGCCGGGTAAATACAAACCGATGGCGCACCAGATTGAGACGGCAGCGTTTCTCACTATGCATAAGAAAGCGTTCGTATTTTCGGAGCCGGGCACTGGAAAGACTCTTTCGGCACTATGGGCTGCGGACTACCTGATGCAACGTGGGGATGTGCGGCGCTGTCTCATTCTGTGCCCGCTCTCCATCATGCAGTCAGCATGGCTAGGTGACTTGAACAACAGCATCATTCATCGCTCTGCCGTTATCGCGCACCACGCGCAGGCTAGTCGCCGTATTGAGATGGTTCAGCAGGACTACGAGTTCGTGATCGCCAACTACGATGGGTTAAATCTGATTGCAGATGAGATTATCAACGATGGCCGCTTCGATCTGATTATTGTTGACGAGGCCAACGCATACAAGACTATGACCACCAAGCGTTGGAAGGCGTTGAAGTCTATCGTCGGACCCAACACCCACCTGTGGATGATGACGGGTACTCCAGCATCGCAGTCCCCTGCGGATGCGTACGGCTTGGCGCGTCTGGTCAACCCTGATGGTGTACCAAAGTTCTTCACAGGCTGGCGCGATAAGGTCATGAACAAAGTCACGCAGTTCAAGTGGGTCCCCAAGGCCAGCGCAGCGGAGGACGTTCATGAAGCCTTGCAACCCGCTATTCGCTTTACCAAAGAGCAGTGCCTCGACTTGCCGCCTGTACTCACCATGACACGTGAGGTAGCACTCACTCCGCAGCAAGCCAAGTACTACAACCTGCTGAAAGAACGCATGATGGTGCAAGCCGCAGGTGAGACCATCACTGCGGTGAATGCTGCTGCCGGGGTGTCCAAGCTCTTGCAAATATCATGCGGCGCAGCATACACAGACGACAAGGAAGTCATTGAGTTCGATGCGTCACCACGCCTCTCAGTGCTGGAAGAAATACTGGAAGAGACCAGCAGGAAGGTCATCATCTTCGCGCTGTTCCGCAGCACCATCGACACCATTCACAAACACTTGCTCAAGAGAAACATTGCAACAGAAGTTATTCACGGCGACATCACGCCGCCCAAACGCGCTGACATCATTCGCAGGTTCCAGTCAGAAAAAGACCCACGAGTATTGGTCATGCAGCCTCAAGCAACTGCACACGGTATCACCTTGACCGCTGCGGATACGGTGGTGTTCTTCGGTCCGTTGATGTCTGTTGAACAGTATATCCAGTGCATCGCACGGGCTGACCGCAAGGGGCAGGACTCCGACAAAGTGACAGTTATTCACATACAAGGAAGCCCGATTGAGAAGCGCATGTTCAAGGCGCTGGAGGGCAAGGTCACAGATAACACTCTGCTAACGCAGATGTTCAACGCTGAAATAAAAACGTGAAAGGGGGTTGCAAACGAAATTGGTTTTAGGTAATCTGTCAAACGCTTGACAAAATAATAGGAGAAGCAAATGAGTGACGAGATCATTCCGCTGGACAAACTTGCGCGCATTTATCGCAAGATCAAGACGGAGATCGACTCGCTGACGCAAGAGTACGACACCAAGCTAGAGCAACTCAAAGCGCAGCAAGACGAACTTCGTTTCGCAATGAAAGACCAGATGAAAGCCCTTGGGGTCAAGTCGGTCAACACCGCCTTCGGCACTGTGTCATTGGTAAACAAAACCCGTTACAACACGCAAGACTGGGACTCGTTCAAGAAGTTTATTGTCGAGCACGATGTCGTTGACCTGTTGGAAAAACGGATTGCGCAATCCAATATGGCGCGGTTCCTTGAAGAAAATCCGGCGCTTGTACCACCCGGATTAAACGCATACACGGACTTCGAAATCCGTGTGACTAAACCTACTAAGTGAGAACGCAAATGACCGATCTAACTGTATTCAATCCCGCACAAGTACCCGACTTCGCACGTAATAACGAACTGTCTGAAACCGCACTGGCTTTAACTGGTGGTGGCACTGGTGGTAGCGTCAAACGTATCTCGATCAAGGGCGGTGTATTCCGTCTGATGTCCGGTGGTAAAGAGATCGCATCCATCGAAGATCGTCATCTGGACGTTGTGATTGTTAAGGCCGCACCGAAGGTCAGCCGTATTTTTTACGCTGGCGCTTACGACAAGGATGCTGCCGCAGCACCACCTGATTGCTGGTCCAACGATGGCGAGAAGCCAGATGCAGGCGCAAAGAACAAGCAGTCGCAGACTTGCCTGTCGTGCCCACAGAACCAAGCCGGTTCGGGTCAGGGTAATAGCCGCGCTTGCCGTTATCAGCAGCGTCTGGCAGTGGTGTTGGAGAACAACCCCGGTGGCGATGTCATGCAGTTGACGCTGCCAGCGACATCGGTGTTCGGTAAGGAAGACGGCGACAAGCGCCCACTCCAAGCCTTTGCGCGTCATCTGGCGCTCTCCAACCCGCCGATCAACCCAGAGCAGATCGTCACCCGCATGAAGTTCGATACCAAAGCGGAGTCACCCAAGCTGTTCTTCTCCCCGGTTCGTTGGCTGACCAATGACGAGTATGCCGTGGTCAAGTCGCAAGCCGAAAGCACCGATGCAGCCCGCGCTGTTGTGATGACAGTGGCACAGACGGATGGTGTTAAGGGTGCCCCTGCCCTGCCGGGTAAAGCGCCTGTGGCTGTGGTGGAAGAAGAGGAAGCCCCGGCACCGAAGGCCAAGACTGCGAAGAAGAAAGCCGAAGTCGCGGACGAAGACGCCGAACCAGAAGTTCGCAAGGAAGCCGCCAAGCCTTCGGCAGTGCCAGAGAAGAAGTCAAAGCTGGCCGACATCGTGGCTGACTGGGACGACGAGTAAAAGGAGGGGGGCTTCGGCCCCCGCATGATGCCGATAATATTCCCATCAAACACTAAAGGCGTGACTGCCGGAATGCTGCGGCAGATTAAGCAGCAAGGCTATACCACCGCAGACGGGGGTGTTTTTGATGCAGCCGTGATGACCTCCATCGCTGTAAATGTTTCGTCGTATCTTGAACCGATTGAACCTTTGGGGAAATGTATGAGTGCACTGGAGAAAGCAAGAGAAGACGCGGCGGAAATGACCGCAGCACTAATAAAAAACACCAACGCCATGGTGGAGCAAGCAAGAGAAACACACAAACAACTAACCGACATCAACGGCAAGCTGCGTGACGGAGCAGAAAAACTGGGCGGTGCTCTGGAAAAATTTAATAAGATTGCAGGCAATACAAACTTTGCAGAGACAACCAAGCAAGCAGAGTCTCTTGTGACCAGCTTGGAGCGCCTCGCTGCACTGGAAGCCAGTGGCATGTTAGATAAAGTAATGAAAGCAATGGCAAAATAGCCCAGCCGGAGGTGGCGCTAATAACACCGGCAGCGGGGGCTGTGTATCCTTTCGGGAATGTACTCCAATCGCAGTGACCCCGCATTTCTTAATTACAAAACTACCCAATGGCCTACTCTCAAAAAATCATAGATGCCGTTGCCTCAGCGCCCAAGACACCGGGCAATCAACTGGGGCGCTGGGCGATCTATCTCGACTTTCCTGTGACCAAAATTGCATACGTGCTGGGCGTAACTCGACAGACGGTTTACAACTGGATGATCGGTAAGACAGAAGTATTTGTCGGCTACCAAGATCGTGTCGAATTACTGCTCAAGATTATGCAGTCATCTAAAACCGCTGACGAAGCATGGAGAAGAATATGCAAGGAATACAACCTCAAAGCCTGACCGACAAAGAGTTGATAAACGCATCATTACTGATGTTTGAACCTGATGTTGGTATGCCTGTTGCCTTTCAAAAAGAAGTTGTTCGTCGTTTGGCTTCGTATGTAGAAGACGCACGAATTAACATGACCGATTACAAAACGTCACACCCCAACCAACTCCCGTTGTTCGACTAAAACAATAAAGGATAACTATGAACCCGCTTGATTTTATGGCGGCGGTTCTCCCACCACCGGGTAACGGGTACTACTGCGTGGCAGAACTGACAACGAAGTACAAAGAGCATGTGTACAAGGAGACACTGGAGGAACTTGAGCAGACGATTGAAAGTTGCAAGCTGAATGGGTACGACACGTACTTCGCACTGGGGACATTTAAAAACCCCAACGACAGGACAGCGCCCAATGTGGAGATGGTCAAGTGCATCGCCATCGATGTTGACTGCAACCACCCGCAAGACCTGCCGGATGCAACGGGCGTAATCAAACAGAAGGGCTACCCATCCCCCAAGGCTGGGTTCGAAGCCATCATGGCGTTCATCGATGAGGTCGGGCTGTCTGGTCTTGGCCAGCCGTGGTTCGTCCATTCGGGCGGCGGGGTACACGCATACTGGCCGCTGAAGGAAGCGATTCCGAAGTCGGCATGGAAGCCTGTGGCCGAGCAGTTCAAGCGCCTGTGCTTCTCCAAGAAGCTGGCTATCGATGCGACTGTGACGGGCGATGCCTCCCGTGTGCTGCGCGTACCGGGCACGATCAATAACGGCATCAAGAGCGGCAAGAAGGTCAGGGGTGTGACCAACGTGCGGTTCATGAACGAGGGTGACTACTTCGACATTGAGGACATCAAGGCGCTGGTGACCAAGCATCTGGCCGGTACCCCCTACGAGTCCAAGCCCACACCCCCAGCCAACGTGGTCGAGCTTCCCGGCCAACGCCCAACGCTGCCTGCTTCAACGGAGAACACCGGCACCAGCGTGAAGCTGTTCGAGAACTCAGTGACCAAGTTCCGCAAGATCTTTGAGCGTACCAAACAGGGCACAGGCTGCGGTCAACTCGCATACTACATCGACAATGCCGAGCAGGATGGCATGGAGCCGCTATGGCGGGGGCTGCTGTCGATTGCCCAGAAGTGCGAGGAAGCGCCCAAGGCGGTGATCTGGCTCTCCCAGCTTCACCCCTACGACGAAGACCGCATGAACACCAAGCTGCGGGAGATCAAAGGACCCTACCCCTGCACCAAGTTCGACTCCGAGAATCCCGGCGTGTGTACACAGTGTGTACACTGGGGCAAGATCACCAACCCACTGGCGCTGGGGCGCGAGTATGCGGTGGAGGTAGACACCAAAGAGATCGAAGTGAAGGCCGACAACGAGGCGTATGCCCGCAAGGTGCTGCGTCCTGAACCGCCCAAGGGCTACGCCTACGGCAAGCAGGGCGGTGTGTTCATCGAGAAGGATGACGAGGACGCTAACGGCAACAAGATCAAACGTCAGGTCATGCTGATCCCCTACGACCTGTTCCCTGTGGACATCCTGAACTCCAACGGGGAGCACACGGTACACATGATGGCGATCAGGAACGGCAACGCAAGCACCATCACCATCCCCCAGAAGTGCGTTGTCAGCAAAGACGAGACCATGAAACAGTTAGCCAGCCAGAACATTCTGGCTTCCTTTGGTTCAGGTAACGACAAGAACCTGTACGACTACGTCCGGGCTTGTGTGGAGAAGGTCAGCGTGGAGAAGCAAACGGTCAGTGTGCCCACCAGCTACGGCTGGCAGGAGGATGACACGTTCGTCTTTGCCGGGAAGATATACACGCCCAACGGGCAGGTCGAAGTGCCCATGGAAGGGCTGGAGAATATCGTTGCCAACACCAAGCCCACTGGCACCATCGAGCAGTGGCGGGCGGTCATCAACCTGTTCATCCAGAAGAAGATGTGGAAGCACGTGTGCATCATGCTGGCAGGTACTGGCGCACCGCTCATGCGCTTCACTGGCATTTACGGCATGACGTTCCACTGCGGCTCAACCAACTCCGGTACAGGTAAATCGCTGGCGCTGGAAGCTGCGGCTTCGGTCTGGGGTCATCCGGTGCACTATCGTACGAGTAAAGGTACGTCGCCTGTCGCCATGCAGCAACGGCTCGGTCTACTGCACAGCATCCCCCTGATAACGGATGAGATCACGGCGAAGAACCGGAAAGACTTTGGGTGGTTCTCCGAGTTTGTACTGGACATGACCAACGGGCGTGGCAAGGAACGTATGGAGTCCGGCGCAAACAAAGAGCGCATGAATCTCTCCACATGGATGGACATCGCCATCATGTCATCCAACACGTACGCAGTGGACTACTTCACAGGCGCACAATCACACTCAGCGGAAGGAGAACTGCGGCGCTTGCTGGAGTTCGCAATGAATGACGTTCTTACATGGGAGCCACATGAGATTGAGATCATTAAGTCGCTGGCGAATAATTACGCGGTCGCAGGGCACCTCCTCGTTGACTATATGGTCAAGAATATCGACAAGCTTAAAGAGATGGTTCCGCAGGTAGTCCGGCGCATGTACGGCGAGTACAACGCAACGAACGACGAGCGTTTCTGGATGGCGGGTATCGGCGCTGCTGTTGCTGCTTGCATCCTGCTCTCAGACGAGCACTGCGGTGCGGTCAACATCCCCATCCAGCCGGTGTTAAATGAGTTTGGCGTTGCCGTGCGGTACATGCGTAATGCCATCAATACCGGCACACGCTCTGCTGAAGATGTGCTGAACTCGTTCACGCAGGAGTACTATGGCAACTTCATCATCGTTCGGTTCAACGGCACAGAGGGCGTTCTGGCTGAGTTAGGTAATGGTGGAGCGATTGATGCGTCCACAACCAGAACTAAGATCATGGGGCGTGTCGAGCATGGCGCAACTGTCGGGTTCACGGACTACTACATCGAGGAGCGGCTGTTAAAAGCGTTCTGCTCTACCATGAGCTTCGGCTATGCCGACTTCAAGAAGTATCTGGAAGAGCAGTTCATGGTGTCGTATATGCCCAAGAAAGACATGACCGCCAAAACCAAAGGACCGCCGATGCGTGTGTCCGTTATGAAGATAAGCCGACGTTCTGATGAAGAAGACTTTACGGGTAACGTACCCTTGGTCGCAGCTTGAGAAAGGGCAGGGGTTCTTCGTTCCTTGTCTGGACACGGAGGCCGTCAAACTCGACGGCCTCCGCAAAGCTTTAGCGCACCGCTTGCTCTACGTTAAAGCTACTGTCGGGGTGAAGAACGGCCTTATTGGGGTTTGGTTTCACCGGTGAACGACAAGAACCGTCTGGCAGTCTCATACTGGCGTTCGTCGATCTTATCCAGTAACTCGTCTTTCTCTGCCGTAGTCCGGTTAGAGTCCAACACCTGCCGACGCAGTTTAGCCAGTTCGCCAAGCTGCTGACGCACTTGTCCCGACAAGCTGGCAGCGACTACCTTGTTGCGGTACTTTTCCAAAAACGCTTCGGCTTCTTCTTTCTTGCCAGAGTCTCTTAGGCGCTCGTACGTCCCCTGCGCTTGCTCAATCTCCAGTATCCGCTCATACGCAGCGTCAAGCGTTCCCCTACCTTCAACCGGCTGGAACAACCCGCCGATGAACGGTGTCTTGCTGGTCTTCATGGTCGGCTTCTCAACCGCGCTAACTTCCGTGTTCAGGATAGGATTGGCCAGTGAGGCAATCGCAATACCTAGAGCGCCTGTGTAACCACGAATCAGGTAGTCGATCTTGATCGGAGTCAGTCCGAAATCGCCTGTAACGCTACCCAACATCTTGGCAATTTCCGTTGTGCCTTCACGATAGCGTTCGCCCGGCATCATGGATGTCTTCTCGCGCATGGACTCGATGTCACCACCAAAGAACGACCTGCCCAACACTACCTCAGTCAACGGCTTGATCGCTGCTGGCAGCGCAAACGGATTGGAGAGCGCCACCAGTTTGCCCATACCCTTAGTGATGTCGTCAGCACGTTCATCCTGCGCGGCAGTGTTGAACACCGCTTCGGGCAACGACTTGAACAAGTAGCCCAATTCAAACGGGATAGGCACCTTCATTGGCTCGTCCGAGAACGGCGTGTACACAAACCAATTACCCAGACGCTCTTCAGGCTTGGCGCGTTTGTATGCCTCGTCATCTTCCATTGCAGCCGCATAGGCCAGTGTGCCCGCAGCCAACAGCAAGCCGCGTGTGTAGAGCTTCTGGCGAATCTTTAACTGCTCACTATATGGCATCTGTCCTTTGAACGCCCGGTACAGTACATCCAGACCTTGAATCTGTGCGTTAAAGAACGGAATGACGGTAGACATCATTTGCATGGAAGGCGACAAGCCACGGCGGCTAAAATTCATCGACTCCAGCGTTCTCATTAACGCCTGCATCTCAGACATACCTTTGTTCAAGGAGTCCTTGTAGATCACAGCACGAGTCGCAGCATCGCCCTGCATGGCCAGCGCATCGGCCTTCATCATCAACTTAGCCCAGCCAGTGCGGCCAAGACTCATATCGCGCATGGCTTTGGCCATATCCTGCTCGTCGCCGGTCATGACGTTGCTCGAAATTGCGCCAGCCTGCATCAACTCAATCTCTTCTTTGCTGCGCCCTGCCACCATCTTGCCCAGTTGGGTCATCGAGTTCAGTACAGGCACACCATCCATGCCCGTAGTCATCCAAGCAGTCAGTGGGTCACGAATGGCTTGACGCAAAGCGTATGCCGGGTTGCGCGTAACAAACTGCCGCAGCCAGTTGGCGGGGAGTCCCATATATTTAATCGCCATCGGAATAGTGGTTTTAATACCTTCCATACCTTTGACAATCAGATCTGCCGGGATACCGTACATGTCAGAATCAATGACGGCAAAGTTGTCTTTTCCTTTAACTTTGTAGCGAATGGTGTTTGGCCCTTTCGGCCCCGTGCCTGTGCCAATCTTGCTTGCAATGCCAAGACGGCCCAACAACATAGCGTTGTCTTTAACCATCTGATTACGCAGCGCCATACGAGTCAACACAAATGCGTTCTGTGCCGAGCTTGTAAAGATCGGCATAATTTGCTTGTTATCGCCCACAAGCTCGTGCAGTATCGGCTCGTCTTTCATATTGGCAATACGAATCGGACCTTCTTTGTCCACCATCAACTGTAACTCACCACCCTGCACACGGTAGAACGGCACGTAGTCAATTGCTTTTAGTTCCGCGCCTTTTTGTGCAGCCAAGTAACCCGTCTGTACGGCAAAGTCAATCAGCCCGTTGTTGTACTCTTTGTAAATCTTGGCGGCTTCTTCAAACGCAGCACGGGCTTTTTCATTGCCGCGCAGTTCAGCCATCAGTCGGTTGTAGTCTGCCTCTGCGGTAGTAGGGTCGCTAAAGTTCAGTTTGTTCCAGCCCACCTGCTTGGCTCGTTTACCTGCAACGTAGATGGTGAACATCTGTTCCAACTCGGTGCTGTTCTTAATACCCGACTTCTCCAGCGCCTGAGCAACTTTGACCATGTTGGCACCGGGAGTGCTCTTGTAAACAAACTCCATACCGCGCTTAGTCACCTGCTTAACCAAAGACAGAGGGCCATTAGTCAGTGCCTGTGTAGCGTAAGCATTGGCCTGCTGACCAAAGCGCAGGTAGTACCCTGCCTGCTCGGCTTCCAAGTCGGAGATAACACCCGCATCCAAGCCTTTTTTAATAGCCGCATCAAGCGCCGCGTACTGGTCAACAAACTGCACTCGACCAGACAAACCAAGGAAGTTGCTCACTAACTTGTCTTTGGCGCTCTTCTCTGTAGCTACAAACGAACCACCGTAACGGCTCGGCTCACTCTTGGTACGGAACGCCATCAGACCATCGGCTGCACGGTAAGGGCCAACAGTGCGCTCATTAAAAGCTTTATTGGCCATCTTGATGGCATAGAACACATCCGACGTAGACATCCGCGCCATGTTGGTAAAGCCCATCTGGCGGAGTGCCGAGCGCACCATACCCACAAGTTCTTTCAGCCAACGACCAGCTTTCTCACGGAACCCTTCTGTAATCCGTCTTTGCGCTGTATACGCAATGACTTCACGCAGTGCTTGCAGCTTCTGTATTTCTTCCGACTTGCCCTGCTCCGCAGCAAACTTAGCGGCTTCTACTGCTTTGCGTACCAGTGGTTCGCCACCCAGCTTTTCAGCCAGCTTAATTACGTCCGTGTCATCTGCGTACTTCTGCAACCGATCCATGCCAATCACGGTGTCTATGCCGTAGTGACCGACCATCTCATGGAACAGCGTCTCTTCCAAGTCCTTGACGTTAGTATGCTGGTCGCCCACCACAACGATGGTGCCGTCATCTGGCAAAACTACGCCTTTAAATGCTTTGCCTTCTTTGTACCCATGCTCAACCAACCGCGCCAAGAGTGCCGGGTCCATACCTTCCAGCGTTGGAGCGTAGGTCAGCTTCACGCCCTTGGGCAGCGTAGAGAGGGTCTCTACTATCAACTTCTTTGCTTCTGCTGCGTCAACCGCAGTCTCAGGGGATTTCCCTGTGCGGAACGCAAGGTCGCCTTTTTCTTTAGTTTTAACTTCAGCAATTACTTTTTCTTGCGCGGCTTTAGTCATCGCCACTTGCATGGCGGTGCCTTTAGCTTCTTTGGCAGCACGTTTCTTATTGATGCGCTCTATTGCTTCTTGGCGTTGCTCAGAGGCCAACGCTTTCTTTCTGTCTTCTCTTAAGCCTTCAGCAAATCTTTCTTGTTGCGCAGCAGTCTCAGACTTGCTTTCTTCCGAACTGGTACGCATCTCGCCGAGCTTGGCAATCTTGCGGGTAGCCGGGCCTGTACGTTGAGATTTAACTTCTTGCTTGCCCGCCCCCAACGCCTTGCCCATAACTTCCATTTGTTCACGCAGCAACGCTTTATATTCCGGCGTTTTCTTACCGAGTTCAAGGGCTTTGTTTGCTAAATCTTTTTCCGCAGCTTTAATAAACGCAATAAGTTCTGGAGAATTATCACCATATCTTTTACGAATACCTTCAAGTTTTTTCTGTGCTTTACCCGCTATGGTTTGGTACTCATCTTCTTCGTAGCCAAGTTCTGTTGCGGCTTTGCGCATGGCTTCAGAAGCTTCCGCTTCTTTACGAATATCGCCTTCGTTAATACGTTTTGCTGTCTTCGCTTCAGGCGACATTAATTGCTTGGAAATAAACGCACGAACTTCTTTGCTGCCGTCGCCGTGCTCATCAATTAATTCTTGCAAACGTTCTTTAGCTTTTTCGCTCAGTTTGGCGACAGTCTCAGGCGCAGTACGTCTGGCAGCAAGGAAAGACCGAACCTCTTTACTGTTTTCGCCGTGCTTCTTGACCAAGCTGCCAAGCTGTTTCTGGTCTTTCTTGTTCAGCCCCTTAAAGATGTCCACACGCTCAGGAGCAAACGAACCTGTAGTCTCAAACAGCTTGTCCATTTCTTGCCGGATTTCACGCTGTATGGCTTCTATACGGCCCATTATTTTGGCGTATTCGGCTTCTTCCTTGGCTATGGCTGCGGTTGTACGCGCTTCGTATTTGCCGCTGGCCAACTTTTCTTTAAGCTCTGCAATGCGTTGCCGTGAATCGTGCGCCATCTGGAGCAATGACCGCTTTGCATTACCAATAGGCTCATTTATTTTTTGCCGTAGTTCTGCAATTCTTTCGGCCACGGTGTCGTATACATACAGTTCTTTCCGAACCTTATTGATTGTTACGTCATACACAGCATAGGTGCGTTCACGACGAAGTACGCCCTTCACCATGCCTTTCAGCAATTCGTACACTTGCTCTCTTGGAGACAGGCGAGATTCCCGAGCTTCCGCTGCTTTCTTATCTGCCGCTTCCCGCGCACGACGCAAGTTCTCCAGCGTCTTGGTGTCGTTGTTCCAGATGGCTGCGTTAAGAATGCTTGACTGCTCTTCGATGTCACGTGTTGCAAGCTGCCGAGCTTTGCTGTCTTTATCTTCCAGATTAGCTATCTCGTTTTGCAACTGTTCAATTTCTTGCCCTTTTTTAAGTAGCGCTTCCGTGTATATCCGATAATCCGCTGGGGCAATGATGAGGTTTCCTTCTTTGTCGCGCAGGGTCGTTTGCGCAATTTCAGAAAGCTCTTTGTTACGGACAGCCAATACTTTTCTACGTTGCTCCAATGCAGCGTTACGTTTGTCTGCTTCGGCTTCAGCAATCTTTTCTTTTTCAGTGACTTGTTTAGGGCCAGCCAACGCTTCTTCTACATCAGTAAAGCGGCCTGTGACACGCCCTTCTTCGTCACGCGTTTCTGTCGGTAGTTCTTTAATAACTTCCGTTGCCTGCGGCGCTGCTTCTTCCGGGAACATTGGGATTGTTTCGTTCACAGGTACCGCATTGATGCGTAGTACTTCGCGCTGTTGCTCGGTCTTAGCCTGCTGCTCTGCTTGTTGAGCTTTCAGTTCATCCAGCTTGGCGGCGAGGCTCGGCATAGCGTCAAAGTCGCCCAATTCCGCAGCGTCGGATAGTTTCTTTTGTGCGGCTTTTATTTTCTTATTAAGTTCTTTTTCTGCTTTCGCTGCCTCAGACTCAAAGACTTCAGGGGCTTTGGTCGTGCCGCCCAGTTCTTCTATCTGAGCGCCAAGCTGCTGAATCTGGGCTTTCTGTTGCTGATACACAGGTGTAAGTTGGTCAATTGCCGCTGTGTCACCTTTGGCTGCGGCCTCTTGCATCTGTGTCTGAAGCGGAGCCAGTGCAGTTTGCGCTTCGCGGTACTGGTCCATCATTTGTTGTACGTTACCTTGTACAACTGGCGCGGCTTCAGGACGAACAGGCAACTGCGATGTGCGCAACGCACGGGCCTCAAGTTTTACTTCGTCGTATTCTTTCTTGAGCGGCTTAAAGGCATCAACCTGCTCTTTATAGTCGCGTTGCAGTCCAGCGTAAATGTCACGCTGGCCTTCGGTTGCATCCTTGCCGGGCTTGGATTCTTTGAGTCGCTGCTGGAGTGCAGTAAGATTTGCCTTAGCTTCGTCGTGGCGATCTGCAACACCCAATATGTACTCAGGCTTGGCTTTCTCTGCCGCTTCTGCTTCGCGCAGTTCTTTGGCTTTTTGTGTTGCTTCCCGTGCTTCGCCTCGGGCAACTTCTTCTTTTGCCTGACTAACTTGCGCCCTACGGCTCACACCACCAAACGGACCGCCAAAGAGCGAAGCACCGTATGCAGCCTCGCCGTATTCTTTAAGCGCGTTGTCGTCCAGCAGTGGCAGATTAGCTTGCCAACGGTCCAGCATTTGCTGAGTAACTTCAGTGGGGATTTCTGCCAGCACACCTCTGGCAGTACCTTTGGCAATCGATGTGGCCAGTCTTTCTTCAGCCAGCTTGCGGGCTGCGGGGGACAGCAGTGCCTGTTCTGCTTCTCTTGCAGGGAGACCCAACACGCGGCCCATAATTTTATTTCCCAAAGGAATTGCCATCGAGGCGTATTCCAAAGCAGCCTGCCCTGTGGCAGATAGCGCGGTCGTACCCGGCGCTTGAGGTAAGCCCTCAGCCGCCCGCCGCTCGGCACCTGCACCATAGGATTGCAAGAACAAAGGCGCAATCGCACCAGCAATACCACCACCTATTGCACCATACGGCCCCAAAGGAGCGCCGGCCATAGCACCCAAGCGCCCAGTTGTAAATGACTGTGCCACTTGCGGAAACTGCTCGGCAATAAAACTTGGCGCTTGGCGTAACACTTCTCCCGCAGCGGGGAAGAAGCCGTCCTTGGCATACGCCTCTTTGACTTTTTCAAGGCTTAACGCGGAGGGTGTTTTTTCTTCCAACGCACGAGCACGAGCCAAACCAGCTTGCGCAGCTTCTTCTGGGTTAATTAGCGATCCGAGTGCTGTTTGCTGCGAGGACAGCAGCTTCTTGGCTCCGGCAATACCGCTCTCAATAATGCCCGGTTGTTTTGCTTTGGCCGGAGCTTCTGGCTGAACACCAAATGCTTGCGGGTATTTTTTATACGCCTCGACAAACGCTTGTCGAGGACTCATCCCTTTTGGGATTTCGTAGTATGACCCGTCAGGCAAAGAAAGGTATGCCATTTAATCCTCGTCAGTTGTTACTTACGAACAGTAGCGTTTTGCGGTAACTTGTCAGTAACCGTGGGGTTCATTTGTATTTCCTGCGCAAGCATGTAGTGCTGGAACGTAGGATACTGTTTTTTGAAGTCGCCATACGGATCGTTTTTTGGCTTAGAAGCGTCTTCGTAGGCTTTAAACAAAAGCGCTGGCGTAATCTGCCCTCGCATACCTGCACCCCCACCCATCGGGCGGTTTGCGTATATTTTTGCAACTTCTTTATCGACAATACCGCGTTTTTCTGTTCGTATATTTTCTTGCAGTTGTTTAAATTCTTCACGGGCAGTTTCTGCTTGTTGTTGCATCTGCGCCCGTAGGTCTGCGGAATGCATTTGAGTTGCGGTATTAACTATGTCTGCTGCAACTTTAATTGAATCGCCTGTGATCTTTGCAATACCTTCAATCTGATTCTGTCGTATTGCCAAGTTCGAGTTATGAATCGATTGTTTGAGCGCCAAGTCTTCTTTCCAATCACCACGGGCTTCAGCACGGCGGGCTTCTTCGATCATGGCATTCTGTTTACGACGTTCAATCGCAGCCGCTTCCAGTTTCTCCAAACCTTCCTGATACTGTTTGGTACCCACTTGCGCACCTTCTGCGATATTTTGAAGCGCATACTGAGACCTCCCGCCTGCAATCGCCAGACCGGCATTTATAATTGCCATGTTGAAGTTACGCGCTTCTTTGCCCTTGGCCTTCTCTTCTTCTTTTGCCAGCAAACCTTCCAAGCCTTCAAACGCTTTTCCTTTGGGGCGTGTTGCTTCCCGTTCTTTTTGAAAGCCTGTATAAAATTCTTGGTTAGCTTTCAACAGGTCATCGTACTTTTTCTCCACATCACCAAACAGCGGCTTAACTTTAGCCAGTTCAGTACTTAAATCTGTCGAAGCGGTGGGCGTAAAAGCGGGTCCTTGTATTTTCTGTTCTGTTGTAGGAGTAGGTGGTCCTTTTTCTTCGCCTGCTTTTTTCTCTTTACCGGGGCGTCTGGCAGCCGCGGCTTTTCCTTCCGCCGTGTTTGCAAACGGACTTCCGGAATCTTCGATAGACCAAGGGCTACGGTAACTTAAATCAGTACCTTCATACTCGTTAATAGACTTAGGCGCTCTGGACTGTTCGCCGGATACAAAAGTTACATTACCTTTTCTGTCAACTACACGTTTACCCGGTCTTGTGCCTTTAACAGCCCATCCTTCAGGACGGGTCGGGTCCAACGGTGCTTTATACTGCCCTTTGTTTGGATCAAGCGTAGACGCACTTGTGATTTCAGTTTGTGCAGAGGGTACGCGAGAAACGAATGCCTGTTCGGCGGCAGTAAGACGCTCCCCAGCCGCCTGCTTTCTTTTAATCTCTCGAAGAAAAGCTTCTCTTTCCTGCTGACTACGCTGCCGATCACGCTGTATTACGTCGGCCATCAACTGCCATGTTCGCGCATTTTCTGCCGTCATGGTGTCGCTCGGCGCAAACCCTTTAAAAAAACTTTCAGCACGAGGAGGTGCTGGCATCATTGGCTGGAATGGTGATCTAACTACGCTTCCTTCATTTCCAGCAAACGCCACTATCCCACCATGCGCGTACTCATCCGCATAAGAATCGCCGTATCCGGCAATGCCGCCGTCAGCCATACCTTCGACGTTCTCGGCAGGCAGCATACCAATGCCCTGCTGTTCTGGTAGTTGTGAGCGAGGTTGTGCTTGCTGCGGCATCGGCGCTGGTGCGCCCATTTGCGCAATCGCTTGGTCTGCTACGGTAGGTTGTGGCCCCTGCGCTGCCTGCTGTTGTCCTGAAGCACGGAGTTGTGCGCGTCGTTTGTTTTCAGCAGCAGCCAAAGCCAACGTGTATGGATCTTCTTTGTGCAGTTTGGCGTATTGCTGTAGCTGCGCATCCGACATCTGCGCCAGCCGAGCGGTAAGTTCGTTTACGTTGAGCATGATTATTTTTTCTCCATGTCGTAGAGAAGTAGTTCAGACAGCCCCGCAGGTGTCTTAGATTCTTCAACAGCGCCGCCTTCTTTGGCCCCAAACATTCTATACGCACCATATCCTGCCATACCCAAACCAGCAATTTGCGATGCCAAAGAAGGTGGTGCTTGATACTGCACTTGAGTCTGCTGGCCCAGTGGTACGCCGCGCAGGATGTCGGACATGAACGCCAACTGCTGTTGTGGATAACCGCGCTGGGTAAGAAAGTCTTGATAGGCTTGATCAAGCTTCCGTTGCTCCAACGCCTGCTGTTGCGCACCAGCAGCAGACTGAGTTTGTATTGTGCCTTGTTGTTGGCCGAACTGTGTCTGACCTAATTGGCCCAGTGTTGCTGCTGCTTGTCCTGCTTGACCATAGCCACGAAGACCTAAATCAGCGCCAAACTGTTGTGCTTGCCGAGCTTGCTCATACGCAGTCTGCATACCTTTGCCGTAAATGTCACCCATCTGCTGTTGCAAATTACGTTGGCGTTCAGCTTCTACAATAGCTGAACGAGAGCCGCCAAAGGCACCTTGTTGTACCGCTTGAGCTTGGTTTTGCTGACCTTGAATCATCGACTGCCGCTGCGCTTCTCTAAGCTGAGGAGCCATCGCGCCTTCTATATAAGGCGACATATAAGCCTGCATTGCGCCGGGGGACGTAGCTTGTTGTGCATACTGCTGACCTGCACCTAAACCACCAAGCCCCGCAGCACCTGCAAGTTGCGTGCCGGTTCCTATCTGTTGCGCCGGGCCAAGATTAGCCGCACCCTTAAACGATTGCTGTTGGAGGGGGTTGAACTCGGAAACACGCTGGCCCCCATACGCTTGATACGGAGTTTCTGAAAAAGCTTCAGCTTTACCCAGCATCCGTTCAACGTAAGGACGGGCATACTCAGGAATTGTCGTTGTGGTTTGCGTTGTGCTTGAAGGCTGGCCTCCACCACCGCCACCGGGATAGAGTCGGTTATTGCCGTTTACGTAGCCGTTGAACTTGTTGCGGATAATCATATTTTAACTCCTACAATCCTGTACTTTTCTGACAGCCCGTAGCGTGTCCAAAGGCGCGCAACAGATTCACGCGCTGCACCTTCTATGTATGTTGCACCAAACGCTTTTAATAGCGTCGTAAACTGCGCATATGTGTCTCGGCTTGATATTAGTTTGCCGCCCATAGTAACTACAAATGCGACACGATCTTTTGGGCGGTTGTAAAGCTGAACTGTAGCGGCACCGTGAATTACACCTACGTCATCAATTGCAACGATTAGCGTCCATGTGCCGTTTGTTACATAAACTTTTACGTGCTCTACTGTATAGTCGTCTTGATACGCCAAAGCCGCAGAAACGAACTGTTCCACCTGCGGCCATATTTGGTTAACGTAGTTAATGTCTACATGTTGTATTTTCATGCAGGTAAGTACTTCTCCACTTTACTGTCTACCGCAACTTTTTCTTTACCAACCGTCTTACGACGCGCTCTTTGTACACGGTCCATCATCGCGTAGAGTTTACGGGCACCGGCTTCAGTGGAACCGTTTCCGATTTCGGACACAATACGTGCGGGTACCACAAACTCACCATCAGCAAGACGAGCAGGTTGCCTGCCACCAATAGAAGCAGGGATAGAATCCGAAACTCCATCGCCGGGTCCTTTCAGTAAACGCCCACCATCAGAATAATCGCCCAAGTGTGAAATGCCGCCTTCGGCAAATCGAGGCTCACCGCTGTACAAACCAACACCCGCGTCTGCCGATGGCGCAATCACATTAGTCGCTTCTGGGCGCTGCACCGCAGGATTGGCGTACATTGGGGTTTGCAGGCTTGCCATTGGGTATCCAGTATTGGAACCCACAGAGTTCATTGCCGCCATTTGCTCAACCGGACCACCAACAGCCAAACTGGCAATACCCCCCTCAGCCTTTTCAGTTGCTTTGTACGGCTCTCCAGCTACGAATTGGTCATTAAAATACAACCGCTCACTTGAATCTTGCGTTGGGCTAACTGCATAAGCTTCCGGACGTTGCGTACGCTCGTATGTATACGGGCGAATCATTGCATTGTTTTCAGGTTCTTCAACGCCTTTTTGTTCAAATAGTTTCTTTACCCCCATGGCACCAAGACCGGCCATAGCGGTTGTAGCGTAGGGGTGCTCTGAAGCGTAATCTTTTGCGCCTTGTATACTGGGGTTAGATATAAGGTTGCCAAGATTCTGCATCCAGTTTGCCCCAGTCTCAACAGCAGATGTTGGTGGGATAATTTGAGTGGTGGCCGGACCTGCTGTTAGTTGAGAAGTAACATTTGGAAGCGCAGGGCCAGTCACGGCATTACCAAGGGAAGCTGCGGGTAAATTAGATGTGACTCCGGGAAGGGCAGAACCACCTAATGTGGTGTTCATCCAAGCTGGAGTAGTCGCTGCCGCATTAGACATAGTTGACGCCAGCCCAGCAGCGTTGGGTGTAACCAAAGGCAACCCAGAAGTAGCGCCTGCCAAGTTAGCACCAAATGCGCCGGGTGCCACACTGCTTCCAAGAGTTCCAGCTAAACCGGGAGTCGCAATAGTGCCCGCAAGTTGAGATGCCACAGCAGGAGCAATAGTAGACGCTGCCGCTGGAGTCAAAGCCCCAAACGCTCCCGGAGCAACAGCACCGCCAAGAGTTCCCATAAGCCCTGTAAGCCCTGCACCGCCAGCCATCGCTGAACCAGCAGCAAGACCGGTACCAAGGGAACTAAGCCCTACCCCACCGGCGGCAGTAAGCCCCGTACCTACACCAGCGCCAAAAGCCCCCGGAGCAACACTCCCAACAATACCGGGAAGAGCGGCAGCAGCACCCATAATTTCACCTCGTTATAAAGTATTCAAAGTCTAACATCACACTATTCCGCTTACAAACACAATTGACCCTATGGCGGAAGGTATTGAAGGTATATCTGCGGTGTTTGGTGGGGTGCCAATTGTCTGGGCTGGAGACTCGTGCATATACACCCCAGTACCACCCCCGGAAGTTGCCGCCTGATTGGTTGCCCAGTACAACGCTATGTCTTGCCCACCTATTATTGAAAAAGTAATACTTGAATAGGCAACTATGGCCCCATCTACACTTCCATGCCGATTAGGAACAGAAAACACACTGGCAGAACCCGGCACATTTACATCATCTATTTGCATCCATACATACACATCGTGTATTTGCGACGCCGTATTAAAGAACTGCAAGCTGTAGTCAATCTTGTAAATGCCTGTATAGTCCGGAGTGGCAGTGCTGTTTGGGTTAAGTGTAAAACCAAGACCAGAGTCCAACGTATCCCATAAAACCTTTGTGGCTACATTTGTCGCCGTTGCGTACTGATCAGTGCTGTCCTGCGCTGCTATGTGCGGAAAACTTAGAAACCGCCCACCAGCATTAGATACTAACTGCCCAGTTACGTTATCAAGCGTGTTGAAGTACTGCCGCAAAATATTGTGCGTCGTATCTGAATACCCACGGTCGTATTGAACCGGCGCAAACGGTAGTGCGGGCGCTCTGGTAGGGTCGAGTCTGTCTTTACTAGCCATTAGTTTCTACCGTCAGGACGCACATCGATACGTGGCACACCCAACTGCCACTGGGTACCTAGTGTATTAGACTCAATCTTGAACGCCATCTGACGACCACGAACCCGACTATAAATAATTTCGGTGAACTGCTGTACGGTGTAAGTGCTCTGCCCCGCATAGCTTTGGGCGGACGTAACTGAAGGAGACAACGCCGTGCCGTAACCAGAACCCGGATTTTGCCGGGGGCGCATCGTCATTGTTACAGTTGGTTTTAGGGGGCTTGGTGTCGTTGAGCCATCAAACGTAATATCAGGGATCATTCGCCACACAAACCCGTAATTGTGCCCGTCACCAATATCAAAGTCAGAAGACTGGATATACGCAGTAATTGGGCTGGGTGGGTTAGTCGAGCCATCGTCTACACCAAGTTCATGGTAATACAGATAATTATCTGCTCCAGCCGCCATCGGGTATTCTCGCAAAGGCGAATCAATCCATGCAGTTCTTGTAAGCTCGCCGTAGTACCACACACGGTCAAGGTAGTTAAAGATCACATACCGGTCAATCACGTTTGAGTTTGCCGAACAGTAAAACCACCATACTTCGCTGAAACCTTCGTTCGTGCTGGCAAAGCATTGTGAAAATTGATCACGGTTAATGTTCTGGTACACATAAGTACGCACTGCGCAAGGTAAGGTCTCTACCCGCCCCGAGTAAACATAAAACTTATCCGTACCCATCCAGTAAGTTACGCCGGATGCCGTTGCCATTGCATTTTGCGAAACGATAGATATGTTGTCTGTTAACAGCGTGAAGCCCCAGACAAGCGGTGGTCCAAGGTACTGCATCGAATAAATAGCTGCGTCGGTCCAGACCAAAATCTCCTGACGCGTTTGCAAAGCACCGATGATCTGAGACCCGTGAGATATTCTGAAACTACCCGCTTGGTTTGTTGCGAGTGGAGTCCAGTCAGTATAGCTCTCCTGCGCAGACCAGCGAATAAGCATGGGGTCTAAGGCAGTTTCGCCATAATCGTTACAACCAAAAGCAATTACGATTCGTGACGAGTCAGCGACGAGTACTTCATTTATTACTGAGGGTACGTCGGATGTACCAATTAGCGATATGCCTGCTGTTGTTGCTGTTGCTGCGGCACTCATGATGTAAGTGCCAGTGCCGCCAGTGCCCGTACCAAACGCCGTAATCGTTGTTCCTAATGGGATACCAGAACCTGCCACCGTCATACCAATAGAGATGGTCCCCGAAGTAATTGTTTGCACAGTCAGCGTTGCTGTGGAGTTAATATCCGCAGTGCCCAAAAACGAACCTACCAAAACCCCTCTTGTGCCAACAGCCGGGGCAGTGCTTGTCCCCGGTGACCAATAATACAACCCGCCGCCACGAGGATTGAACAATAAATCCTGACCAAAGTTGCTCTGGCTCCATAAGCGAAGTTGTGTATTTGTCGTGGTCGATGCGGACTGCCCCCAGCCATAGTAAGCAGTGGCTTCTTGGATGATGGAGTTATCAGGGTGTGGTGCTGCGGTAGTACCCTGCGCTCCACGAGTACAACCTGTAAAAGTTGTAAGTGTTTTACCTGTGTATGAAATAAGCTCCGTGCCAATAATCATCGTGCCAGCAGGAGAAAAGTTCGATGTGTCGTCAACCGTTATGGTGACATTGTTCGCCGCAACAGGCTTTCCTATTGGGTAATAAATCTGAGCGTTGGCACCACGAGTAATACCGGTAAACGACGTAGCAGTCGTGCCACTGTACGTAATAATCTCCGAACCAATAACAAGTGTGCCAGATGCAGCAAAACCGGTTGTAGATACAACATCAATATCAGCGGTAGACACCGCCGTAGGAATAGCAGAAGTCAGCGTAGTATCAACCGTACCCGCTGCCATATCTAACTGGGTTAGTGCGGTACCCGTAATAACACCGCCCCAAAGACCTGCGCCCCAGCCAACCTGCGCCGAACCTGTAACCGTACCGTTATTTAATTGGTACGCAGCCGTAACTGTGCCACCACCTGTTGCTGTAGATGAGGCGTCGTTCGCTGAGGTAATGGTATAGGTGTTGGTATCGACGTACGTAATTACGTACTCACCGTTGAGGTCAAGCCCACCAACAACAGATGCACCGGAAAAAGTTACAAAATCCCCAGAAATAGCACCGTGATCGGGAGCAGTGACAACGACGACTTTTGTGTTGATCGTGGTGGCAAACGGATTGGTCAGCGTAGCAAACTGTCGGATGGGGGTGATGTCATAATAAACACCACCATACTCAATGTAAAACTTGCGCTCAGTGCCAACACCCATCAAGTTAAAAAACTTAAGTGTGATCCAGTTCCACAAAGAACGGCAAGTGCCAATAAACGTAGAGTTAGACAGCCGCGTCCACCCACCGATTTTCTCGGGGTAGCCTGAACGAAAGCGCACTTTATTGCAGTCATACCAGCCGCCTTCGTTAGCAAGCGTAGTGCCCTCGCGGTTTACACCGGGGCGAAACTGTAGTTTCTGCAACGGCATGGTTGTTCCTTAACTTAAATACAACGCACGCTCATCGTTGCGTCGCTTTACCAGACCTTTAAGCACTTTGCCTCCAGCCTTGGTGTACTTCAAGAATTCATCAGCAGCACCTTGGTAGTCGCCCCGGTTGTGTTTCTGCCGCAGGGTGCTGCGCTGTAAAGTCCCCAGCCCTAAGTTAAAGCTGAAGCTAACCAGAGCGTCCAACCAGCTTTGGCGAGAGCCAGCGTTAGGACAATATTTAAGAACTCCGCGTTCAAACCTTTCAAGGTCTTTTGCAAGTATGGCATCCACTTCTTCCATTGTAAATGTGCGGTTCCAACCCGCTGGACAGGGCAAACCCACCCTATCTTCGATCTTCAACTTGCCGTGATTTGGGTCAATCACATGCCCCACCCCAATAGTCCAGAGTTTCGCCGGGCACTGATAAGGCTTCACCCGCACCCCCTCGTGATGACGGATCATTAGTAGTGCATTTTTGCTAACAGGCATGGTTATTTCCCAAAGGCTCTGCCGCCGAAGTGAAACGCAATGATTGATGCAAACAGCGCTTGAGTCTCGTTATCCCAAAGCTGGTCAGCCAACTGGACAAAATCAACCCCACTCGTCAGCCCTTTGTAGGCGATAACAGCGTCAATCCCAACCAGCAAGAAGAAGAACCCGTAAGTAATTACTGGGCGAACGCTGGCACGGAGGTCTTTCATCCACTGGCTGGTGCCCTCATTTAACGACATGTCGTGGGCGTAGATAGCTTGCATCTCGGCTTGCTGGGCACCGATCAGGGCTTGCTTTTCATCAGACGCGGTTTGTGTTCTGATCTCATCGAGTTTGATAGCTTCAATCTGCTGCTGGGCAACGTAGCCCGCAGCCGCCATTTGCAGTTCCCGTTCGGTCTGCATTTGAGCCAGTGTAATCTCGTGTTTCTTGTCTGAACGATCTTGTATGAAGTCAAATATCTTGGGCAGACCACCCATCAAGAAAGACACAAGTGTTGAAAAAATAGTAAGCATTACTCTTCTCCTCTTAGTTCCTTGATAATTTTGATCCGCAACTCTTTCATCTTGCGAGTTTCTTCCACCGCCCGGTACAGCGCATTATTCATGTCCATGTACATCACACCCATCACAGGCAGGGCAATCACTAGCACAAAACACAAGACCAAAACGGCGACGAGTAATGCCCACGGTACGTCTGGCTCGTCCGAAGAAGGATTAGAACTGCGACGTACCACGCCACGACGAAAAGGATTGCGCCAACCCATACCGCTTCTTCTTTCCTTTTTCTTGCCAGTCTTCGTCTTTGCGTTGCTTCAATCTGCATCCTTGCAGTTTCCCGCTTATGTGCTTCTTCCTGCTCAACAACAATCTGGTGCCACATCCGTTCGTACTTGCCCCACAGGTCGCCTAGTTCAGGTGGGGCTTTATATACCATCGTCTCCCGCAATTCCCCCAACATCGCATCAAGTCTAGCTCGGATAATCACCCGGTTCAACGCCCGCTTTCCTACTGACTCAGTGCCTGTGTACACCTGTGTTGCCTGTGCTTCTTGCGCCAAGAACGCCTTACCGATCTCGTCATACGCATCCATCAAAGCACCCAGATCGTTGCCAATCTGGAGAAACACATCGTTCGGGTCAGCCTTGGCAATCTCCTGTACCCTTGCAACTTCTTCGTTGTACTGAATCTTCTGCGCGTTCGTAGGGTTCGATATCTTCTGAAACTGCGACTTCAGATCATCCAGTACATCTTTTACTTCACCCGCTGCGCCCTTGATGTCTTTGTAAAGCTGGCATCCTTTTTTAACGGCTGCAACCGCAGCGTTAGCGGCGGCTAGTAAAGTTAGCGGGTCCACATGGGATTAGTAAAACTCTTCAATGATAACTACACCCGGTGCTCCTGATGCTCCGGTATATATTACTGTTCCGCTTGGCCTAGAAATTCCGCTTGCGCCGCCGCCATAATTCCCACCCGCAGTTGCATTACTTAACGCAACACCTAAACCACCACCACCTAAAATTGACGACCCACCATTACCGTTTAGCGTGAATGAACTTGATGCGGCACCACCAGCTTGCCCTGCGATATTTGTTGTACCACCTGATCCAACACCCCCAGCACCGCCAGATGTTGTTGTTGCGGGGCCAGCAACACCACTTGCCCCTGCTGTTGCACTTGTTGTAGCCGTAGGTGAGTTGGGGGTGGCAGTACCCCACGGGCCAAATGAGTTAGTACCGGGACCAGCTGTTACAGTTTTAGTGCCGGGCGTAATATTAGAGGCGGGCACATATTCAATAGCCGCACCTCCCCCACCACCAGCACCGATAGAATATGAGTTTGAAAGTCCCGGTGTAAGACTTGCACAGGAACCACCAGCACCTACTACAGTCACCTTAATTGCTTTTAACCCCGCAGCTTTTTTAGTAGTAGCATCCCATGTTCCGGGGGCAACGTATTGACTAAGTATGTAATTACCACCAGCCGGAATACCGCCTATCGTAGCTGTCCCCGTAACCGTCAAGTTACCTGTAATGGTCGTATCACCTGCAATGCTAGAGTTAGTGGTACCGTCAATAATTGTTGCCATGATTTACCTCTATTTAAAAAATGGGCCTACCATCCAGCATACGGTTGAGTAGCGCGTACCCGCCGTAATGTCCTCGACTCCATGCGGCAGGAATGATGGGAACACGAGCACGGTGCCTTTTGCTTGTGGTGGGTAGTAACGCTCGTGGCCGTCCTGAATAAAGAACTTGCCGCCCTCAAAATCGTCATTTAAAAATGCCAGCACCGTCAGCTTGCGGCAATCAACTTCATTTGGATTTAAAAACGTATCCATATGCGCCGTATACCGACCACCCGCAGGGTACTTCAAAAACTCCGCCTGATTAGCATGAGTGATGGCGAACTTCCACGCACGATTGTTTGCGGCAAACCCAGCAGCAGCCAAGCGACCACCAATGTCTTTGTAGACTGGCAGCATGACACGCTCGACGTTTCTGATTTCTGTGTTGATTGCGCCTTCACCTGAGCCGATTACTGGTGGCTCGGTTTTGATTAGTTCATTTGTGTAGGTCTTGACAATAATGTCGCAAGCCTCGGGGGTCAGGATGTCGGTGTAAATCCAATGACGCAGATTTTCAGGTCCCGCTTGCGGCAGGTTCAGGCCGGGGCGCTTATCGAACTTCCACTCTTTATGTGGGCCATCAGCATCGACGTAGTGCAAAAACACCTGCGCTTGCCATTTGCCTTCTGTGTAGACCTCGCGCCAGTGATGCTTATCCATACCCCGATAGAGAACGGCGTCGCCTACCTGCATCTTGATTTCAGACGCATTGTCCTTCTCCATGCTGTCGCCCATATAAATAGGCCAGACATCGCCTTCAAACCCCAGCGTCACGGTTGCGCTAATTTCGCACGACTCACGGTCGGTGTGGTTTTTAAGCTCGTCGCCCGGTGCATACAGGCGGGCATAGGAATAAGTAGGAAGCAAGCGCTTACCTGACGCTAACTCAAAGTGGGGCAACAGTTGCACCAACAGAGAGTCAAAGACCTGAGCGCCGTGGATGGCTTCGGACTTCGGGCACTGTACGTCTTGTGTCGTTTGCTTTTGGGCTACAAGTTTCTTCAACTCCGCCGTCAACTGGGCGCAGTTATCCTTATCCAGAAATTCTGGAAGATGAACGTACTTCTGTACCGCGAACTGCGAAAGCGCATCGCACATAAATTAAGCCTCCGGTGTGGGTTCAGGCTGGGGTGGTTGTGGCATGACTTGGCATGTGCCTTGGTAGTACCACCAAACATCGGCAACACAATCATCCGGGCAGTCAGTCCAGAATAATGGAGCAGCTACAGGGAATTCATTCTGCTCAACCTGCGCGATGCGCTCACCAACGTTACCTTCGTAGTCGGTACGTTTTTCTTGTGGAGAAACTAAAGCTTTCATCTATACCTCCTGATTAGTAAAACTCTTCAACGATAACAATACCGGGTGTGCCTGTACCACCGGCTTGAGGGGCAGGGATAGCTCCGTTAATTACTCCGCCACCGCCTCCGCCACCATACCCCGCCCCGTTAAGACCCGCACTTGACCCAGAGAAACTAAATATTGGAGCCCCCCCAAACCCTAAAATGGAACTCCCTCCGCCACCACTTGTATTACCATTGCCGGGATTAAAAGTTGCAGGGCCTCCACTCCTACCGCTAATATTTATAGTTCCGCCTGAACCACTACCTCCAGCCCCTCCTGCTGCTATGCCCACCCCCCCATTAACGCCAGCAGCTCCAGCAGTAGCTGAACAAAATGCGCCAAATGAGTTAGTGCCGGGGCCAGCGGTTACTGCAACAGGGCCGGGGATTGAAGGAGCCGGAATGTAATCAATAGCTGCACCTCCACCCCCACCTCCAGTTGAACTTGTATTCGTAGCAGGAAAACCAGCAATATTTGCTGCATTCCCTCCAGCACCTACTACAGTTACTTTAATTGCCTTTAAACCCGTAGGTTTAGTCCATGTGGCGGGGGCAACGTAAGATTGAAGTGCGTAATTACCACCAGCAGGTTGCCCTGCGATGGTCAAAGAAACAGGCATCGCTACTGCACCTGTTGAACTAATCGTAATATAGTCCGTCCCGCCAACTTGTATCGCTGCGGAGCCGTCGTTGTTTGCTTTAATTCCTGCGCTCATTAGTAGAACTCCTCAACAATAACAATACCCGGTGCGCCTGCTCTAGCTGTCCTAGTAGTACCGACTGGAGTCCCGCCGTCTCCTCCTCCGCCACCGCCATAGTTACCGCCTACAGTGCCAGCATTAGATACAGGACCCCCTACCCCACCCCTTCCCCCACCACCCAAAATAGAGCTACCCCCAGTACCCCCGGAACTAGCTGCAAGGCTAGCACTAGTCCCACCATCTGATCCAGTAATATTAAAAGAGCCACCAGAACCAACTCCACCGGCTCCACCGGCAGCTATAGTTGTACCGGTGCCGGGAGGAGGAGAACCCCCAGCAGTTGCTGAACAAAACGCACCGAATGAATTGGTGCCGGGACCTGCTGTAACTGCTACTGGACCGGGAATAGATGAAGCTGGAATATAGCTAATAGCTGCCCCACCGCCACCACCGCCACCACTACCAGTCTGAATGTTTGGCTGGCTAACGCTACTTCCTCCAGCACCAACAACAGTGACTTTGATTCCTTTTAAACCCGTGGGCTTAGTCCAAGTGGCAGGAGCTACGTAAGATTGAAGGTTATAGACAGTACCCGCACCGGCAGTAAGGATGCCAGTAACAGTTAGATTACCCGGCATGGTGATATTTTGTGACGCATCAATACTGACCGCCGTCGTGCCTGCGCCTGTGCCGGTTTTTATATCCAGTGCGCCGGTGTTGTCACTAGTGACTCCCAGCCCGTTAGTCGAATTACCTGCTGTAATTGTCGATGCCATGTTTGCCTCTTATAAAACAACCCAGCGTGCGCCGGAAGATACCGTGACAGAAACCGCTGAAGAAATAATTGCGGATGGCACAAGTTGAGTAGATGGTGGCGTAGTCGCCACTGTGTAAGTGCCTGCCCCACCCGAACCTGTACCAAAAGCTGTGATGGTTGTGCCCGGTGTTACACCCGTGCCTGAAATTACCGCGCCAACATATAGAACGCCCGACGTTATAGTAGTTATGGTTGTTGAGAGCACTGTCTGGGGAACGTTAATTTCGTAAGTACCCGTACTACCCGGAGTTCCCGAAGACTGCGACACTATTTTTGTACCCGGCTGCACGTTAGTGCCACTAATATACTGTCCTACCCCAATAGTGCCTGACCCCACTACTGTAACCGTCATTGTGTTACCTGCAATAGATGCAGTAAAAGAAGCTTCCGGAAGTGCTGTTAATGTAGTACCCGCCAAAATACCGCCGTCATTGATCGTGCCAGTAAAGCTGATTGAATCAATTGTTATTGGCCCTGTTGTGCTGGCATTCTTGTTGGCTGTAAGCGTGTAATTCGCGGTAATATTTTGGTCGTTCTCATAAAAAACTTGATTACCTGCACTACCTGTTGCGCCGCCACCAATCGAACTCCATACACCTGTGTTAAGGTCGTAACCTTCGTATTGCCCAAATGTCGTGTTGTAACGGACACCGGTACCAGAGCGTTGAACGGTCGTACCAGATGGGACTACTAAACTACCTGTGCCACCAAAAGCACCATCACCGGTAACGGACAAATCCCCGTTAATTCTGTTTACGCCGCCCGTGATATTGGTGCCGTCGCAGAACAGCAACGTGGTGTAGCCGTTAGGGATAGTTAGAGTTGTGCCTCCAGTTGGAGTTGTGCCGTTTGCTAGTGTAGAAGCGGAAATAGTCGCGGTCTGTCCGGTGCCGTTTTTAATAATGTAGATTTTGTCTACTGGCGGTACATACAACGTAAACGCGCTTATGGGGGTGCCACCCAGCAATAACACCGCTTGTCTTGCCTGATCTGTTGCACCATCGAACGCCGTTAATGCTTGATTGCCTGAGATCGTAATTGTTGAAACACCCGTAATTGCCTCGGTCAGCAACGTTGCCAAGTTGTAGTTGGTAGTGTTGCCCCATACACCGGCTTGGTCGCCTGTACCAATCTCTGCAATCCGCAGGTTATTGTTGTACGTAGTTGCCATGTTTTTTCCTTAAACGACTACCCATCTGGAACCGTTAGCCACTGTTACCGTAACCCCGTTCGCTACAGTTATTGTCCCCGGAGTCATGCCGTTATAGTTAGCTGGCACCGTTGTATTAACTGTAATGGTGTTAGAGGCCAAATAAATCGCCCCAGTACCCCCACCCGCATATACCGCTTGAGCTTCATCTTCATACGTCGATTTACTAGCCGGATATGTGACAAAGACATCTTTGGTACCTGCTGAAAAACTTATTTTCGCCGTTGTCCCCAACGAGTTTGACAGCACCGTGTCTCGGGACAGCGTTGTACCGGATGCCGTGTAAGTGCCAATTCCAACTTCCCATTCCGTCGTACCTTGCCCTGCGATAGTGTAGTACGTGGTATTACCGTTACCAATAACCGCAAAAGTTTGAAACCCTGTAACCGCACCAGCAAGCGTAATAGTGCCGGTACCAGCCGTTGTGGTAGTTTCTCGTACGCGGTCTGCAACAACTAATGCCATCAGTTCCCCGCATCTATCTTGTTCCACGTAGTGCCGGGGTCCGTATCGATTTCACCCCAAGCCGCACTACCTGCCGTGTTCATATTCTGCCAAGTACCTGCTTGGCTGTCATCTATTAGTACCCAGCTACCCGCCACATTACTGTTAATATTTTGCCAATTAGCATCTTCGCCGTTATAGATGGTGAACCAACCCCGGACAACATTCGTATCAAGTACCGTAAAACCGTCAGTAAACGAAGCAGCAAACTGCGCAGTCACCGCCCGAACATCATCAACGCTTACGTTCTCCGTTATATCAAAGAACAGATTTAATACAACGACTCTTGTGTCGTCTACTGTTACCGCTTCCGTTACAGTATCAAAGAACGCCAGTCCAATAATACGAACATCGTCAACACCGACATCCTCTGTAACCGCCGCAGCAAACTGTGCTGCTATTGTCTGAGCATCATCAGAAGTGAAGCCGTCCGTTATAACCACCACAAACTGCGCTGTTACAACACTTGAATCCGCTAAGTTACTGTTCTCCGTAATTGCTTGTAAGAACGTCGAAGCCTGAGTGCTGGCATCTGCTAATGCTGAATCTTCCGCCATGCTTACGGCAAACTGTGCTGCTATATCTTCAGTCTCCGCCAACGTAGAATCTTCAGTCCTACTAACTGCAAACTGCGCCAGAATAGCTCTTACGTCATCGAGACTACTGTTTTCTGTCAAGCTTTGTAAAAACGCTGAAGCCTGAGTGCTGCTATCGGCCAACGTAGAGTTCTCTGTTATAGACTGCAAAAACGCCGATACCTGTGTACTGCTGTCCGCTAACGTCGAATTTTCTGTTTGGTTTATTACAAACTGCGCCGTTACGGTTTGCGCATCTGCCAACCCGCTGTTCTCAGTAACTGAATCTGAAAAAAACGCCCCTGCCGTTGACGAAAAGGGCGCTCCGGCAAAAGTTGTTATTCCAAACATTACGAAGTAGCGGTTGTGCTATAAGTCACGCTAACTGTATCCCCCGCTGTAGTTGTCTTAGCAGTTGTAAAGTTGCCTTCAGAATACAGCGTACCTGCTGTGCTGGACTGCGTACTAACTGCGCCTGTGCCTGTCACCAAGAAGCAACCGTAAATAGTACCGCCGCCACCCGTAATCGTGTAGGTAATCGATGACGCTGCGCAGGTAGTCACGTTTGATGGGGTTGAGCCGGTAGAAGATGCAGCGGAAAAAACCGCTGTACCACGAACAGGGGAGCCACCGACTGTGTAGTTAGTGAACTCGTTGCCACCACCCACCAGAGTAGTCATCGTGTCCGTTGCTGCCGGGGTAAGGCTGGCGTTCGTCAGGCCGAGGAAAGGCCCAACCGTGGTATACGTACCAGAAGTGCGCAACAGCGTATTGAGCATCAACTCTTTACCGGCGGCAACAACCAGATTAGGAAATTCATCTTCCCACTTAATATTGCCATCCTTATCACGGCAAACAACGTGGTACCAACCCTCAATACCCATGCCCTCTGGGACAACGTGACCCTTGGCTTGCATTGTTACTACGGCGTGATCTCCGCAGCTTCCAGATTCTTTGTGCATAGTAACCTCTTAAGGAAAACGAATTAGTGCCGTCGTTGCCGTATTCGCTGGCATGGTGACGGTATTGCTCGTACTGCTAAATGTTTTGTCCGAACCAAAGTCCAAAACTGCTACTGACTTATTACCTTGCGTAGTGTTGTAGATCAAAGCACCACGGGCTGTGAAGTTTGCACCGGGCCAAGACACATTGTCAAAATTAACGTACACCGTGCCAGTCTGCGTATCTGTGCTTAGTGTTGCGCCGGTTACTTCAACGCCACCTGCTGCGTAGCCATTTCCAGTAGGCACTTCATTAACTGCGGTGTAAGCCGTTGTCAGTGGTCCAATATCTGAAAACGCCGTATACAACGCCATGTACAGCGTATCCGTAATAATATTCTGCCCCGACTGGAGCATCTCCTGCTTGAAGCTATTTGTCAGTCCTTGCTGGATCGCCATTACGGATTCACCTTAATCTTAGCCTGACCATCACGGTAAGCATCGCCACGCTCAAGACCTGTGCCCAGACGGTTCAGTTGACCTAACGCCTCTTGATACTTTTTCTCGTACTGCGCAGTCAAATCAACTTCGCCCTTTAAGAACGTATACGCTTCAACCAATGTGCCATACAACAGCACGGGGGAGTAGTTGTCGCTCAACCATGTACGTCCGTCACCAGCAACCGTGATTGACTCAGGGTAATAGTAGTAATGCAGTTCTACGTCGTAGTTATCGTCGGGAGTTGGGCCAAGGATAAAGCTTAACTCATCAGTGATAACGCCCGTGTTCACGGTGGGGCCAAACAAAGCGTAGTATCTTGGCAGACCGGACTCGGTTGGGTTTGGGTAAGCAGCCCGAATAAAGTTCACATCTTTGTTCAACAGGTACTCGTAGTTGCCATCACCGTCGATGACCGCCATTGAAAAGACTGACAAAAAGTCGGTTGGACAAGATAGGTATTGGTTGCCGTTGGAGGTTGTCCCCGTGACATTCTTACGCAACGCTGGAATTTGAACGGTGTTGTAAACGCGCTCTTCAGCTTGCGTAATAAACAAATTGATCTGCTCAGTGCCGCCAGACGTAGTAGTGCCTGTACCTGCTACATCAGTCCACGTATTCGACGGGAAGTCGTTTTGCAGGTAGTTCTTAACAGCAATGAACAGTTCGTTGTAAGTCATGATTAACCCATCGGACCACGAGCCATCGTGCCTTTAGTAGCAGCGCCAGTACCACGGATTTTGATACCAGTGGTCTTGGGTTCTTTGTAGTTGCCCTTGGAAAGGCCAGCAACCGAGATGTTCATGTCGTCCATGCACTTGGCACCAGACGCACCTTTTGATGGCTCTGCCTTAATTGCTTTACCGTCCATAGTATGTGGCTCCGCGTAAACAGCAGCTTGGCCTACTTCTTTGCCGCCCTGCTTTTGTGAATATTTAGCCATGATCAGCCCGATTTCTGATTAGCAACCCGAGCCAGATTACGACCCATGGCTTTCATTTGCTCCGAAGTCACGCCGCCCTTAGCCATCTTCTTGGCACCGTGCATACGCTTTTCGTGGCCTTTGACTGCCTTCTTAGCAATCTTCTCCATGAGCGGCTTGTCCTTCTTGATGTCTTCGTGTTTCATGTCAACTCCTATGTAATCGTAACTGTACCCACAACTCCGGCAGATACCAAGTAGTTTGGTGTCAGCCCCGCATCATTGGCACTGGCTCCGCCCACTGGCCTCCAGCCCCACTGAAACACCCGGCTACCACCAGACGGGTCGCCATTCTCATTTATGCCTGTCCCAACAGTCTCGGTCAACTGCAACCCCGTGTAACCCGCTTGGTAGTAGCTCAAATCTGGCCGGGGGTCCCGCAATCCTTGCGGATCATCCACCGGGTACATACCCAACTGCAACTGCGGCTGATCCGGGTCCCAGCAGGTGGGACACACCAGCAGATTATAGGTCTTGGTCTTCAAGACCTGCTTCTTTAGTTCTTTGAGCTTGTACCGCTGCCCGCACCGGTCGCACTCCGCAATTGCGAATTTACCGGAAGCAAACCTGTTACCCACAATTAACCGCCACCAATAAAGTACTGCCTTGGCACAAAGCGAACTGCCGCCCTATCCTGATCCTCATTGGCTGCATTGTTCCACGCCTCATCGTACTGGGCTTTCAGAATGTCCAATCGGGACAAACCTTCTGGTACTTTCAGCGCGATGTAGTACGCCAGTCCTGCGGCCAAGCAGGGGATAAAACGAAACGGCACATCCATGGTCTTGGTGCCGCCAGCACCTGCATCCTGAATACGGCGCATGCGCCAGTAAACGAACTGGTATGTATAGGCGCTGTCTGGGGTTGGCCAGACGGTGATGCTCTGCTTTTGGGACAGATACATCGGAGAGTTAATTGCGTGTCCTACGGCAGTTGTGCCGCCCTGTCCGCGTGTGCAGTTAAGCAGGTACGCTGGGTTGCCGCCTGATGCAGGCTGGGTTTCATTGAACCCGATCAACTCCGTGCCAATCCGAATAAACCCGGCGGTGGGGATACCCTCCAGTGAGGTCACGGGAATGGTCGTGGTGTTGTCCAAGATGTTTGCTTGCAAAGTGCCTGCAAGTAAAGACTCACTACCCGACAGACGCTGCACCCAGACTTGAATCGGTCTGCCCTGAATCAGTTTGTTGGGGATGGTGGCGTAGGTCGAGACCGAGATACGGGTAATCGTCAGATCTGCTTGGTTGTTTGGCTGGTTGGCGTTAGTACGAATAACATGGTCAAGCAGATCAACAGTATCGTCAGGAAGTGCATACGTTGGTTGCCCCTGTGTCAAAGTAATGGTGTTCTGCTCGAACGTCCACATGTTCACGCCACGGTTTGCCCAATCGGCAAAAAGGAGGTTCAATGACCTCCGGGCTGTGCGCAGATCATAGCCAGTACGCAACTGACTTCCGGCGCGTTCGAACGCCTCCTCAACCATTTCGTTGAGGTCAAGGTTAAAACTTGCTGTGCCGGATGTTGTCATTTACTTTTTTAAACCTTTGAGGGTTTCTGCAAGCCTTGCACGTTGACCCATCTTTCCCGGCTTTTTCGCAGCGGCAGCAAGTTTCTTTGCCGGGATGGGTTCGCCTTTCTTCGCGTTCAGAGCAGCGCGTAGCGCGCCGGGCTTCTTGATCGCTTTCTGAATCCATTTCTCAGCCATATGCTTCCTCTTTTTCCAGCAGTTCAGCGTCTATCTGCTCGTCCGTCACGGCATCGCAGGTGCATTCGTTGGCTTCGTAAATCATGCAGTCTTTTGTGTGCTCTTCCATCACACAATCCTCCCACGGGTTTTACCGCGCTGGGCGCAGCCATCGGCACGGGCAGAAGCAGACTTGACTGTACCACCCGCTTTCTTGCCAACAGCATTTCTTCTGGCTGCTGCGCGGGCTTTAGCTTCCGCAGCAAAATTCTCTAAGTCCTCGAAGCCCGGTGTTGGGGCGTTTTTGAAGTCTTTCATTGCTTGATCAACAGCCGCCTGCCGTTCTTTGTACGCCTCTGGTGAGACTTCTTCGTTGTTGTGAAAGTACTTACCGCCAACAACACGGAAGTCATTTACGTTGGGCATTCTGTCAGCCATTATCTATACCCCGCTGTTTTCTTTGCTATACCTTTGGGTTGGGCTACGAACTGCTTACCTTTTGCTTTCCCTGCCCGCTTTGCCTTCGTTGTGGCGGCATACTCGGCTGGGCTTAACGCCTTGATCGCCTTTTCCGGGAGATACCTCTCTCCGGTCTTTGACGATGGCTTTCCTGACTTTGTTCGCCATTTCTGGTCCCCCCAGTCTTTCAAGCTTTTCTGTGGTGCCTTCATATTAGTCTAGTGTTTTTCCGGTTTACGTCCGTCTTTTCAACGCCAGAACTCTTACCTGCTTGTAGCGATTTTAAGTCTTTCAGGTGGTCTGAACCAACAAAATAAACACCTCTTGGTTGCGACAGAAGCCACATGTCTCGGTGCTTGTTTGCCTTGTCTGCCATCTTCTTTGCTGGCGTGCTGCCAGACTCCCACATGTCCTTTTCGCCACTGCTTATAAAAGCCGCCACATTTTCTTTTGTTGCCTCTGCCTTACTGTCTTTCAAGTACGCCCCGCCCATTTCTTTTAAGAAAGCGGTCAACGTATCGGCATCAAACTTACGACTCTTAAAATATCCGTACTGCCCCTGCGTTTTAAGCAGCCGGTCAAAAATGGTACCGGGACCGGGAAGTATTTCTTTCTGTTCGTTTACTGCTGTGTTTGTAAAAATAACAAACAAAAACTCTTTTGGGTATCCCTTTACGTCTTTTGCCAGCGCATCGTCCCATGAGCCTTGGTACTTAACTCCCGGCAGTCGATCATCCCCGCTGCCCTCATACCAAGCCCCGTACTTATCTATGGCCACTTTGGCTTCTGGCGGTATTGCTACGCCTTTACCATGTACCTGACCAATAAACATCAGGTCAGGACGAACGCGCAGCACACTCACAACATCTTACCCCGCGTCTTACCGCGTTGTGCTATTCCGTCTGCACGGGATGAGGCTGACTTTACAGAGCCGCCACGCTTCATTTTTTCTGCATCTTTAAATCTAACAGCTTTGCTTTCTGGCACTTTGCTTTTGGGTACGCGCACGGTAATAGCCCCCTCGCCACCTTTCCATTCTCTGCCAAACTTACCCGTTTTGTCGCCACCACTCCACCACTTTTCGTCACCTGCCCCATACTTTGGGTTAGGGTTTCGTCCAAAATACCCTGACTTTTGCGCGGCTTCGTATTCCGCTTGCGACATATTCCTGTATGCGTGGGTAATATCTTTATCGCTGGTCGGCATACGGACTGGCGAACTCTTTAACCGCAGCCCCTCTGATGTAACAACTTGGTTTCTAACATAAGGGCGCGTTGCCATTTCTGCGGTGCTTAATGCCCTTTTCCCCAACCCTAAACCAATTAAATCTTCTGGACCTACAGGAGATGCTTCTAACGCTTGCTCACGCTCAAGTTGCCGACGGTATGCTGGGTCACGCATATCCCGTGATGGCATATCCATCACTGACCCCCCATCGTCAAATTTTTTACGTTTTTTCACTCTGCTTTAACCCCTATACCCACCGCCAGCGGCCTTGTACTTCTTAGCCACAAGTTGTGCCTTGCGGGCTGACCACTGACCCGCGCCCGTGCCATGGGTGGCTGCGGCTTTTACTTGCGACACGATCTTCTTGCGAAGGCCCGGCTTCGTGTAATTACCTGCTGCATTAACCTTGCCACCTTCTTTATACTGCGTAAAGTCGGTGTCATCCCGACGGGCTTTCTTTTTCCCGCCGGGCATTTTGGAAGGGTTAATGCAGCCCATGCCACGAGACGCTCTCATACAATTCGCCCTTTTGTTTTGCCGCGTTGGGCAATACCGTCAGCACGAGAAGAAGCGGACTTTGCTTTGACTGCACCGCCTTTTTTCATGCCTACGTTTCTTCGAAAGTTGGCTCCTTGCACCGCCGAATCAGGAGGGGCTTCTGTATGCGCATACCCACCATACCGTGTTGTTACAGGGTTGCCATATCTGTCGGTCATGGGTGTTCTGCGACTACCTATTCGACTTTCTGGATTCAACTCTTCAAACGCGGCTTGCCGTCTGGTGGCACTTATTTCCTCTGGCGTTTCTTTGCGATTCTGCGCCACAAAAGCATCTAATGCGGCGCGTTTTTTTGCCTGCCTTTCAGCAGCTTCTTTTTGCTCAGGCAATTCGGCAACATCTTTATCCATCTTCTTTTTAAAAGCAGCCACCCCACCGGCCAAAGCAGCAAGTGCCAGCAAATCTTCGTTTTTCATAGCCGTCTCCGGTTAGCAGTAGCCGCCTTTTTTCATGCCCTTGCCACCGGCCATGACAATTTGCTTGCCTTTGGTTTTGCCTTTGGTAGCAACGCCATCACGGCTGGGGGCAGCAGTTTTAACTTTACCCATGGATGTCATACCGCCCGAAGCCATCTTCTTGGCAGGCTTACCCGCCATAGCTTTTTTCTTAGCAATCATTTCCATGAACGGATTTGCTTTTGCCATACCGCCTTTTTTCATGCCACTAACTGCGGCACGTTTTGCTTCATCGGACTCTTGTGAACGAGCTTTGGATTCTGTAATTGGTTTGACTGGCATACCGCCTCCTGATTTAGTGAATTCGCGTCCTACGCTCATCGGTACGCCAACCTTCTTGGCAAAAGACGGACTGTGAGCGACAGCCCGCATAAACTTTTCCTGCTTGGCCGACTTGGCGGGCATCAGTGCACCTTAGACCCAAAGAAGCCGATCAGTGCGCCAATCAAACCGCCAAAAATGCTGCCAACGACAACCAGTACGCGCAAGCCGCCTTTAGCTTCTGACAGGGTTTTCTGAATTTCAACCAACGTCAAACGAATGGCTGCGACATCTTCTTTCATCGCATCCATGTCTTTCTGCAAATGCTCAATGTCATTGGCGTGAGTCGCAAGCTCACGCGCTGTCTCAATCTCTGGCGTGGCCATAGCTAACACTTCCAAGCCCTCAATGATTTGTTTATACGGCTATTTGGATCGTTTGCGGTTTTGGCCGAAGTCAGTTTTTTCTTCATGCCTTTCATACGAGCGCAAAAAGAATCTCGACGCGGACCGCCTTCTGGTTGCGGAGCCTTAAGCCCCGGCTTCCCCGGATTGGCTTTGTTATACGAAGCTCTGCCCTTGGCGTTCAAACCGCCCTTCTCGGACTTGCCTTCCTTACGCTGCCATGCCGGAGTCTTAGCCATAGAACACCACAATAGTTGCGTTAGCCAGCGTAGCGTGAACATCCGTATTGAATTTGATGCCCTCGCCGGGGAACAGAATATGCTCTGACCCGTTTGTAGCCGGTGCTGTAAAAGAGAACCTTGTGGTGCCGCCTGAACCGCCGTCTTTCAGGACAACCGTACCGCCAGAGGCGTAGCTGACAGTCACCGCTTTTACACGGGTCGTGTCGGCGTACGCCGTATTGGTCGAGGTTACCTGCGCCGACTTAACGTCTGTTTGCATCATGGCGATGCCTCCTTATTAGACGTTTTGCTGACCAGCCAGCGGATCAAGCACGAAGTAAGTGATGAAACCCGAGATACCAGCAGTCAGGGTGCCGCCGCCAGTCACATACACGAGTTCATTCACAGGAACGCCTTGGGCCACACCTGCGGTAGCAGCGCCGATTGCGATAGTGTCAGCAGCATCAGCAGCGCCAGCGGCGACATAGCCGTTAGGGTCAGGAGTGCCAGTGCCGTCATACTGGGCATAGCCAAGATCAAAAGTCTCAGCCGCGCCGCCATCGCCGGTCACGATTACGCTGGTCACAATAGCGTTTGCCGGAAGAATAACTGCGCTGGTATTAACAGAAGAAGCTTGGACGTTGTCCGAAGCGGTATTGGTGTCGGGGATGTAGAACTGCGCAGCCATAACGCCGGAGCCACAATACGCGGTGCGAGTCTGATCGCCGCCGCCCGAACGCCAAATACTTTGGGTGGTAGAAAGTGCCATTTGAGTTGTCCTCACATGCGAGTTAAGCGCAAACGATCTGCATGTCGTCAGGCGGGGGGCCTGTTCGTAAGCGCCGGGAATACCCCCGGAAATTCAGTACTTTATATACGAAAAAAGGGGGGCGGTAAAGCCCCCCTTTTCATCAGGCACCTGCCGAGCCGTACATGCCCAGCGGGTCAGACCAGCCGAACGAATAACGCTCACGAGCCTTGTAACGGACGTTGCCGGTATCAAAGTCGCCGTCCATCTTTGTATCCAGCGGAGCACGAATGAAGTGCTTCATGCCGTTGGGCACATCGGTGGTCAGGAACCAAGCATTGGTGTCGGTCAGCCAGTGGTTAATGGTGTAACCCTCTGGGATCGAGCCGTTGTTCTTGATTGCGTTGATGTCGTTATCGTTGGTACCGACACGCAGGCTGGTTTCGAGCAGACGAGTTGCAACGAATTGCAGGCTCGGCGGAACGATCAGCTTACGAGGACGGGCAGCGATCAGCAGGCCACGTTCGTCAGTCCACGCAGCGATTTGAATCACAGCGTTTTCCAGCGAAGTTTCGTTCAGGTCAGCAGGAGTCGAAGGGATGTTCGAGTTAGTGCCGCCAGAGACGAGCGGGTGGTTAGCCGAGAACAGAGGAACGCCATCACCACCGTAGTACTGTACCGAGTTGGTGAAGCCGTTGTTCAGGATTGCAGCCGCTTTGACCTGCTTGGTGTAGGCCATCGAACGAGCCAGAGCCTTGGTATAACGAGCCGACAGGCTGTCATACAGGTTATCTTCAATCGCTTCTTCAGTGATCGAGAAACCTTGGGCGATGGTCTCGTGGTTGTATCGGGCAGTCCAAGCTTCCTGCGCGTTGTCATAAGCAATCGCAGAGCCTTCGTTCTTGACTGGAGCAGCCGAGAAACCCGACAGTTTTGTTTCTTCTTCGAAGGAACGCTCAGAGGTCTCTGTTTCGTAGATCTCTTTGTGCTCTTCACCATAACGTGCGTATTCCAGACCGAACAAAGCGTTCAGGCCGGGGAGCAGTTCTTTAAGTAGTTGTGCGCGTGAAATAGCCATTATTCAGCTCCTTAAGCCACGCCGTCGGCGTTGTTGTACGAATGATAGCCAAAGTTGAATTTGACAATCAGTTCGGTGTAACCGTTGGCGGTTGCGGTGTCAGGAACACCATCAACGACGCGCATCGGCAGCGGGGTGCTAACTGCATTAGCAAACACGCCAATTCTGGAATCGCCAGTAGTAGCAGAACCAGTGTTCAGGATCAGAGTGGCGTTATTACCCACAACGACTTGAGACACGGCGCTGATAACCAGACCAGTGGTATTGACGGTATTGCCAACCGAAGCGACTTTGTAAAGCTGGTCAGGATCGTCCGCAACGTACGCATATGCGTCTGTCACACCAGATGCAAAACCGGGCCAGTACTGGCTGAAGGTCTTCTGCTTGGTCACAGGGTTAGTATAAGAACAGCCCAAGAACACGCCGACAACGCCGGGAACCGGAGTTGCGTCCGTATCCAGAGTCGAGACGATAATGGTGCTGTTTGCTTGACTCAGTTGAACTACGTCACCGTAATAGATAGGGGTGTTGTAGTTGATCGAACCACCGCCGGAGCCGGGAGTGGGAGTGATCGGCAACTGACGAGTTGCACCTGCAAAGACCTGACCACCAATCAAATTGATTGGCTTTAGGCCGTAAGGGGCACTTACAGTAGGATAAGCCATGTTTGCTCCTAGTTAATAAAAGGACTACTTGTTACCTTTACCAAAAGATGTCGTTGACTTTCTCTCGTTAAAGAGTGGCATCCGCGCATCGCTCTGGCGCATAAACGTATTGTCCACGGCTTCGATGTTGTTCTCCGACTGCCTCTGGTAGTGTTGATTTCTTGCTTCCACCATCTCAGTTGGCATCTTGCACAACAGCAGCCCACCATGGGCGACTTCACCTTTTTCATTTGCCGGAAGCATAAGCTCCGGATGATCTTCCGCTTTGACTGGCACCCAGCCTTCACGCATACGCATGGAGAAGTTCGGGGAGGCTTGACCGTTAACGTGGGTTGCTACCCACCGGTAAGACCAGCCCGGTTCTGGGGTTGGGTCAGGCAGTGCTGAAGGTGGTACATAAACAGCACGTGCGGTTTTGTCGCGTGAAACAAGATCACGAGGGGTGCGAGTATCAGCCATCTTAAACCTCCAATTTAGCTACTTCAGCAGCATACTGCTGCGGGGTTAGTCCGTATTTCTTAGCCAACGCTAGTTGGCGTGTAGAAAGCTGGATTTTCTTTGTTCCAGACGAACGAGACGCTGGAGCAACCACGGCGGCAGGTTTCTTTGGAGCCTCAGATTGAACCTGTATAGGTTCCGGCGTTTTCTCAGCATTCCCGCCAAATAGTTCGGGGAACGTCTTCTGCATGCGCCCGTCGATTTGGGCGAAGTACTCATCAGTGCGAGGGTCTACCCCCGAGTTGACTAGCTTGTGGTGCAGCCCTAGTGCGTAGCTGGTGTATTCTTCGAACCCCGGTTGACCGTACCACTGGTTTTTTGCCTGCCAGCGCAGCGTCTTTTCGTCCGGTGCAACCTGCTGGGGTTGAGATGGTTCTCTTTGTACAACAGGTTCATCTTCTTGTAAAGGGGCAGGCTTAAAGTTTTTTACCTGAGAGAGTCTAACCTTGGCTTCCATTAAAGCTTCTTGGGCTTCAATGATGGCATCCGTATCAAACGACTCTTGGGCATCTTTAAGCTGACGGCGGGCTGCTTGTAGTTGCGCTTCGGCAGCGTCCGTTGCCGTTGAAATGTAGACTTCCTGTCCGTAATTGACTGTCTGCTTGAGTTTTTTATTCTCTTCAGACAAATAAGACATGAGCTTTTCCATCTCCTGCTTTTCACGCAAGAGGGACTCTTTCATCCGGCGCTCGTCGTGACGAGCATGTGTTAGCTCTTTGATACGAGCCTGCACCTTCTCCGAATAGTTTTCGATTTCGTCGTCAGTCGGGTCTGTCACCTCCTTGTCCAATGGCTTGCGACCACGGTCTTTGGCAGGCGTATCATCGACTATTTCAATTTCGACATCATCTTCGGCATCGGCCTGAATGACTACGGAATCGTCTTCTTGGGATACGGCAACTCGTTTGTTGTCGTCGTCCTCATCCGGGAACTTAAACTTATCTAACATATAACACTCCTATTAAGCACGGGTAATACCGCGTGGATCGTCCACGACCGCATCAATCTGGTCGTCGTTTAGCAGACGGAACTCTTTTCCGTAAATCTTGAACCGAGTACCGGAGTAAGTACGCACTAACACAAAGTCGCCGGGTTTACACCAAGGACCGTTGGGGAACTTCTCTGTGTCTTTGTACGCATCAGGACCTACATCCAACACAAACAAAATGGTGGTCGAGTGCTCTTCCTGACGCATGATCGACTCCGCTTTGACTAAGCTGGAATTCTCAAACTTATCTGATACATCTGGAACGCCGCAAAGAATTTTCCATCCTGTTGGCTTAGGCAGCATGCGCCCGCGTTCTTCAATAGGGATTTCCTCTGTTGGTTCTTCGACTTGCTGAATTGGCTCCGGCATTTGAATACCCGGAGGTAGCAGTAGATCGCTCATCGTCTTCGTCCTCTTTGGTTGCTGCTTCTACAAGGTCAAGTAAGTGTCGCTCTGCGAGGGCAAGACCCTGAATTACCCCGCAGAGTTTTTGATAAGAGGCGAAATCTGTGCAGACGCCATTTGCCATGTCGTCTGTGTAGTCATTCATATCTTTGCGTATCTTGTCGCGCAGTACGCTTGCGAAGTTATCCATCATTGTTCAGGTCTCTCCTTTTTCTGTTGTCTTGTTTTGGCGGCTTCAATACCTAACTTAACGCCATCACGTTGTTGATCGGCAGCCAACTTAATGTTTCCTTGCTCAACTTGCGCACCAACTTTAACTGCTTCAAGTTGTATGTCGGCTTTAGTCTTCTCTGTGTCCAACGCAAGTCGTTGTTTGGCAAGCTCAACATCCGCCTGCGCCTTCATCAACTTAGCTTCAGCTTCTTTAACACGTGCTTGTGTCTCTTGCATCTGCAACTGCAACACAGGGTCTTGTGCTTGTTCTTGTGCTTGCTGCTGTGCCGCTTGCGCTTGGTTTTCCTGCAATACCTGCTGTGCTGCTTGCGCCATCATTGACGACAGAGCAACTTCAACTTGTGGTGGCAGCTTCTCGTCTTCTGGTGGGAGAGCCACGCCCATCTGCTGTTCAATCTTCTGACGATAAGCAAACGCAACGTGTTCTGAAATATGCGCCATCATTGCAGCCTGCATCTGTGGTGCGCGTGGGTTTTGCCCAATCAACTGCTGAATCATCGGGTCATTTATCGCAGCCATATGCACTTGAATGTGTGCCTGATGATCTTGGTAGAAGAACGCTTTGACTGGCTGGCCTTTTAGTACCGCCATGTTCTCTGCCACAGGGTCGCGTGGTTTCTGATCGTCTTCCAGTGGCACAAGCTTTTCTGCGTTCTTGATGCCCAACACTTCCAGCATCTGACGATGCAAGAACGGCAGATCGTAAATATCCGGAGCCATCTGCGCCATCTGAATGACAGCTTGGTACTGAACAACACGCTGCGACATGGTCGCTGCATTCGGATCACTGACAGGGATCAGATCTACCTTGTCGTAATCTTCGCGCTTGGCTTTCTTCGAACCGTACTCAGGTGTGTACTCGTAGGCGGGGTCGGTGTAGTCACGAATAATTTCTTTTAGCAGCTTGAACTCGCGCTTTAGTGTGTAGTGCACACGCGCTTGTACTGCCGTCATGACTTTAAGCTGGCGCTCAAGCAGTGCTAACGTTGTTCCAACAGGCGCTTGAGCCGACATATCGGATACTTTCATATCCGCAGTCGCTGCGAAGCGACGGCCTTCGTCAACAATAGTACCCAGCAGGTTGTAGAGAACTGTAGACGGCTCTTTATAAGGCAGTGGGAGGATACTGTCGCGGATGTTGCCTGATGCTACGTCTACATCACGCCACTCACCCGGAGCAATCGGTGTGTCATCGCCTTTGATCCTGAGTCCTCTGGACTTCAAACCACCGGGCAGGTTGGAGAGTGTGCCTGCGTCGACCAATTGGCGCATGAGGCTGGTGGCGTTTTTGGCGAAGCCCCCAATGAGATGGAAAAGACCAAAGCCATATGCACCAAAGCCGGGGATGTACTGGTAATGCACGAAGTGCTGGCGCTTTAAGCGCAGTGGATCTTCAAATTTCCAATTTCTGCGAATGGCCAAGACCTCATTGGTGCCTTTAACCAGTGTTACGACGTATGGCAGAGCGATTTCTGTGTGCTCTTTGTCTTCATCGACATCGGCGTGTTTGTCGTCCTCAATATATAAGTCAGCGTGGCACTCATACAGGGTGTATCTGTCGTCGTTCAAGTCAGAAAAGCCGGTCTCTTTGTCCTTGGCCTTCTGAATATCCTCTACTTTGCGATCCGGATCGCCCAACTCAACGTCGCGGTAGAACCCTGCTTGCTGTAGTTTGATGATCTCGTTCTTGGTTTTGCGCATGACATGCGTAAACCGATGGCAGGTGTCCATATCTGTGGCACCGTACGGCAGGATGCCGTCTTCTGCGGGCACAAACATCGCCACTTGGCGTCCCAAATTGGGATCATAGTAGACTTTTTTGAACGCCGAACCCGTTGCTGGCAGGCTCCAGAGCATTCTCTCGTGCTCAGGGCGGTACTCCGACATGACTTCAGTCAACTCAAAGTTCATATCTTCTTCCACACGTGCCGCAGCTTCTTTTACTTCTGGCGTTTCTTTACCGATGATCTTGGTTCTCACCGGCCCTTGGGCGGGGAATGTCTCGGATATGGTTTCAGATTGAAAGCGCACAACTGCTTCGGAAAGCATCGGGTGGAACACACCACACGCACCTGACCATGGTTCTGTTCTTTCTTCGATCTGAAGACCCAAGAGCTTGATGCCCTCGACGTACATCTTCTCCCACTCTTTGCGGGAGCTTTTGTCGTTCTCAATATCTTCAATAAGTTCCGAAGCAAGCGATGCAAGCGCTCCATCATCTAGTTCTTCTGCCAAGTTGGCATCGAAATCGTCCTCAACTTCGGCTTTTATAACGTCCAACTCAAAGCCCGGACCCTTGATGCTGACCGCCTCGGGGTCAACAATCTCAATCTCCAGTGCTGGCTCATCGCTTTCTGTCTCCAGTGCATCCAGCCCAGCAGGCGCTTGGTTTACTGATTTATCAATTGCCATCATGTTTCCTTAATTAGAGTAGCCATACCAACTTTATTGTCAGAAGCATCGTGCCAGTCATGCCCCACTGAAGTTGGTGGCGTGTTGTTCAGCCATTTCTGTACAGATAAGAAACACCCGCCTCGCTTACCAAATTTGCCGCCGTGCCAACTGTCAGGTAGCACACGAATACTTGCACCTAACATATTCTGAGAGTACTCCTCACCGTTACAGCGAAATGTAATGTCGCCGCCCATGAACACCTCAAAGCTATCCACGTTTGGGTGAATATGGTCTTCAATGAAAGAATCAGGCGGCATTATGAATAGTTGCACTTGATACGGTGCTTGACGGTACAGCACAACGCCATAAATAACCCCCGCCTGCGTAACAGGGTCTTCTGTAGGCGGACTAAGAGGGCGGAAGTTTTCCCACCATTCTTTAAATGCCGTCAAGTCATCGTAATGCTTCATTAGTAGTATGCCGCCTTTCTGGCGCGGTGATACATGGGTTCGTCTTTTTCGTCCGAGTCAAGGGTAATGAACCCCCCTTGCCTAAAGCGTAGCAGTGCTTGCGACGTAGTATCCACGAAGTCATCGTGTTCGCCAACCGGGAAGGCCGCTACTTCTTCGATAACTTCTCTGGCCCATCGGGTGTCCGGTGCCCAGATTCTTCCGCTGGTAAAGAGATCCGCGACGGCGTTGAGTCGCACGTGTTTGTCGTTGCCTCGGCTGGGGGAGAACTCTTGAACTGGAATACCCATTGCCCGAAGTTCTTGAATAAGCGGGGCACCTGCTGCCTTTTTCTCCACAATGAATGCATCCGGCTCCCACTCCTTATAGTGTTTCAGCGCAGTTTGTTTCAGTTCTGGAAAGGCCATCCGCTCCTTGAACGCGTCCAACAGAATCACCTGCGGGCTGTCGTTCTCTTCCTCATTGTAGAAAACACCCCACGTTGTGCAGGCCGAATAGTCCGAGTTGTTCTTGGTCTCAAACGCCGTATCCCAAGACTGGATGATGTACTCGCACTGCGGCGGGTTGTCGTGCTCCCAGATGCGCCAGTCCCGGCGCGAGATGATGGCTGAGTTCTCGGAAGTGGGGTTCTGCATGTACTGGGCGTTCCAGTACCGGGGGTCCAACGATGCTTTGACTTTCTTTAACATCTCCAGCGGCCATTGCTCTGGCCACAGGCTTTTCTCGTTCTCGCTGTTCTCATACAGGATGGCCGGGAGTTCAACGATCTCCCAAGGCTCGGCATCCGGGTTTCTTGTTTGGTAGTCAATAAGCCGACCGGTCAGGTCAAGAAGTGACCAGCGCGTCATAATTACGATGATCGCCCCACCCGGCATCAGACGCTGCAAGGGGCCTGTCTGGAACCAACTCCACGCCGTATCGAAGGCCAGACGGCTGTTGGACTTTACGTCTTGCTCAGAATGAGGGTCATCAATAACAAATAAGTCAGCACCGCGACCAGCCAGAGCACCACCGACACCCGCTGCATAATACTGTCCGCCCGCTCCGGTACTCCACTTGCCTGCTGCTTTCTGGTCATCTGCGATCCGCGTATCTGGGTAAAGTTCTTGGTACTCCTCCGACTCAATCAGGTTCCGCACCCGCCGACCAAAGTCTTCCGAGAGACCCGCCGTGTGGGTGCCCATGATGATCTTCTTCTCTGGGTACTTGCCTAAAAAGTAAGCCGGGAACAAATAAGAGGAGAACTCAGACTTACCGTGACGCGGCGCGATGTTGATGATGACGCGCTTTTTCTTGCCGCTGATCACATCCTCAAAGATCTTTGAGAGCTTCCTGTGGTGGGGGCCGATCTTGAATCCCGGATAGACATGCGTGGCAAAGCCCAGCATGGAGTCCCTTCCGATGATCTTACTGGCGCGGGCAGCGCGTTCTTCCAAGTCAGCCAGCAGTTCTGCCTTCTCCTGTGGGGATAGCCTTGGTAGGGCGCGTTGGAGCGCCACTATCTCTTCAGGACTCAGTGTCGGCTTCATTGTCTATTGTTTGACAATCTATTTCTTCGACTTCTCTGACATCCGTGATGTCCACGATCTTGGCGAATTTATTGAGCTTTTCCTTGATCCGGGCTTCGAGTTCAGCGTCGGAGAGTTCTGTCTTCTTGACCTCGATCTTTTCAGTGAACAAGCCGATCTCAGTGACTTTGCCCAGAAGCGCCAGTGCTTTTAGTCTGACGGATGCCGTGGGGTGTTTGGTTTCTTCCAGCAGTTGGGCTACCGCGTAGCCGCGGATCTCTTTGGCTTGGTTGATGAACTCCCAGTCGTATGCCGTTAGCATCCCGACAAGATGCTGGACAGCAGCGGGGGTTTTGATTTCAGCCAGTGCAGATCGGGAGTGTTCGTCGGGCTGGGCGGTGACGATGTTGGTAAAAGCCGTTCTGGCTGCTTGGGCTTCCAGTTCGTTGGCGATGTCATCGCTGGCGGCTCCCAGACTTTTCAGCCATTCCGCCGTTTCGACCTGAGCGTCCACCAGATCCGTGGGTTGCATTTTTTCAAACGCGACAAAGCCAGCGGAGTCGTCGTCCACATCGGGGGTGAAATCAATTAGATGGTCAAGCATGCGCAGGTCCCTTGCGTACCTCGTTGCGCGGAGTGTATAGTGTGTCCAGCAAGTGCGCAAGTGGCAACTCTTGACATTTGCTTCTCCTTTGCTCTCCGAGCATCTTTCGCCCCCGAACCCCCTTCGGGGGCTTTTTTTATGTATTATTGGCGTGTGAACTGAGGCAGGATGAAGCCGGTCAGTGGAAAGCTCTAACGTCCCTTGTGCGCACAACACGTTATCTGTCCTTAATCCCGGTGCTCTGCGCGGATCGCAACCGCAACTTAGTCACAGCCCGCTTCGGCGGGCTTTTTTTCGGCTGTGTCTGTCTAATGTTAGACAGTGTTATTGTAAATTTTTTAATAATGGGGTGGGGGTGTAGTAATCACGGGTTAAGTTTACAGTGGGGCGATTTTAAGTTGTATGTTGTCAAGGTGAAAACAAAAATGGTGGGGATGGTTATGGAATAGTGTTATATGGCGGGCGGTCGTCGCCCAGCAAAATGGGGTGGTGGGGGTACGGTGGGGTCGCAAAACGGCTATTTTCGGGTCAAAACGACCCGATATCCTTCGATCAAACGGGGCACTCCGGATAATGGGTCTCGTCAATGGCAAAAGCCACTGGCAAACCACTTAACCGAAAGGAGAATCACCATGTTGAAAACCATCACTCACTTGCACCTCTCAGCCCAGCAGAAGCAAGTCAATACCCTTGTCGCCAAGTACCTCACGCAGCAGGACGATCTGCTCATAGCCATGCACTCGCTGGGATTCGATACGCCCGAAGTCCAGAGACCCTACGTCATCGTCGCAGTATGCGAGGCGCTCACTGCGGGCAAAGGCTGGAACGAATCGTCATCGGGCAAGGTCATGCTCGATACCAGCCATGAGCGCTACGAGTTCCTGAAGACCCGTGTTCGGGACGTGATGAACGCCCTGAAGGGCGAGAAGCGTAGTGCCAAGTCTTCGGGCAAGACTGACCCCGTGGACGCGATCATCAAGGCGTTCAACAAGCTGGATGCGAAGCAACAGCGCGCTGTTCTGAAAGCGCTGGCATGAGATTTCGGGTCAAC
>JACCDM011113453.1_pt1 | contig 50677 bp, 52 predicted proteins | sample 7445851 | NCBI WGS metagenome assembly JACCDM01 (sample SAMN15323438, study PRJNA562643) | freshwater metagenome | isolation source: river surface water | place: USA:Blue River Watershed | collected 2017-08-16
AAGCGGTCAACGATAGTTGGGCGAGCGGTTAGCAAAAATGACATGAGTCTCCAGTGGTTCGGCTTCGTTGTTAGTAACGATTGTAGACTAGGGGCTTTGAGGCAGACGCAAAGTGCTTCTATTTATTTCAACTAACAATCGGGCATCCAAATGATTAGCGTTCGCGACCTAGAGATTCGCATTGGCGCCCGTGTGCTTATGCAAGACGTGAACTTCAGTGTCGATAAAGGCGACAAAGTTGGCTTGGTTGGCCGTAACGGTGCAGGCAAAACAACGTTGACGAAAATTCTGGCGGGGGATGGGCAACCTTCGGCTGGCTCGGTCGAAACCTCTGGCGAGATCGGTTACCTACCTCAAGACCCGCGAAGCGGGGATCCAGAAGAACTCGCCAGAACCCGAATTTTGAATGCCAGAGGTCTTGGTGACCTGGTTGCCGCAATGGCAAAGGCGTCTGAAGACATGGGCTCGGTCGACGAGGCGATCTACGAAGCGGCAATGAGAAAGTATTCGAATGCCGAAGCCAAGTTCAACGCTGCAGGTGGCTACGCCGCCGAAGCTGAGGCCGAAGCAATTGCCAGCAACCTCGGGCTCAAAGAACACATCTTGAACCAGCCTCTAAAGACACTGAGTGGTGGTCAACGTCGTCGAATCGAACTAGCTCGAATTCTGTTTTCAGACGCGCAGTCGATGATCCTCGACGAACCCACCAACCACCTAGATGCCGACTCGGTCATTTGGCTTCGCGATTTTTTGAAGTCTTATCAGGGCGGCCTAATCGTAATCAGCCACGACGTAGAACTCATCGGCGAAACAGTCAACCGCATCTTCTACCTCGACGCAATGCGAACCGTCATCGACGTTTACAACATGGGCTGGAAGCAGTACCTCAAGCAACGCGAAGCCGACGAGGAGCGTCGAAAGCGCGAGCGCACCAATGCCGAGAAGAAGGCTTCTCAACTACAGCTACAAGCGGCCAAATTTGGGGCCAAGGCTACAAAGGCGGTTGCCGCGCAACAAATGCTTCGGCGGGCCGAGCGCCTGCTCTCAAATCTCGACGAGGTTCGTGAGCAAGACCGCGTCGCCAAGATTCGTTTTCCTGAACCCGCACCTTGCGGAAAAACACCACTCATGGCCGCGAATCTTTCGAAATCTTATGGCTCGCTCGAAATCTTTACCGCGGTTGACCTTGCAATTGATAAAGGATCGAAGGTTGTTGTACTGGGCCTGAACGGCGCTGGCAAGACCACCCTGCTGCGCATGCTGGCCGGGCTTGACAAGCCAGACACCGGCGAGGTGCAGCCTGGGCACGGCCTCAAGATCGGCTACTACGCCCAAGAGCACGAGACGCTCGATGTGTCGAAAAGTGTGCTTGAGAACATGCAACGTGCTGCACCACAGCTAACCGACGTGGATGCTCGCAAAGTGCTCGGATCGTTCTTGTTCAGCGGTGATGACGTAAACAAACCCGCGGGTGTTCTAAGTGGAGGCGAAAAAACCCGATTGGCCTTGGCATCACTCGTAGTTTCTTCTGCCAACGTTCTGCTTCTTGACGAACCAACTAACAACCTTGACCCGGCAAGCCGTGAAGAGATTCTAAGAGCCCTCGCAACATTCACCGGTGCTGTTGTGCTCGTTTCTCACGATGAGGGGGCCGTTGCCGCTCTCAACCCAGAACGTGTTCTGATTCTGCCCGATGGAGTTGAAGATATTTGGAACGACGGCTATCTCGACCTAATCACTCTCTCGTAGCTTCTAACCGAATCGCTAAATAGAATCTTCAAGCTCTGCGTCGGCATCGGCGCGTGTTCTCTTGCGAACCCTTGGCACGAAACTTGGGTCATTCTTGGCGCGATAAAAATCGAACTCTTTACGCACCGTGAAAATAAGGGTGATGAACGCGAGCAAGCCGAACAGCAGCCACTGAATCGCGTAACTCAGGTGGTTTCCCTCGTCGGTTGCCGGTCTAAGCAGCTTCACGGCTTGAGGCGCATCGATGCTTTCAGACGCGAGTCGAAGATACCAGTTCTGATTGAGTTGAAGCCCTGTCTCATCTGCAATCTCTTGCAGGTTCATAGAGGCCACCTGGCCAACCGGAGCTCCACGCTCTAGCCGTCTTTCACTCGGCACGAGTCGCGCGATGATCTCTTGCTGGCTGGCTGACGGCAGAGGCACGTCGTCGGGGGAGTCTTGCAAGTTTCCGGTCGGCAACCACCCACGGCTAACCGCGAAGATTTGACCGTCGTCGCTTCTGAACGGCACGACAGTTTCAAAACCGGGCTGACCACTTCTCGGTCTGTTGCGAACCAGCACATTTTTATCAACCAAGTACTCGCCGATAATGCGAACAGGAATCCATTTAGACGACTTGGCCTCGAGCAGCTCGTTTGAGAGGGTAACTGGGGCAAGGTCAAAGTTTTGCTGAACCAACTCGATTTCAGCCACGCGGGCAGCCCTGCGTTCGAACTGCCACTCACTCAGAAAAACACACGAGGCGGCAAAAACGACAACCAGCACTAACCAAGCTAGCCAGCGCTTCCAAGATTCGGCGAAATATGTCATCAGTCTCTAACGCGCAGAAAAAAGCCTCTAGCGCTCAAATAGTCAACCAGAAACTCTGAGTGCTCACCGCACGAACCCCAGATTTTGATTCGACCGTTTGTATGAATTCTCGGGTTCGCCCATTCAATAAATACGGATGCTGCGGCCGAGCATCCTCGCCTTGAACACTGTTGCACTTCGCTCATGGGTTGCTTCTATGGTTAGTTTTTAGACGCGTCACGAAAAGCGTCGGCGCTGATTGCGATGGTAGGTGCCTCTGCGACGGCCTGGCCTTTCGTAGCGGTGCCACTCGAGTTTGCGTTAGCAAGTATGACCGCGAAATAGGGTAAGAAAATCGCGCCGGCGAAGCAAATCCACATGAGCCAGCCCTGAACGAACATTCCCACGACTAAGCAAATCACTCGAACCGTCATAGCAACCGTGTACTTGATCATTCGTCTTTTGCGTTCGACTTCAGGAGACTCGCCGAGCGAGGTGACACTTTGGGCTCTTGCCATGGATGTTCTCTCGAGAGGTTACCGCTATAAAAAAGCCTCAGGGTTTAGACTTCAATGAGTTCAAACCCCAACGCTGTGGCACTATTCCCAACATCTAAGGCAGAGAAATGACCACCCCAAGAACTGTACTCATCACTGGCGGCAACCGCGGTATCGGCAAAGCCATTGCAGAAGAATTTGTCGCGGCCGGGCACCGTGTTGCCGTCACCGTGCGCAGCGGTGAGGGGCCAAGCGGAACGCTGAGCGTGGTCGCCGATGTAACCAACCCCCAGTCACTTGATGCAGCTTTTGCCGAGATCGAAGAAAAGCTCGGTCCGGTGGAGGTGCTGGTTGCCAATGCCGGCATAACTCGCGACACACTTTTGATGCGAATGACCGATGAGGAATTCGAAGAAGTGCTCGACACCAACCTCACCGGGTCTTTCAGGGTTCTGCGTCGAGCCACCAAGGGAATGATGAAGGCCAAGTTCGGTCGAGTGATTTTTATCGGCAGCGTGGTTGCTCTTCTCGGAAGCGCGGGGCAGGTTAACTATTCAGCGGCGAAGTCGGGCTTAGTTGGCATGGCACGCTCGCTAACCCGTGAGCTAGCGGGCCGAGGCATTACTGCCAACGTCGTGGCCCCAGGGTTCATCGACACCGACATGACGGCCGTGTTGCCAGAAGAAACCATCGCACAGTACAAAAAGAACATTCCGGCGGGTCGTTTCGCTGCACCAGAAGAGGTCGCAAAGGTCGTCGCCTGGCTGGCTTCAGATGATGCGGCCTACATTTCTGGCGCTGTGATTCCGGTCGACGGTGGCCTAGGAATGGGACACTAAAAACTGAGTTTTTCTCGCCAACTCTGGCAAACTTGAACAAACACAAACCTGTAAGGAAAAACATGGGCATCCTAGAAGGCAAAAAACTTCTAATCACCGGCGTTCTAACCGAAGCCTCGATCGCTTTCACCGTGGCCAAGCTGGCCCAAGAGCAAGGCGCTGAGATCGTGCTCTCTTCATTTGGTCGCATGCTACCGATCACCACGAAAATTGCAGAACGCTTGCCAAAGCCGGCCGCTGTTATTGAGCTCGATGCCACAAACGCAGACGATCTTGCATCTCTCGAGTCGAGAGTCAAAGAACACCTTGACCACCTAGATGGCATCGTTCACGCCATCGCTTTCGCACCTCAGACCGCTCTCGGCGGCAACTTTCTTTCAACCGAGTGGGAAGACGTTGCCACAGCCGTTCAGGTTTCTGCCTATTCACTGAAGTCGATCACAATGGCAGCTAAGCCGCTTTTAGCAAAAGGTTCATCGGTTGTTGGTCTCACTTTTGATGCATCAGTTTCTTGGCCTGTTTATGACTGGATGGGCGTGGCGAAGGCTGCGTTTGAGTCAACCTCGCGTTACCTAGCTCGTTACCTCGGACCAGACGAGATTCGCGTAAACCTTATTTCTGCAGGTCCACTGAGAACCACTGCAGCAAAGGGAATTCCTGGTTTCTCGACCATGGAAGACCTCTGGGTTGAGCGTTCGCCGCTTGAGTGGGTATTGAGCGACACTGAGCCGGCCGCACGAGGAATCATAGGTCTGCTTAGCGATTGGTTCCCAAAGACCACGGGTGAAATCGTTCACGTTGACGGCGGTTTGCACTCAACCGGCGCCTAAAGCCTCAAACGAAAAAGCCTCCCGCAAGGGAGGCTTTTTTCATCTCTAAGTGAACAAAACCTTCAACTCAGCAAGATCTACCTTTTCGGCTACTAGATTAGCTCGCTGACGCACAAGAGGCTTAGCGTTGAAAGCAACGCCCAGACCGGCGACACCCATCATTTCTAAGTCGTTCGCGCCATCGCCAACCGCCACCGTTTGCTGAAGCTCAACATCAGCCTGCATAGACCAGGCAACCAAGGCCTGAGCTTTAGCGGTCTTGTCTACAACAGACCCAGAAACCCTTCCGGTGAGTTTTTCATCTGTGATTTCGAGCTCATTGGCGAGCCAGAAGTCGAGCTCCAGGGTAGGTGCCAGCAGGTTCAGAATCTGACTGAATCCGCCCGAAACAGCTCCAACCAAACCACCCGCCGAGTGAATGTGATCAATTAGTTCTTGCACCCCGGGTGTGAGTGTCACGCGTTCAAAAGTCTTGGTGATAACCGACTGTGGCAAACCCTCGAGCACCGAAACACGTGCGATGAGTGAAGCTGCAAAGTCGAGTTCGCCACGCATGGCTGCCTCGGTAATCAACGCCACCTCATTGCGCTTGCCGGCCTCTTCAGCCAAAAGCTCAATAACTTCGTCTCTGATCAGCGTTGAATCAACATCAAAGACGACTAGAAAGCGACTCACGGATTTACGACAACGCCCTTGCCAACAACAGTGATGCCAGACTCTGTGACGGTGAATCCACGGTCTAGGTCGCGCCTGCGATCAACGCCAATCATGGCGCCATCGGTAACGACGACACCCTTGTCGAGAATGGCCCGCCTAACCGTGGCATTTCTTCCAATCTGGACACCGTCAAGAATGACCGAGTCGGTTACCAGTGCGTGTGAGTTGACTTTCACCCAAGGCGACAATACGGAGCGTTCGACTATGCCACCCGACACAACTGTTCCTAGCGAAACAATCGAATCTGTGGTTCGACCCTGGTTGCCCTCACCGTCGTGCACAAACTTGGCTGGAGGTAGGTTGATTTGCTGAGTAAAGATCGGCCACTCTGTGTTGTAAAGGTTGAATACCGGCATGACCGAAATTAGATCCATGTGTGCGTCGTAGTAGGAGTCGATTGTTCCAACGTCGCGCCAGTAGCTGTGGTCGCGTTCTGTTGATCCTGGAATCTGGTTGTAGGTGAAGTCATAGACACCGGCGTCGTCTTTCGCAACCATGTATGGCACGATGTCTCCACCCATGTCGTGACTCGAATCGGCTAGTTCTCCGTCAACTTCGATTGCCTCGATGAGTGCACTAGCCGAGAAGACATAATTTCCCATGGATGCAAGAACTTCGTTCGGGCTATCTGGCAAGCCCTGCGGGTCAGATGGCTTCTCTCTGAAAGCAGAGATTTCTTTCGGGTTCTTTGGGTTAACTTCGATAACACCGAACTGATTTGCCAGTGAAATAGGTTGACGAATCGCCGCTACCGTGACGCCCTTTCCAGATTCGATGTGGGCCTGAATCATTTGTTCGAAATCCATTCGATACACGTGGTCAGCGCCGACTACAACAACGATGTCGGGGCGTTCATCGCTCAACAGGTTCATGCTCTGCAGGATTGCGTCAGCACTACCGCTGAACCAGCGCTTTCCGAGACGCTGTTGAGCGGGCACCGATGCAACGTATGCACCCAGCAGTGGAGACATGCGCCAGGTTTGTGAGATGTGACGGTCGAGCGAGTGAGACTTGTATTGAGTCAATACCACGATTCGACGAAGGCCCGAGTTGATCAGGTTCGAAAGCGCAAAGTCGATAAGTCGGTAAGACCCACCAAAAGGAACAGCTGGCTTGGCGCGGTCGGCAGTTAGCGGCATGAGTCGTTTACCCTCGCCACCGGCGAGTACCATGCCAAAGATTCGCTGTTGCTTAGTCATAGCCAAATGTTATTGCCTAAAACGCGAATAAGTTAGTGCGTTAGTAATGTTGTGTCATGCGTATAGATCTAGTTAGCAAAGAATATCCACCAGCCATCTACGGTGGGGCAGGGGTTCACGTTGATGAACTCGTCAAAGTTCTGCGCAAAGAAATCGACGTTCGAGTTCGTTGCTTCGGCGATGAGAGACACGAGCAAGGCACGACTGCCTACGTGCATCCAGCTGAATTTTCTGAATCGAATGCCGCGTTGCAGACGCTGGCAACCGATCTGGCCATGGTCGATGACATAGCTGGCGCAGACCTCGTTCACTCGCACACCTGGTACGCAAACTTTGCTGGCCAAGTTGCCTCAAAGATGCACAAGATTCCTCACCTGATCACTGCTCACAGCCTCGAGCCACTGCGCCCCTGGAAAGAGGAGCAGCTCGCAGGCGGTTACCGTCTGTCCTCTTGGATCGAACGCAGCGCTTATGAGGATGCGACGAAAATCATCGCCGTCAGCCACGGCATGAGAGCCGACATCTTGCGTGCTTATCCGCAAATTGACTCTGCAAAAGTTGTCGTGGTTCACAACGGAATTGACCTGTCAGCTTTCGTTTCAGCGAAAAATGAAGATACGGTGCGTTCGCTCGGCATCGACCCCGACCAGCGTTCGGTGTTGTTTGTTGGCCGCATTACCCAGCAAAAAGGTTTGCCGTACTTGCTAAAAGCAGCCAAAGAACTTCCTGAAGATGTTCAGCTTGTACTTTGCGCTGGGGCTCCAGACACGAAAGAGATCCAGGCGCAGGTGACCGATCTGGTTGCCGAACTTAGCAAGATTCGGAGCAACGTCATCTGGATCGAGCGACACCTATCAAGGGCTGAGTTGATTGCAGTTCTTTCTTCGGCAACCGTCTTCGCCTGCCCTTCGATCTATGAACCGTTGGGCATTGTTAATCTCGAGGCGATGGCCTGCGGCATCCCAGTGGTTGCGACAGCAACTGGAGGCATTCCCGAGGTTGTCGAAGACGGCAAAACTGGCATGCTCGTGCCCATCGAGCAGCTTCAAGATGGTTCTGGTAAACCGCTCAACGAGAGCGCGTTCGTAGCTGACTTTGCAAATGCGTTGAATGCAATGCTTGCGAATCCCGCTATCGCAGATTTTGGAGCAGCCGGCAGGCGCCGTGTTGAGGAGCATTTCTCGTGGGAAAGCATTGCGAAGGACACAATCGCCGTATACCGCGATGCCATTGCCTCGTTCGCTTAGGCTTTAGCGCATGAGCACCGTGATTTCTTTGAAAGACGTTTCTGTAGTCAGAGGCGGAAAACCCATTCTTGACCGCGTCGACTGGACCGTTGAATCGAATCAACGCTGGGTCATAATCGGGCCAAACGGGGCCGGTAAGACCACTTTGCTTCGCGTTGCGGCTGCCCAAATTCATCCGACTCTTGGTAGTGCTGAAATACTCGGCGAAAAACTTGGCGAGGTTAATGTCTTTGAACTGCGCACCAGAATCGGCTTTGCGTCTTCAGCATTAGCCTCACACATTCCCAACTCTGAAAAGGTTTTGGATGCTGTCATGACGGCCTCTTACGCCGTTACAGGCCGATGGAACGAAAAGTACGAAGACATCGATGAGCGTAGGGCTCGCCGGGTTCTGAGTGAGTGGCATCTTCAGGATTATGCCGAAAGAGCTTTTGGAACACTGTCTGATGGTGAGCGCAAACGCACCCAAATCGCCCGTGCCGTCATGCCTGATCCAGAGATGCTGCTCTTAGATGAGCCGGTTGCGTCTCTAGACCTCGCTGCCCGAGAGCAAACCATCAAAATAATCGGCGCGTATGCTGCTGCACCAGAAGCACCTGCGATTGTGATGGTGACTCACCACCTCGAAGAGATTCCACCCGGTTTCACACACGCATTGATTATGAACCAGGGTCGAATCTTCGCTGCAGGCCCGATCGATTCGACCATTACGAGTGACAAAATCAGCGAAGCCTTCGGAATGTCTCTAACGGTCGACTCTGTCGCCAATAGGTATCGCGTTAGAGCGCACTAGTCTGGTATAGTTTTACCTTGTGCTCTTAGCACGTCCATTGATTGGCAAAACCGCCAAATAAGACTTTAGGAACTCTAATGAAGGCTGACATCCACCCAAAGTACGAGACTGTCGTATTCCGTGACCTTGCTTCGGGCGTAGCATTCCTTACCCGTTCGACCGTATCTTCGAGCAAGACCATCGAGTGGGAAGACGGAAACACCTACCCAGTATTCGACGTTGAAATCTCTTCAGCTTCGCACCCGTTCTACACCGGTAAGCAGCGCATCATGGACTCGGCCGGTCGCGTCGAGAAGTTCAACACCCGCTACAAGGGCTTCGGCGCTTAAGTTTCTCAACAAAAAAGACCCCGCTTCTGCGGGGTCTTTTTTTCGTCTGATGAAGCTACGGCTTCTCAGGCCAGCCAATCGACGTTTGAAAGCTTGGGTCTTTAGCCCGCATGAAGCGGGCGAAGCTCTCATCGAGATCTTTGCTCCAACCAATCTGAAGATTATGTAAATCGATCGCCTCAATCGAGAGACGATCGGCGAATTTGCGAGCGATTGCCTGGGCAACTCGGCCAGCGGCCACCGCGTCAGCGGTGGCGTTGTGAGCGTCGCTAAGTTGAACGCCGTAAAATTCCGCGGTGTTTTCGAGTCGACGCTTGCCACTGCGGTAACGATCTAGAAACTTGTCAATCACTAGAGGGTCGATTACGGGCGCAGGGCCGGCTAGGGGAGTAACTCCGTAACGAATGGCCTCTTCGCGCAGAATGGTGAAATCATAGGGAGCGTTGTAGGCGACCACCGGAACGCCCGCATCAAAAAAGCCGCGTAACTTGTTTACGATTTCGGCAACTACCTCAGCTGCAGGTCTTCCATTCGCTCTAGCCATTTCGGTAGTAATGCCGTGCACAGAGGCAGCCATCTCGGGAATCTCAATGCCGGGATCTGCGAGCCATTCGACTTCGTCGCCAACGACCACACCATTTTCATCAATTACCGTGGCGCAAGCCGTGACGATTCGTGCCTGCCGAAGATCTAGGCCTGTGGTCTCGAGATCGAATACCGCGAGGCGTTTTGCCCATAGCGGAAGAGGATTAGGGGAGTCGTCAAAAAGGGTATCGTTCACGTGAAAAAGACTAGCCTCCGCATCAGACAGTGGCCGTAAGACTCTCTACGCTAGGCCTACTTCTTTAGCCACTAGCGTGGCTGCCTTCGACTGGTTTAGAGCAAAGATGTGCAGTCCTGGAGCTCCAGCAGCCAGCAATTTCGCTCCGAGATCAATGGTGTATGCCATGCCGATTTCGCGTGCGGCTTCGTCGTCGCCTGCGCTGGTAAGCCTTGCGTGCAAATCCTCGGGCACTGTGGCCCCGCTGAGAGCTGCCATGCGCAGAACGTTCTTGGCATTGGCTATCGGCATGAGGCCGGGCAAAATCGGTATCGTAACGCCAGACTCGCGCGCAGCATTCACTAGAGCGACGTAATGTTCCACGGTAAAGAACAGCTGCGTAACTGCAAAAGTTGCGCCGGCATTTTGCTTCAATTTGAGCACCCGAATGTCTTGGGCAAGATCTTTAGATTCTGGATGCTTCTCGGGAAACGCTGCGACACCAATGTCTAGGTTGGATTCGCGTTTGGCCAATTCAACTAAGTCAAGCGCCCGGCGAAGTTCACCATCGGCCAAGGCATTTGGTTGCTCAATCGGATTGTCGCCGCGAATAGCCAGAATGGCAGCAACACCGGCCGATTCGAATCTTTCGATGACCTCGAGCGTGCTCTGGCGAGTAGCCCCGACACAGGTTAGGTGCCCGATGGTGGGCACCTGCTTAGAAAAGTTTTCAACGATAGAGATTGAACGTTCGCGATTAGAGCCACCGGCGCCGTAGGTTACCGAGACGAAATCAGGTGAGAGGCTCAGCAGTTTTTCGAAAGCCACAGCGAGTGATTGCGCGCCAAGCTCATCTTTCGGCGGAAAAAACTCGAATGAGAGGGTGGGTTTTGCGCCCCCAGTGCGACGGGCAAGTTGCTCGGTGATGACACTCATGGTTTTGCCCCTTGTTGATTGAAGAATGGGGGCATCGGTGCCCGTTACCAGAAAAGTTTACTGCGCGAAGGGCGGGTAGAATTGGAGCCTATGTTCGCATCCCGCTCACAGTCACTTCTCGCCGCAATTACCAGCGGCGTGGTCGTAGCCGATGGCGCGATGGGAACCATGATTCAGGCGGCTAGCCCTTCACTCGCAGATTTTGAAGGCCACGAGGGCTGCAACGAAGTTCTCAATGTGACGAGGCAAGATGTGATTGCCGAGATTCACCGAGCATATCTGTCGGCTGGTTCACAGGCAATCGAGACCAACACGTTCGGCGCGAACCTTGCGAACCTCGCAGAGTACGGAATCGAAGATCGCATTGAAGAGCTCGCACTTGCAGGCGCTCAAATCGCTCGACGCACAGCCGACGAGTTCGCTACAGAAGACCAGCCCCGTTGGGTTCTCGGTTCAATCGGGCCAGGAACCAAATTGCCTACTCTGGGGCACACCGAATTCAGAACCTTGAGAGATGCCTACCAAACCCAGGTGCGCGGCCTCATTGCAGGCGGGTCAGACGCGCTGTTGATTGAAACGGCACAAGACCTACTGCAAGCAAAAGCTGCCGTGATCGGGGCCAAGAGAGCCATGGCGGCAAGTGGCACAATGCTTCCCATCATTGTCTCGGTAACGATCGAAACCACGGGCACCATGCTGTTGGGTTCAGAAATCGGAGCCGCCCTAACCGCCCTGTCTGCACTCGGTATTGACGCGATTGGATTGAACTGCGCTACCGGACCGACCGAGATGAGCGAGCACCTTCGCTACCTAGCAAAATTCTCAAAACTGCCCTTGGTCGTTATGCCGAATGCTGGGCTTCCGGTTCTGACCGCCGACGGAGCACATTACCCTTTGACCGAGGACGAGCTCGCTCTTGCTCAACTTCAGTTCATAAACGAATACGGCGCCGGTTTGGTTGGCGGATGCTGCGGCACAACCCCTGCCCACATCAAAGCCTTGGCACAGAGCGTTGCAGGTAAGCGCCCAAGACGTCCAAGTTGGGTCGACGAGCCGGGCCTGTCAAGTCTTTACCAGCACCAACCCTTCGATCAGACGATGACCTACTTGTCAATCGGTGAGCGAACCAACGCAAATGGCTCGAAGGCGTTTAGAGATGCACTTCTTGCACAGAACTGGGACGAATGCATCGAGATTGCTAAATCTCAAACGCGTGAGGGAGCACACACGCTAGATGTGTGCGTCGACTACGTTGGTCGCGACGGCGCAAAAGACATGCGTGATTTTGTTTCACGCTTAGTAACCGCCACAACGCTGCCGCTGGTGCTCGACTCTACCGAGCCAGCTGTTCTAGAAGCGGGCCTAGAGTGCATCGGCGGTCGTTCGATGATCAACTCGGTGAACTATGAAGACGGTGACGGCCCCAACTCCAGATTCGCCAAGATTATGCCGATTGTGAAAGAACACGGCGCTGCCGTAGTTGCCCTCACAATTGACGAAACCGGTCAGGCAAGAACAGCAGAGACTAAATTCGCCATCGCAAGTCGACTCATTGATGATCTTCGTGAAAACTGGGGAATGCGACTCGACGACATAGTTGTCGACACTCTGACATTCCCCATTGCCACCGGTCAAGATGAGACTCGCCGCGACGGTCTAGAAACAATCGAAGCGATTCGTCGACTAAACGCAAAGTACCCGGGAGTTCAAACAACCCTGGGTATCTCTAACATTTCTTTCGGGCTCAGCCCAGCCGCGCGCCATGTGCTTAACTCGGTTTTTCTTCACGAGTGCGTGCAGGCTGGACTGACCTCGGCCATAGTTCACGCGGCACGCATCATGCCACTAGCTCAGATTCCTGAAGAGCAACTCAAGGTAGCTCTCGATCTGATCTATGACCGACGTGAATACGACAACGACGGCAACGTTACATTCGACCCACTGACCAAGCTCCTAGACACCTTCTCGGGTGTCGATTCAACTTCTGCAAAGCAGACTCGCGCCGCTGAACTGGCATCTATGCCTCTAGACCAACGCTTGGCTAGGCGCATTATCGACGGCGAGAAGAAGGGTCTCGAAGCAGACCTCGACGAGGCCCTTGGTCTGAACTGGGCGGCACTACAAATCATCAACGACCACTTGCTTCCTGGCATGCAGGTGGTTGGCGAGCTGTTTGGTCGAGGCGAAATGCAGTTGCCGTTCGTGCTCCAGAGTGCTGAGGTCATGAAGGCAGCGGTTGCTCACCTAGAACCTCACATTGAAAAAACCGAAGACTCCGGCAAAGGCAAAATACTGCTTGCAACGGTTCGTGGCGATGTTCACGACATCGGCAAAAACTTGGTTGACATCATCCTCAGCAACAACGGCTTCGACACCGTAAACATTGGCATTAAACAATCGATCAACGACATTCTCTCGGCAGCCGAAGAACACCACGTTGACGTGATTGGCATGAGCGGCCTGTTGGTCAAATCAACCCAAATCATGAAAGAAAATCTCGAAGAGATGAATCAACGCGGTGTCGCCGAAAAGTGGCCCGTAATTCTTGGGGGAGCAGCTCTCACTCGAAACTTCGTTGAGCAAGATCTAGCCGAGATGTTCGGGGGCGAAGTTCGTTACGCGAAAGACGCGTTTGAAGGTCTAAAGCTTATGGATGCGCTGGTGCGCCAAAAGCGGGGCGAAGCGATCGAGCTACCTTCACTCAAAAAACGTCTAACCCCTCGAGGCAACTTGCTCGAACGAACGGCACCAGAAGACCTACCCGCTCGCTCGGATGTTTCCGAAGATAACCCCATTCCTACACCGCCATTCTGGGGAACGCGAGTGGTCAAGGGCATTCCTTTACGTGATTACTCGAGCTTTCTAGACGAACGTGCAACGTTCATGGGTCAATGGGGGCTCAAGCCTGGTCGCGGCGAAGACGGGGCGAGTTATGAAGAGCTAGTCGAATCCGAAGGTCGGCCTCGGCTTCGAGCTTGGCTAGAACGCATTCAAACCGACAGCTTGCTCGAGGCAGCTGTTGTCTACGGCTATTTTCCGGCCTACAGCGACGGTGACGACCTAGTCATTCTGCATCATCCAAGCAAAGGTTCAACGGATGGCGGTAGCTCTGGTGAGCCATTCACCGAGCGGCTACGTTTCACTTTTCCACGACAAGCTCGCGATCGTCACTTATGCCTCAGCGACTTCGTGGCGTCTAAGGCGTCGGGCAAGATCGATGTAGTACCTTTCCAATTGGTAACCATGGGCAATCGAGTATCAGAAGCCGCCGCCGAGCTCTACGCGAAAAACGAATACCGCGAATACCTCGAGCTGCACGGTCTTTCGGTGCAGCTAACCGAGGCATTGGCAGAGTTCTGGCACGCTAGAGTGCGCGAAGACCTCGGATTCTCGGAAGAAGAACCAGACGAAGTTGAGGGGCTTTTCAAACTCGACTACCGTGGGGCTCGCTACTCATTCGGTTACCCCGCCTGCCCAGAGCTAGAAGACCGAATCAAACTCATCGAATTGCTAAAACCCGAGGCAATCGGCGTAACTTTGTCTGAAGAACTTCAGTTACACCCCGAGCAATCGACCGACGCGATGGTCTTGCATCACCCAGAAGCGAAATACTTTTCGGTCTAAACATGATGATCGCTCCAGAGTTGGCGAGCAGGGCGAGGGCTCGAAAGACCGAGCTCGAGCTGACCTTTGGCGGAGCATCCACTTTCATTGCCCGGTACCGGGCCGAACACGAAAGCCTAGGAACCGTGCTTCTTATTCACGGCATTAGGGGCACACACGAGGGGCTAGAGGCTATCGTAGGCGCTCTTGAGCACCTCGACTGCCTCGTGCCCGATTTGCCCGCTTTTGGGCGCTCTCAGCCGCTGAGTGAGGGGCACGACCTGCTGAAGATGACCGATTGGCTCGATTCCGTAATCACTGAGTTTTCGCCCTCGATTGTGATTGGTCACTCTTACGGAACCATAATCGTGGCGAACAGCAAGGCAGCCAAAAACCTCACAAAGTTGCTCATCAACCCCATAACTGACCGCTCGAGTGGCTGGGTCCGTCGCTTACCGGGCCAGCTAACAAATGGTTTCTACAAGATCTGCGCATCGCTGGGCGAGCGTGCCGGTCGCTGGTTGGCAGGTTCTCGAATTCTTGTCGACGGCATGACTCGAATTTTGGTAAGCACGGCAGGGATACCGGTTAGACATTGGGTTTATGACCAGCACCGATTGAACTTCAATCGATTCGCAAGCTTGAAGAGCCTGCTGGAACACTCGAAAGTGTCGACCTCTGTCTCGATTCGGAGTGAGAACCTGGCAGAAGGCCAAACACTGCTCATTGCCGGTGAACTAGACCCGATAGTCAGGGCAGTTGACGTTCTGGCGCTTCAGGCACCCAACTGCTCAGTATCGATCATCGAAAAGGTTGGACACCTGATTCACTACGAAGCACCCGAGCAGGTCGCACAGGCAGTGTTTAGCAAATTGGCGAAGCCATGACCGTCTATTTTGACTGCCGATTCATAAGGCCAAACGCCATGGATGGAGTAACGCGCTTCAGCACTGAGCTATTCGCCGAGTTATCCAAGATTCGCCAAATTACTGCGATTATCAGCGATGAACGTCAACTTTCGTATCTACCTGGCGGCGCAAACTATATTCGCGCAAGTGAACCAACGAGCATCCGTGAATTCACTCTCAGTCGCCGGCTGAACCGTCTTGGCGCGACCTTAGTCTTCTCGCCGATGCAAACAACTTCGAGCCTCGGCCGCCGCTACAAACTCATTTCAACCCTGCACGATTTGATCTACTACACCAAGCGAACACCACCGCGTTTTTTGCCCCCAGCCCTGAGATTTGGTTGGCGACTTTTTCATCTGACCTTCTGGCCGCAACGCTTGTTGCTTCGGGGGAGCGATGCCCTGGTCACGGTGAGTCAAACCAGCGCGAATTTGATTCGTGATGCGCGACTTTGGCCGAACAGCAAACCCCTCGAAATTATTAGTCCGGCGATTGATCGAAGTATTTTCAAACCAAATCAAGTGGGTGGTCGAGCTGAGCATCCGCTGTCACCGAAGTCCCTGGTTTACTCGGGTAGTTACATGCCATACAAGGGCGTTTCGACGATTGCCGCCGCCTTATCTCAACTTGCCGAATTCGAACTGCACCTAGTCTCAAAAGCCAGCGAAGAAGAGCAAATCAAAATCAGACGGGCGGCGGGTTCAGCGGCTAACCGAGTTTTCTTTCATGGCGGCCTTTCTGACGAAGCCTATGCGCAGTTACTGAGAGAGAGCTTCGCCATGGTTTCTGCGAGCGCCGACGAAGGATTCGGAATTCCCCTGATCGAAGCCATGGCTTCTGGATTGCCTGTGGTGTGCAGCGACATCAAGATATTTCACGAGGTAACCGGGGGAGTTGCCGTTTTTTTCGACCCCAATGACACCAATGACCTAGTTGCCGCTCTGCAAGGGCTTGAAGACACAACAATCAAGAGCTTGCGATCGCAATCGATTGAAAACTCGAAGCGGTTCGACTGGTCGGGCTCGGCCAAGAAGCTCGACGCTTTGATTGAGAGATTACTAACTAGCCCTTAGCCAAGGTTTCGGGATTGAAGTCGAGTATCGACCAGTTCACGCCATCGTGAGCAAAGGTGCTTAGCGATGCGTTGCCAAATCGCTGCCCCTCTAGCGGCAGTCTACGCTCGCTGGTAACTCGCACCACTTTTCGAATAAAGGCCCCGTGTGAAACTGCTAGCACTCGCTTGCCGGCGTATTTTTGAGCGACGTGCTCGAGCAGCTGCATCACTCGCGACTCAAGCTGATCTAGTGTCTCGATACCTGGAATGTGGTTGTGGTCGGTGTGACCCGCCTTCCACTGCGTGTATTCCATCCCCTCGGCCTCACCGAACGAGCGCTCGGTCAACAGGGGTTCAACAACGACTTCGCCCATGTTGTGGCGCTCTGAGACGATTTGAGCCGTGTGTCGCGCTCGACCAAGAGGGCTCGCCAAAATGATGTCCCACTGGGTTGGGTCGATAACCTCGGCCGCCGCATGGGCCTGACCAACGCCAGTTTCATTCAAGGGGATGTCGCTTGATCCCTGAATGCGAAACGTAATGTTCCAGTCCGTTTGTCCGTGGCGAAGTAAACCCAAAACGGTTTCAATCACGTAAAAGCACCTCCAGTGCATCCGAGGTATTTGCATCGATCTTGGCTATCGCCAATTCGTCGGCCTTGGTTGGCCCAATGTTCACAATGACGATTGGCTTTGATGCCTTGTGGGCCATTCGAACAAAACGCATGCCCGAGTTGACCGCTAGAGATGATCCAGCCACTACAAGCGCATCTGACGAGTCAATCAACTCGGTAGCCCAGTTCACGCGATCGATTGGCACCTGTTCGCCGAAGAAAACAACGTCGGGCTTTATCGTGCCGGCGCAATCGATACAGGTGGGTACAACGAAAGAATCCGTGTAAGAAACCTCGGCGTCACCATCTGGTGTGTATTCAAAATTCTCATCTTTGAGCACATCGGGGTTCAGTTTGGCGATCCATTCGTCAACCGCGTCTCTAGAAAACACGTTCTTACAGTCGAGGCAGATAACGCGGTCGAGTCTGCCATGAAGGTCTAGAACGTTCTGAGACCCCGCGGCTTGATGCAGACCGTCAACATTCTGAGTGATAAGCCCCAATACCTGACCCGATTGCTCGGCTTTAGCGATAGCGAAGTGCCCCGAATTGGGAGTTGCCAACGCTATTCGGCTGAATCCGACGAAAGATCTAGCCCAATAGCGACGCCTTGCCTCGATGCCGCTCGTGAACGAGTCGAATGTCATCGGGTGTCGCTCGATTTTTCCTTTGCCGCGGTAGTCCGGGATGCCTGAATCAGTACTCAGGCCGGCGCCGGTGAGTATCGCAATCTTGGAGCCAGCGAGAATGTTTTGGGCAGCAGCGAGCGCATACAGCGAGGCGCTGCTCAAACGTTCTTCTGGCTTATTCACCTGACAAGTGTAACTTTGGAGAGTGATCAAGTATTTGGGCTCTAAACGCACTCTTGTGCCTCTGCTGAACCAAATAGCGCTAAGCACTGGAGCCACCTCTGCAAGCGACTTGTTCACGGGCACAACGCGGGTAGCCAGGGGATTCAAGCAGTCTGGCGCTTTCGTGACTGCAGTCGACACTGCCTCATATGCGCAGGTCTTCGCAAAAACATTTATCGAAATCGATCGAAGCCAGGTCAACCTCGTCGAGCTAGCCGACGCGATCGAAGAGCTCAACGCACTTGCAGCAGAACCCGGCTATTTCACTGCAACCTTTTGCGAAGCATCCCGATATTTTCAAACAAAAAACGGTGCACGGGTTGACGCGATAAGAAACCAGATTGAGCGTGATTATCGGTCAAGCTGGCTTTACGAACCGTTGATCGCATCGCTCATATTGGCCACTGACAAAGTGGACTCGACTACGGGAATGCAGATGGCCTATCTAAAGTCTTGGTCTAGGCGCTCGTTCAACGACCTGCAACTGGTGATGCCAGACTTGCTCGACGGTGCAGGCTTGACAATTCAGGGCGATGCACTCAGCGCGGCAAAACAGATGCCTGAAGTCAACCTCGCCTACCTCGATCCGCCCTACAATCAACATCGCTACTTCGCCAACTACCACATCTGGGAAACGCTGGTGCGCTGGGATGAGCCAGAAACCTATGGCATAGCCAATAAGCGCGCGGATGTTCGTTCTCGTGATCATCGAAGTGCATTCAACAGCAAACCGGCCATGCCGAACGCACTTCGCGAACTTGTCACAGAAGTAAAGGCGCAAACACTCGTGCTCAGTTACAACAACGAATCCTGGCTTTCTCGCGACGAATTGATCGACATTTGCTCACTGAAGGGCACGGTTCGCGTGATTGATGTTGACTTCAAACGTTATGTCGGTTCTCAGATAGGCGTTTACAACAAGGCGGGGGAGCGCGTCGGGGAGCCCGGGGCGAAGCGCAACACGGAACACGTAGTCATCGCAGGAGACAAAACCATGGTCGAACGAGTTGTTTCGAGCCTCGCTTCGGCCTAGCATCTGTTAATCAAAAAACCCCCAATCTTTCGACTGGGGGTTTCTCAATAAGCTGTCTCAAGCTTCGTGTCCGAAAGGGGACTTGAACCCCTACCCTCTAATGAGGACTAGCACCTCAAGCTAGCGCGTCTGCCATTCCGCCACCCGGACTTGTGGTTTGCAACGATTGACAACTCTACCACGAAACGCCGCGACGAAGACGCTGTTGTGCTGGTCTAAGAAGTCGCCGACAGGTAAGTTAGGGCTATGGCTCTCGATACCAGACTCGCACTGCAAAAATTCATCGCTGCCCTCGAACGACACCACGAGGCTGTGGCAAGTAGACGCCAAGAAGAAGACCCTGCGGTCGAGAACGCCTACGAATTGCTAAAGAACGCGTTTCTCGATTACGAAGAAGCACTCGAAGTGGCCCATGGCGAATGGTTGCCCTTCGAAGAGGCTGAAGACAGCGAATAGCTAAGCGGCCATTTTGGACTTTTTTGCAGCCATCTTTCTCGGACTCGTTCAAGGCCTGACCGAGTTTCTACCAATTTCGTCAAGCGCTCACGTGCAAATCGCTTCTGAACTTTTAGGTTTGACTAGCTCTCTCACCAAACCCGAGTTAACCGCGTTTATAGCAACTATCCAACTGGGAACAGAAGCCGCTGTTCTCATCTTCTTCTGGCGCGACATAGTTCGTATCATGAAGGCTTGGTTTGCTTCCTTGAGGCGCTCAAAAGGCGAGACTATTTCATTCGACGCGAAACTGGGCTGGTTGGTGATTGTCGGTAGCCTACCTGTAATCGTCGTGGGGCTAATCTTCAAAGATGCCATCGAAAATGGTCTGCGGTCGCTTGCCGTTATTGCCTGGACACTGATTATTTTTGGTATCGCGCTTGGTGTGATCGACAAATTCGCCAAGAATCGAAAACCCATCAGCGAGCTAACCACAACACATGGCATTGCCTTTGGCTTAGGGCAGGCATTGGCAGTGATTCCAGGGGTCTCTCGTTCTGGCGGCACCATCAGCGTTGGGCTTGCGCTCGGTTACACGCGAGCAGCAGCTGCTAGGTATTCCTTTCTCCTTGCCATACCGGCGGTTATCGCGAGCGGCTTCTACGAATTCTTTACCAGCTTCAGTGAATTAAATAGAGATCAACTATTCGCAATCGTTGTAGCAACGGGCACTTCATTCGTCTCGGGTTACCTCGTGATTGGCTTTTTGCTCAAATACCTAACCAAGGGCTCATTCTTACCATTCGTAGTATGGCGCGTTGGCGTAGGCATTTTGTTACTTATTGGTCTCTCAACCGGAGTTCTGACCGCTTAACCCTTGGGCGACTGATCCTCTTCGCCATCTGTGGTAGCGTCACGGTCTGCATCGGTTTGACTGGCAAGAAATCGTTCGAACTCCATCGCTAGAGCGTCGCCACTAGCCGCGTCGCTATCTGATTCATCTCGTGACTTTTCGAGCTGCTCGATGTAGCTGGCCATTTCCTCATCGTTCTCGGCCAACTCGTCGATATTGCGTTCCCATGCAAAGGCTTCGGTGGCAAGGTCACTGTGATCAAACGTCACCTTCACGTAGCGCTCCACTTCGTTCACTAGCGCGAGCATTGCCTTAGGCGAAGGACCGTTCTGCACATAGTGGGGGATTGAGGCCCACAAAGCCATTGTCGGAATGCCCAAACGCTCGAGTTCTATCGCAAGAACCGATTGAATGCCAACCGGACCCTGGTAGCCACTGCGCTCGGCGCCGGTTTGCGAACGTACAAGTTCATTTTGCGAGTGTGCCACCACAGAGATCGGACGGGTGTGTGGGCTGTCGGCTGGAATGGAACCCAAAAAGATAACAGCCTGAATGTCTTGATCGGTGATTAATTCCAGAATCTCGGCTACGAACGACTTCCAGCGTCGACTTGGCTCTGAGCCGATTAGAAAGTACAGACGTTCTAGGCTTGAGTCAGCGGCCGCATCTGAGCTCGGCGCATAGAGTTCGGCACCTGGCCAAGTGATCTGACGCTGCCCATCTTCGTCTAGCGTTACCTGTGGTCTCGAGAACAAAAAGTCGTAAAAGTCTTCTGGGTCAACTAAGCCAACCAGATCGGCTCCAGAGGCTAGTGCCATGAAACGAGCGGCACCACTAGCCGCGTCAGCGCTGTCACTCCAGCCATCGAATCCGACGATAAGGGTGCGTCCGCTGAAAATGTTCGGTTCTGTCACGGTCTTCCTCGGTTTAATCTTTGCTAAAACTCTAAGCCAAGCCCACGCGGGTAAACTCACGACTATGTGGTTTACGAAATCGGGACTTAAAGCCGTTCTGTTCGACATGGATGGCACCATCATCGACTCCGAACCATATTGGTTGAAATCGGAGCAAGAGCTTGCCGCTGAACATCACGCCACTTGGACCGAGCAAGATGGCCACAAGATGATTGGATTGAGCCTCACCGAAAGCTCGAAACTCATCAAAGAGCACCTAGGTTCAGAGCTAGAACCCGAAGAGATAGTTCAAAAGCTAACCAACTCGGTGAATAGCCAGTTGGCGAGAGAGATTCCCTGGCGACCAGGTGCACAAGAACTAATTCGTGAGTTGCGCAAGAGAAAAATCAAGACAGCTCTCGTGACTATGTCGATGCGCAAAACTGCCACCCAGGTGGTTGACGCCATGGGCTTCAAAGCGTTCGACGTAATCATTGCGGGTGACGACGTGATTCATGGTAAACCCCACGCGGAGCCCTACCTGAAGGCCGCCTCTGCGCTCGGCTTCAAGCCAGCCGAATGTATCGCATTTGAAGATTCGATCACCGGCCTACTTTCTGCCGAAGCGGCAGGCACAGTCGCCATCGGCATACCCAACATCATGATCATCCCGCAGCGCCCAGAGCGCACGCTATGGCCAACCCTCGAGGGTGTTACCGTAAAGCGTTTGAAAGAGTTTCATACCGAAATCACAGCCTCGAAGAACCAGGAATCGAATGACTAACCACCTAAAACGCGGGCCGTTTATCGAGGGCGACAAGGTTCAGCTAACCGGCCCTAAGGGTCGCATGAACACGATCACTCTGGTTGCCGGCGCAGCATTCGGAACGCACCGCGGAGATCTTTATCACGACGAAATCATCGGAAAACCCGAGGGTTCGGTGGTTAGCAACCAGTACGGCGTTGAGTATCTAGCCATGCGCCCATTGCTCACCGATTTTGTCTTGTCGATGCCGAGGGGTGCCGCGATTGTGTATCCGAAGGATGCTGCGCAGATCGTCGTCGAAGGTGACATCTTTCCGGGTGCTCGAGTGGTCGAGGCGGGTGTCGGCTCGGGTGCATTGAGCATGTACCTCTTGCGAGCCATCGGTGAAAAAGGTGAACTGTTTTCATTCGAGCGAAGAGATGACTTTGCCACCATCGCACAAGCCAATGTCACCACAGAAATGGGATTTCGCCCCAAGAACTGGAGCGTGACGTTGGGCGACCTGCAAGAGCAGTTGCCGCACACCGTTGAGCCACACACTATCGACAGGGTTGTTCTCGACATGCTCGCACCTTGGGAGTGCATAGAGGAGGCCGCCACGGCCCTGATTCCAGGTGGACTATTCATTGGATATGTGGCCACAGTGACACAGTTATCGCGACTAGCCGAGGGGCTAAAAGAAAGCGGTCACTTCACCGAACCCAACGCTTGGGAGTCCATGGTTCGCCCGTGGCACCTTCAAGGGCTGGCCGTTCGACCAGAGCACCGAATGATTGGTCACACCGGCTTTCTCATTACAGCTAGACGACTCGCGCCGGGCACTGAACTACCCGAGTTCAAAGCTCGCCGGAACAAGGGCGAATTCAGCGACGAAGACCTATCAGTCTGGAATCCTGAGCACCTAGGCGAAAAGCGAATCAGCGAGAAGAAAATGCGCAAAAACATTCGCAATGCGGAGGAATCTGCAAAGGTCAGTTCAAGCCGCAATTCAGACGAAGAATAGAAAACGCACAACTACACTTAGAAAAAAGCCTTAAGGATCAAATCTTGCGCAAAACCCTTGCAGTTCTTACCTCTGTCGCTCTCGCATTTTCACTTGCTGGTTGCTCGAGCATTGACTCAGAAGAAGCCATGTACGCAACGCTGAAGGCTAACTGCGGAGATGCCGTAGCGGAAACCAATCAGCAGAGCGCGGTCAAGAACGTAACCGTAAAGGTTGGTGGCGAAGAGGCCAGCGTTGAGTTTGAAACTCCACTCGAAGCATCCACGTCAACCAAGTCAGACACAGCGGTTCTCGTGGCTGGCACTGGTCCGGTAATTACGGGTAACCAGGTTGTCGAACTTGAATACATGGGCATCAACGCTGCAAACGGCGAGATTTTTCAGCCTTCAGCGCTAGATGGCAGCGGAGCAACCGGGCAAATGCTCAAGCCCGGTGAAGACCCACTATTCTGCGAAGCTCTCGGTGGAGTTCGCGAAGGGAGCCGCGTAGCCGTGCTTTACCCAGCCGAGATTATTCACGGAGGCGCAGGTATTGAGCAGCTGAAGATCGGCAAAACCGACGACGTTCTGTTTGTGTTCGACATTCGGGCTGTTTATCTTCCTTTTGCAGTAGGAAACGAGAAGCCTGCCCAGACCGGTTTCCCAACCGTTATTCGCGCACTTGACGGCGTTCCAGGTGTAGACATTCCAGTCGACTCGCCATTCCCTAAGGCAACTAAAGATGGGGCCGAAACTACGGCCGTGGAGGTTCTTCTTGAAGGAGCCGGCCAAACCGTAAAAGAGGGCGATGAGGTTTTGCTTCACTACGCCGGTTACACCTGGGCTGACGGAGCAAAGTTCGACTCGTCTTGGGACAAGGGTCAGCCTTCAAGTTTTGTAATCAAAGAACCAGGATTGATCACAGGATTTGTGCAAGCCGTTGCAGGTCAAAAGGTTGGCAGCCAGATTGTTGCGGTGATTCCGCCAAACCTGGGTTACGGCTCAGAGGCCATGTCGATCATCCCGGCAAACTCAACCCTCGTTTTCGTGATTGACATTCTCGGCATCAAAGGCAAGTAGTCGAAAAGACCATTGGGGCTATGACTGACAGCGATATAGATGCGGCGGCTTGGCAGCGTGAGCCTGACACCAAGCCCGAGCGCTTACTTTCTCTGACGCTCGCCCTGCTTAGTAACTCTGTTGGTCTCACCAAGGATGAACTGTTTCGAGGTGTGCGCGGCTACAGCACTGCAATCGAAGATGGGGTCAAACCTGACGCGCTAAACAAAATGTTTGAGCGTGATAAACAGGCCCTTCGTGAAATGGGCGTGCAGGTAGAAACCTTCATTCGCGACGCCGACATGGATGACAATACCGAGAGTCGATACTTCATACCTGCCGATACCTTCGTGTGGCCAAAAGGCACATCGCTCACACCAAACCAGTTGCGCCTGCTTGAATTGGCGGCAAAAGTTTGGGCACGTGCCTCGTTCTCGGTTGAGGCATCTAGAGCAGTAATGAGGCTCAAAGCCCTCGGCATGCCGAGCGAGGGTTTAGAGCTTGCTGGTTTTGCGCCGAGACTGCTCACTAATGAACCTGGAATTCTGCAGCTCGAAGAAGCTGCACGCGACCGACAAGTGGTGACATTTGACTACCGTGCACCCGGTCGTGAGATTGAACGGCGAGTGGTGCATCCTTGGCAAGTTCGTCACGTCTCGGGCCAGTGGCTCTTGGTGTGCTTCGACGCCGAGCGAGGCGAGGTTAGAAACTTCATGCTCAAGCGCATAGTTAGCAGAATCAAGCCAACAGGCGAAACCTTCGCGGCAACCACGCCTGAACAGCTAGAGGGCGCCCTATCGAGCTTGAAGCAATTCATCGATCAAAACGTGGCGGTCATCTCGGTACAGCCGGGCACGGCAGCCTGGGTACATTTCGAAATGGATACCCGATCTAACGGATCGGGTCAAAACTACGAGTTCAACTTCATGGATGTTCACCTGCTGGCCGAGCAACTGCGAGTCTTCGGAACCACAGTGACCGTACATGCGCCACAGCAGTTACGCGACGCCATTCGTGCTGGACTTGAGAAAGTGGCAAGCGCGCATGCCTAAACTTCGAAACGTTCTCTCGGGTGATGATCAATTCAACTTCTTGATTGCTCTTATTGGGCTAGTAAATCGCGAGGGTGCGATTCACATTGATGATGCCGCGGCCAGGCTTGGCCTTAGCGTTGAGGCAGTGCGAAAAGGTATGGCGACACTCGTCGTTGTGGGCCACCGCAAGCCGAGCGGGAGCGAAGAGTTACCGTTCAACTTTGACTGGGAGCTTTTCGAAGAAACTGGCCTCATCAGATTCTCAGATTCTGACATCATTCTTGACGCTCCCCGCATTTCAACCCGTCAGGCCGCCGCTATTGCCGCCGGCTTGTCATATCTGAAGAGTCTTCCAGAGTTTGCGAGCGAAGAAGATGTCGAGCGTTTGATAGCGATACTTGCCTCGACGCAACCGGCTGCGAGCCTGCCAACGATTGCGTATGAGTTTGGAACCGTGGGCGCCGATGTTGCACTGCTTCGCCGTTCCATACTCGGCGAACTTCAGATAACTTGCACCTACACGAACCAACGCGGCGAAGAGGCTATTCGCAGCCTCGAACCCCTGCGCCTCGATCCGAGAGGTGAAATCTGGTACCTGAAGGCTTATTGCTCGACAAGCAACCAGATAAAGTCGTTCAGACTAGACAGAATGCGGTCGATCAATCTGAGTCAAGAGTCATGGTCAGCTGACGCAAGAGCGGCTTTTGCAGCATTCGACCAAGAAGAGGATCGCGTATACGTGCCAGGTGAGTCTGACACCGATGTCGTGGTTGAAGTAGACCCAGAAGCATACGAACTGGTTTCGGAATTCACGACTATCAGCGAACCTAGCTCCTCATCTTCTGGCACAATCAGGGTCACGATAAAAGTCGGCCACCTACCAAACCTGGGTCATCTAATAGCCAAATACGGGGGAGCGGCACGAGTCATCGAACCGCAGATTGCCCGCGAACTTGTGCGCGATTACGCACTAACCGCACTCGGCAACAAGCCGATGCACGTCGCCCGAATCGAAGACGAGGACTAATGGGTTTCTGGGGCTGGTTTTTTGTTTTCACCGGAATTTTTCTCTTGACTGTGTTCGCATACGCGGCACTCGCGCTGCGCATCCTAGAAAAATTGAAGGCCGTTGAAGCCCCGGCTACTAAGCTCTCGGCTTTTTCGCTCAGACTAAAAGAGGCCAGAGAGACGACACCCGAGGTGAATCAGATCATCGCGGCAATGGATCAGGGCTCTCTAGAGGTTTCGAGGCGACGAAAAGCTGTTACCACGGCACGAAAGTCAAAAAAGGAAACCAAAGAGCGTAGGCTAGTAGAGCGGCTCAAGAGCCTTGATTTTGATGAAAGCAGGTTGCGCAAATGAAACTAAGTGGCTGGGAATGGCTGATCATTTTGGTTATTGTGCTGTTGTTCTGGGGTGCCCCTAAGCTACCGGGATTGGCAAAGAGCTTGGCGCAGTCGCTCAAGGTGTTCCGCAAAGAAATCAAGAACCCTGAAGACTCAGCTAAGGCACCTGCCGAAGACACCAAACCTGAAAAGTAGTGGCCAGGCGCAAAAACCCCGAAGCGAAAATGAGCCTCGGTGGTCATTTTCGGGAACTGCAAAAACGACTCTTTTGGTCCGCGCTTTTTATTGCGGCTGGAGCCGTTGCAGGCTGGATTTTCTACCCTCAGTTTTTTGAGTTTTTGATGTCGCCACTAAACGACATAGCCTCGAGGCGCGAAGACGTAAAAATCAACTTCTCGGGTGTTATGTCGGCATTTGACCTTCAGTTGCAAGTTTCTATTTTTCTAGGAGTGTTAGCAGCAAGCCCTGTCTGGCTTTACAACCTTTGGGCGTTTATTACTCCAGCACTCAAAAAACGTGAACGTCGCTACACCATAGGCTTTCTAGCCGCTGCACTGCCGCTGTTTTTCAGCGGCGTGGCGCTAGCCTGGGTCTCATTACCTGCATTCATGTCAACGTTGATCTCATTCACGCCAAGCTCTACGACGAACTTTATCGTGGCTAACGACTACATACTTTTCGTACTGAGAATCCTTCTCGTTTTTGGCTTGGCTTTCGTAATGCCAGTCGTTTTGGTGTTGTTGAACTTCGCCGGTCTCATCACTGCGGTGAGTATTTTCAAATCATGGCGAGTGGCAGTCTTTCTGATCGCGGTTATTTCTGCACTTGCAACCCCTACAGCCGATCCGCTATCGATGTTCGTTCTCATGGCTCCTCTCACGGCGCTGTATTTTGCTTCCGGTGGCGTTGCATGGCTCACCGACCGTCGTCGGCGCAAAAAGTTGGCACTAGATGTCGACTGATCTAGACGCGCTCTCTCCGGCAGAGCGATACGCCAGGGCGAAAAAATCGGCACCGAACAAAAGTCTCAAGGCCTTCACCGAACTCTTAGCTTTTCCGCTCGATGACTTTCAGCTGAAGGCCTGTTCTGCGCTGTCAGAGGGCAAGGGCGTGCTGGTAGCAGCACCAACTGGAGCCGGCAAGACCATAGTTGGCGAGTTCGCTATTCATCTAGCGCTTGAGCAACACCAAAAGGTTTTCTACACGACTCCGATTAAGGCACTCAGCAACCAAAAGTTCGCAGAACTCGTCTCTCGATACGGGCAGGAGCGCGTAGGTCTTCTGACCGGAGACACCAATCAGAACTCCGAGGCTCAAATTGTGGTTATGACCACAGAAGTTCTGCGCAACATGATTTACGCGAACTCAGACGCATTGATGAGCCTCGGGTACGTGATCATGGATGAGGTTCACTACCTAGCCGATAGATTCAGGGGTGCGGTATGGGAAGAAGTGATTCTGCATCTACCTAAGGATGTTTGTGTCGTTTCGCTCAGCGCCACCGTTTCGAACGCCGAAGAATTCGGTGCCTGGCTTGATGAAGTACGCGGCTCAACAGAAATCATTGTCTCTGAGGTTAGACCGGTTCCACTGACTCAGCATGTTCTGTTCGGGAATGAACTAATCGATCTCTTCGACGCAACCCCAGGTTCACCGAGAGTGAACCCCGAACTTTCGCAAATGCACGCCAATAAGTTGAGGCAGCCTCTCAACAAGACCCCAAGGGGTAGAAGCGGCCACGGCAACAACTGGCAAAAGCATCAAGCGCGTATTCCCAAAATAGCCAAACCAGAAATCGTTGAACTTCTAGAAGATGAAAATCTACTACCCGCGATTTTCTTCATCTTCTCGAGAGCTGCTTGCGAGGCTGCCGTTAAGGAGTGCCTGCGCTACAGCGTGCGCCTAACTACGCAAGAAGAACGGCGCGAGATTCGCATGATTGTTGAAGAAAAGTGCTACAACATCGCCGACGAAGACTTGGCGACGCTTGGTTACTTTGAATGGCTCAACTCCCTCGAGAGGGGAGTGGCAGCCCACCACGCAGGAATGTTGCCGGCTTTCAAAGAAGTCGTTGAAGAACTCTTTCTAAAGAAGTTGGTAAAGGTCGTGTTTGCCACCGAAACCTTGGCTCTAGGTATCAACATGCCTGCGCGCACGGTTGTTCTTGATCGACTCGACAAATACAACGGCGAGGGTCGCGTGCAGATAACTCCGGGGGAGTACACACAGCTAACCGGGCGAGCTGGCAGACGCGGTATCGACGTTGAGGGTCACTCCGTCATTCAATGGGCCGCGAATCTAGACCCGCAGGTAGTGGCCGGCCTAGCATCCAAGCGCACCTACCCTCTCATCTCGTCATTCAGACCCACCTACAACATGGCCGTAAACCTGATCGAAGCGTTTGGTCGGGATCGGGCCCGTGAGGTTTTAGAGATGAGCTTCGCTCAATTTCAGGCCGACCGATCAGTGGTCGGACTGGCTAAAGGATTACGCGATCGCGAGGTTTCGCTTGCCGGCTTTGAGAAGTCAATGGAATGTCACTTGGGTAACTTTGGTGATTACGCCTCAATGCGGCGCAAGATAAGCGATCTTGAGCGTGAACTTTCAGCCGGAAAAGTGCGTCACGAACGAGGTAAAACGATCCGGTTATCTCGCGGCAGACGCGAACGCGAACAAGAGCTATCAGATCTGAAACGGCGAATCAGACAGCACCCATGTCACGGATGCTCTGATCGAGAGGCCCATGCACGTTGGGGCGAGCGCTGGCACAAGCTCCGCAAAGAGACCGACAATCTGCTCTCGCAGATCGAAGGACGAACAAATCAGGTGGCTAAGGTTTTCGACCGAATTTGTTTGCTGCTGGTCGAATTGGAGTATTTGCGCGATGATAACGGCGAGCTTGAAGTAACCGAAGCAGGCACAAAGCTTGCCAGGATTTACGGCGAGCGTGACCTGCTCGTTGCCCAATGCCTGCGCCTGGGCGTGTGGCAAGGCGCAGACGCCCCAACCCTGGCTGCGCTAGCGGCGTCACTTGTTTATGAGGCGAGAAGAGACGACGAAGATATCTCACCCAAGGTTCCCAAGGGCAAGTTTGGCGAAATCTTCGAAGAAACTCTCTCTATTTGGCAAGACATTGAACTCGCGGCAAAGGGATACAAACTGAACCCAACCAGCGAACCTGACCTAAACTTCACTCTCGCAACTTACCGATGGGCCTCTGGCTCACGACTTGATGCTGTGTTAGGTGAGAGTGACATGTTGGCCGGCGACTTCATTAGGTGGATGAAGCAGATTGTCGACCTGCTCGACCAAATCGCCCAGACGGCAGACGGCGCTGTAGCCAGCACAGCACGTGACGCCATAGACAAAGTGAAACGTGGCATTGTCGCGTATTCCTATTACGGCTAGAGACTCGAGGCTTTGACCTGATGAAACACATCGATCCGGTATACCTAAGTTCCAGAGTCACATTGGCCATCGGCTCTGGGCTGCTGAGCTTTTTTGCCTACCCGAAACCAGGGCTTTGGCCGTTGATCTTCGTTAGCGTTGCAGGTCTGTTGATCGCCGTTCGAGGTGCCAGCGTTTGGCGAGCCGGCTTTATTGGTTTTCTTGGCGGTTTCGCCTTTTACGCGTCACAGTGCTGGTGGCTGAGCCAGTACCTCGGGCCGCTTCCGCTTGTCGCACTGTCGTTCATCCAAGCATTGTTCGTCGGCCTGGGGCTCTCTGTCTACGCTGTGCTTCGACGGCACACAAACACCATTTTCGGTTCATCGATTCTGTTCGCCTCGGTCTGGATGGCTAGAGAGTGGGTTAGCACGCACTTTCCTTACGGAGGGTATCCATGGTCACGTTTGGCCATGAGCCAAGCTGAATCACCACTTGCCGGCTGGGTGTTTTTTGGTGGCTTTAGCCTGCTCACCTTCGTTATTGCACTACTCAGTGCCCTGCTGGTTGAGTGGTTACCAAAGTTCTGGCAGAGGCGCAGTGCAGGTCAATACAGCTCGAGAGAGTTGATGCTGCCGGCACTTACCTTGATAATCGCCCTTGCCGTTCCGCAGTTCGTGGTGGTCGCACCAGCCAAAGCCTCTCTCGATGTCGCGGCAATTCAGGGCAACGCCAACGCTGGACTTTTTGCCAATGTGCGACGGGGTGAGATTCTCGAGAACCACCTAGATGCCACTTATGACCTGCTTCGAGACCGGCCCAATCAAAAACTCAACCTTATCGTCTGGCCTGAAAACGCCTCTGACTTGAGCCCGATCACCGACCAACAGTCACGCGAATGGCTGAGCGACTTGGTGAATAATGACGCCAAGGCACCTCTTGCATTTGGAACAATCACCTCAGATGGTCAAAACCTCTTCAACAGCTCTTTCCTGTGGGAGCCGGGGCTTGGCATCACCGACCAATACGACAAGAAACGACCTGTGCCATTCGCCGAGTACGTTCCCGATCGTGAGTTCTGGAACCAGCTGGCTCCCGACCTCATCGGTTTGATTTATCGGGATTACGCATTTGGAGCACGTGACGCCATCTATGAGTTTTCGGGTCACAAACTCGGTGTTTTGATATGTTTCGAAGTAGCCATCGATGAGATCTTTTACGAGATGAGCGACCAGGGCGCGACTGCGATTCTGTCGCAGACGAACAACGCCGACTTTGGTCGAAGTGATCAAGCATGGCAACAGCTCGCCATCGCCAAGCTTCGCAGTATCGAAACCGGGTTGAGCCTAGTCAACGCTTCGACCGTTGGCCCCTCGGCCATCTACGATCGGGGCGGAAGGGCCGTCGACTCATCGGGTGCTTTCGAACGTGACTACTTAGTCGGTCGAATTGGGCTGAGCGATTTCAAAACACCGGCCATGACGCTCGGTCGCTACGTTGACCTAATAAATCTCGCACTCTTGGGGGTAGCAGCAGGCTGGATGCTCGCACGACGAGCCCTTTCTAAGGCGAAGTTGCAACGTGCCTAAGTATCTAGTGGTACTTCCCACCTACAACGAAGCCCTGAACCTTGAGTGGGTGTGTGACGCGATTCTTCAGCACAACCCCGGCGTGAGCATCCTCGTGGTTGACGATGCTTCTCCGGATGGAACCGGCAAATTAGCCGAGACACTGTCTAAAAAAGAACGCCGAATTCATGTGCTCCACAGAACCGCAAAGCAGGGCCTAGGGGCCGCCTACATCGCTGGCTTCAGTTGGGGGATAGCCAAAGGATTCGATTACCTGATCGAGATGGACGCCGACGGCAGTCATCGCGCGCTCGACTTACCGAGGCTCATGGCCGCTTCAGCTAACGCCGATTTGGTTATCGGCTCTCGCTGGGTTAGGGGAGGAGCTGTCGAAAACTGGGCCTGGCACAGAATCTTGCTTTCAAGATTTGGCAACAGCTACGCACGATTTATGCTCGGTTCGAACATTCGAGACATGACTGCCGGGTTTCGAGTATTTAAAGCAAAGTTTCTCGAAAAACTAATCGATAACAGGGTGTCGTCGACTGGTTACTCGTTTCAAATCGAGATGGCTTGGAAGACTCAGCAGGCAGGCGGTCGGGTCGTCGAGGTTCCAATCGTTTTCGTGGAACGTGAATATGGATCGTCAAAAATGAGTTCAGCCATAGTCCGTGAGGCGCTATGGCTGATTACCCGCTGGGGCTTGAAAAGGCTGTTCAGGCTCTAGATGTCTGCCTCGCCGGCCTTACGGCGAGCGCGAATGTATTCGAGGCGTTCCTGCAGAATCTCTTCGAGTTCATCGCGACTGCGGCGCTCAAGAAGCATCTCCCAGTGGCTGCGAGGAGTCTTGTCCTCAACATTTTCAAGAATCACTTCTTTTCCGTCTTCGAGAAGAATGCCCTCATTTTTGCAGCTCTTGCATTGCCAGGTTTGAGGCAGTTCTGCTTCGGCAGCGAACACCATGCTGGTGTCGTGGCCGTTTGCGCAGCGGTAGATGTGAGTTGAACGCTCCGAGTAAGAAACGCCTCTCTCGCTCTCTAGCGATTGGCCACCTAGGCGCATTCCGCGCATGGTCGACTGAGCCATTTGTTCTCCTTTTGTTCGTTCAAAGCAACTGCACTGAACTAAACGCAGAAGCGGCGCGATTTGTTCCCACACCGTGGGCATCACACAAAGGTTCTAGATTAGTGCCTCAAGGCCCGCACTGCGTCATCGGCTCGGTCAGAAACAATGCCGTTAGCACCAAGAGTTACCAGATTTTTCATGGTTTCAACGTCGTTCACAACCCAATAGTTGATTTGGAGCCCGCATTCTCTCGCAAACCGCACAAATCGCTCTGCCTTCAGGTTAATCAGCGGATGCTCAAACGGAACCTGCACGGCCTGCACACCCTTGGCAGCCAAACTAAACAGCAAGCGTGAACCGAGCTTGGCCGCAACCACGCCCAAAAGTAGCCTTGATAGACCCATTCCAGTGGCTACCTCGTAACCGGCTCGGGTCAGAGCGTTTATGGTGCGTTTGCGCCTCGAATCGCTAAACGAAGAAACCAAGACACGATCGGCGGCCTTTGCGGCAATGATGGCTCTCGCCGCCGGCAAGATAGCGTTCGATCTCTTAATGTCCAGGTTGAATCTGGCAGTTTTGAGCTGCAACAGGGCCTGCTCAAGAGATGGAATTGGGCCACCTGGTAGTTCGATGAGCTGCAACTGTTCGAAAGTACATTGGCGCACATCAATATCTACCCCGGCCACACGAGTGAGTGTGTTGTCGTGAAACAGCACCGCGACACCGTCTTTGGTCGCCTGAACATCTGTCTCGAGGTGCGTGGCGCCAGCATCCAGAGCGTTTTTGAAGGCGGCGAGGGTATTTTCGGCAGCTTCCGGGGTGGCGAGCCCGCGATGGGCGAAAACGTGCGTACCGGCGGGGGAGAAGAAGCTCAACACACACACCTCGATCGCGCTTGAAACCGTTTGTGAACAGCCTAGGCTGTAAAGCATGCCGTTAACCCTAGATTTCGCCACACTTCGCCGTTTCGCGCGACTCTGGCTGGGTCTTTTCATCTACGGTCTAGGACTTGCTCTCATGTTGCGGGCATCCATCGGTTTATCGCCATGGGATGTCTTTGCCCAGGGCCTCTCAAAAACGCTGTCAATCAGCTATGGCTGGGCGTCGGTGATTGTCAGCGCTTTGGTTCTACTGGCTTGGATTCCACTCAAGCAACGCTGGGGGATAGGCACAGTTTTAAACGGAATTTTCATTGGACTTTTTGCAGATTTCTGGCTGGGTTACGTTCCACCGATCGACGCGTATTGGCAACAGCTGGTGATTTTCGTTCTCGGCATGGTGATCGTCGCGGTCGCTACCGGAATGTACATCTCGGCGGGACTCGGTTCCGGGCCACGTGATGGGCTGATGATCGGCACTCAGCGACTGCTCGGATGGAAATTCTGGAAGATTCGAACCATGTTCGAAGGCACTGTCTTGACCATCGGTTGGCTTCTTGGCGGCCAGGTTCGCGAAGGAACGCTCATTTTTGCCGTTTGCATTGGCTATCTGATGCAGCTCTCACTGCAGTTGTTCAAATATCGCGATCCACAAGGAAAATAATGGTTGCCCCAGGTGCTCACAGGCCAACTGCGCGCGTCATTCTTCACAACGAGCAGCGTCAGGTATTTCTACTACTGACGCACTTTGATCCAGAAGTTGGTTTGCCGCCGCGGTGGCTGACTCCCGGTGGTGGCATTGATGCCGGAGAAACTGCCGTGGATGCTGCTGTGCGCGAGCTATTCGAAGAAACCGGCCTCAAAACTACTCCCGAGGTACTAGGCGAGCCGATTTGGCAAACGAGCGGCCGTTGGGACTGGGCAGACGGTAACCATCACACCTATACAGACACATTCTTTCAACTCAAGATTGAAGGTTTGAAACTCGATGACTCAGGCTGGACCGATGACGAACGTCGAGACGTTTTAGATTTTCGCTGGTGGAACATCGAAGATTTGAGTTCAACAGCAGACTTAGTTGGCCCACATGGTTTGGCAGATTTTCTCAGCGGGCATGGTTTCTAGCTTTCAGCCCCTTCTGCAACAACACTCATAAAACGCCGATAATGAACATTATGTCAACTAATAGATTAGTGAGCACTTCCCCCTAATTTCCTGGTGACGAGCTTAGGACTGTGTTGCTGCTATCCACGAAGACAGCTTGGTTGCTGCTGCGCCGGAGTTCAACGCTTCGTGAGCCTTTTCGAGCGCCGAAGCAAATCTCTCGTGCAGATCAAGATTCGCCAGTGCCGGATTGCTAGCCATTTCATAAGCCACGATGCCGCCGGCTGCGTTGAGTGCAACTATGTCTCTCGCCGGCTGCAGCGCAGCATCCCAATCATCGGCACCTAATACGATGCGGGCGATTTGAGCGTTGTGTTTGGCATCTCCACCCAGTAGGGCCTCGGCGCTGGCTTTCGCTAGCCCTAGATGGGTCGGGTCGAGCACAAATTCGCGCACCTCTCCTCCAGAAACCTGCCAAATTTCACTGATTCCGGTTGTGGTGAGCTCATCTAAACCGTCTGACCCCCTGAAAACTAGCGCCGAACGGCCACGCGCCGCTACTTCGGCGGCCATAAGTGGTGCAACCGCGCGGTTAGCTACTCCAAGCGAAGTAGCGATGGGTTGAGCGGGGTTTGCCAACGGACCCAAGAAGTTGAACGTGGTTGGAACACCCAAGGCCTTTCGCACGGGCGCCACGTGACGCATCGCCGGGTGAAAAACTGGTGCAAAGAAGAACGTCAAACCGATCTCGCGAAAGACATCGGCAACGCGCTCGGGTGAAAGATCGAGTCGAATGCCCAAAACCTCGAGCATTTCGCTCGAACCAGTTTTTCCAGACGCCGAGCGTGAACCATGTTTCATCACAGGAACACCCGTGGCAGAGCAAAGCACCGCCGCCATGCTCGATACGTTCACCGTTCCAGCCAGGTCTCCCCCGGTACCAACGATGTCTACCGCGTCGTTACCGGTGGTAAGAAGCACAGAATGATCGAGCATTACGTCAACCAAGCCGGCGAGTTCGTCAACCGACTCGCCCTTTGACCGCAATGCCATCATGAATGCGCCGATATGCGCCTCCGCGGCCTCACCTGACATAATCTGCGTCATCGCCCAGGCAGCTTCTGATCGATCCAGATCAGATTTAGCCAGCAATTTTGCGAGGATGCTGGGCCAGTTGAGCGCGTGGGTCATGGGCTCAAGTTTATCGGGCAAATTCCGCGTGTTTATGCCCAAAAATGGCAACTTCGGGCCTTGCCTCGGGTTAGGATTTAGGTATGTCTTCGACCGTTGCAACGGCTAAAACAAGCCCAGTAATCAACCGCCCAAGCCCAACTTCGGTGGGCACTATCGTTTGGCTAGGCAGCGAGGTGATGTTCTTCGCAGGCCTATTCGCAATGTACTTCAGCCTTCGAGCAAACTCACCCGAAATCTGGAAAGCCGACACCGAGCTTCTAAACGTGCCATTTGCACTAACCAACACCATCATCCTGGTGCTCTCGTCTTTCACCGCACAGTTCGGCGTGTTCGCCGCTGAGCGCATGCAGCCACGTGCTACCGGCCTCTCCCCCGTCAAATGGGGTCTAGTTGAGTGGTTCCTGATTTCATACGTCATGGGAGCGATCTTCGTCGCGGGACAGGTGTGGGAATATGCCACTCTGGTTGCAGAAGGCGTTTCACTAAGCTCGAATGCCTATGGCAGCGCGTTCTACATAACCACCGGCTTCCACGCCCTTCACGTAACCGGCGGTTTGATCGCGTTCCTTCTAGTAATCGGTAAAACTTTCGCCGCTAAAAAATTCGGCCACTACGAAGCAACCAGCGCAATCGTCGTTTCTTACTACTGGCACTTTGTTGACGTAGTTTGGATCGGCCTGTTCCTAATCATCTACGTTCTGAAATAAGAAGCTCGAAAGATAAAAATGACGAAGCAGAAAATGAACAATGCCCGCCGCAGCCCACTTGCGGCCATCCTGGTTATTCTCGCCGGGCTTCTTATCAGTGGTGGCGGATACGCCGTTGCCAGCGACGCCATCGACACCACATCGGTTTCGGCAAGCAGCCAAGAAACAGTGGATGCTGGCAAAAAGCTCTTCCTTGCGAACTGCGCCTCGTGCCACGGCACCAACGCCGAGGGCACCAACATGGGCCCAAGTTTGATCGGCGTTGGCGCAGCCTCGGTTGACTTTCAGGTAGGTACCGGACGCATGCCAGCGCAGGCTTCGGGCCCACAGGTAATGAAGAAGCCTGTTCAGTTCACCGAAGAGCAGACCGCTCAACTAGCCGCTTTCGTAGCATCGCTTGCTCCCGGACCATCGATTCCATCAGAAGAATGGGTATCTGCCGAGGCCCTAACTAAAGGTGACACCACCAAGGGTGGCGAGCTTTTCAGAATCAACTGTGCAATGTGTCACAACGCTGTTGGAGCTGGTGGAGCTCTAACCGACGGAAAGTTCGCACCGCGCCTGGAAGGTGTGCAGGCGAAGCACATCTACGAAGCAATGGTTATCGGCCCTCAGAACATGCCAGTTTTCAATGACGCAAACCTAACCCCAGAAGACAAGCGCGACATCATCTCTTACCTAAAGTACGTTGAGGCAAACCCTTCGGCCGGTGGCGAAGAACTCGGTGGACTTGGCCCAGTTGCTGAAGGACTATTTGTCTGGATCTTCGTGTTGGGTGGAATCGTAGTAATCACAATTTGGCTCGGCGCTAAGTCGAACTAGTGCCTGAGAATCAAGGAGAAACTAAGTGAGTGACAAGAGCAAAGATCTAGCAGTAGCTAGCGATGCCGAGCACGAATATGACAGTGGCCTTGCTGTAGTTACGCCAGGCGCAGTGAAAGACCCAGGCATGGAGCCTCACCGCGTTCGCATGACCGACAAGAGCGAAGCGCACGAGAAGCGCGCCGCACGCCAAGTTGCAGCCCTGTTCTTGGTCTCGATTGTGAGCAGCGCATTCTCGCTATACGCCTACTTTGCGTTCCCAATCATTGAGGGTGACAACGCAAGTGTTCGCAACAACACTCTTTTTCTAGGCCTCGGCGCAGCTCTAGGCATGTTGGCCATCGGCATTGGTGCGGTGCACTGGGCAAAAACACTCATGCCAGACGCAGAGGTTTCTGAGGCTCGTCACCAGACACGTGGCAGCGAAGAAACCCGAGCCCGCGCAATTGAAATCATCGACCTTGCTAACAAAGAGTCTGGTTTCAGCCGTCGCAAACTCATTCGCAGAAGCCTATACGGTGCGCTTGCGTTCTTCCCTCTACCAGGCATCCTTGTTTTCGGTGACCTAGGACCAAACCCCGAAGACAGCCTGAAGCACACCATGTGGAAGAAGGGCACACGCCTCACCCGCGACCCTGATGGCAAGCCAATCAAGGCTTCGGATGTCACCATCGGTTCGGTATTCCACGTGATTCCTGAAGGTCTAGCCGAGCTTGAGCATCACAAGCTCGAAGAAAAGGCAAAGGCAGCGGTTCTTCTAGTTCGCGTTGACCCATCGATTCTCAAAGAGAGCGACGAGCGCAAAGATTGGTCTTATGACGGCATCGTGGCCTATTCAAAGATCTGCACGCACGTAGGCTGCCCAGTTGCTCTATACGAGCAGCAGACTCACCACCTACTTTGCCCTTGTCACCAGTCAACATTTGACCTAACCGACGCCTGCAAGGTCATTTTCGGCCCTGCATCTCGCCCTCTACCGCAGCTACCGATTGCTATCGATGCAGAAGGTTACCTAGTGGCACAGAGCGACTTCAATGAACCTGTTGGCCCGAGCTTCTGGGAGCGTAGCGTAAATGAGTAATGCAACTGCAACTAAGAAAAAGGGCGGCTTTCTAGCCGGCACCGCGAATTACCTTGACGAGCGTGTCGGTGTAGCGGGCATACTGAAGGAATTTGGTCGCAAGGTCTTTCCTGATCACTGGTCATTCATGCTGGGTGAGGTAGCGCTTTACTCGTTCCTAGTGCTTCTGCTTTCGGGCACCTTCTTGACCTTCTGGTTCCAGCCATCGATGGTGCCGGTTATCTACGAAGGTTCGTATGCACCTCTAAAGGGTGCCGAGATGTCGATCGCATACGCATCGACGCTCGACATCTCGTTCGAGATTCGCGGTGGATTGCTGTTCCGTCAGGTTCACCACTGGTCAGCCCTGCTTTTCGTGGCAGCAGCCGGGCTCCACATGCTTCGCGTGTTCTTTACCGGAGCATTCCGCAAGCCTCGTGAAATCAACTGGGTGGTTGGATTCGTACTATTCGTACTTGGTATGGCTGGTGGTTTCACCGGTTACTCGCTTCCAGATGACCTTCTATCGGGCAACGGTCTTCGAATCATCGATGGCATGATCAAGGGAATCCCTTACATCGGCGCCTACACCTCGTCACTACTGTTTGGTGGCGAGTTCCCTGGTGAGGCCATCGTGGCACGCCTCTACAGCTTGCACATCATGATTGTTCCCGCGCTGATCCTTGTGTTCGTCGCAATCCACCTCTTCATGGTCGTAATCCACAAGCACACTCACTACTCGGGCCCAGGGAAGCGTGATGACAACGTCGTCGGCTATCCACTAATGCCTGTTTACGTGGCAAAAGCCGGTGGATTCTTCTTCATCGTCTTCGGTGTGATCATGCTGATTGCAGCAACATTCACCATCAACCCGATTTGGGCCTACGGAGCTTATGACCCATCCCCTGTTTCGGCCGGTACTCAACCCGACTGGTACATCGGTTGGCTCGATGGCGCATTGCGTCTGGCACCGACTCACATGGAATACATGGTTGGTGACTACACGCTCTCAATGAACATCCTGCTACCACTCGTGGTTGGCATCTTGTTCCTCGTAGTTGTAGCACTGTATCCCTTCCTCGAGGCATGGGTCACCGGAGACAAGCGCGAACACCACGTTCTCGACCGGCCAAGAAACACTCCGGTTAGAACTGCAATTGGTGCCGCTGGAATCACCTTCTATGCAGTGCTTTGGGCTGGAGCCTCGACCGACTTGATCGCTACGCACTTCCAGTTGTCGTTGAACCACGTGCTCACCACGATGCAGGTTCTGCTAATCATCGGGCCTATTGCGGCATACATCATCACCAAGCGCACCTGCTTGTCGCTGATGCGCAAAGACCGCGAGATTGCCCTACACGGCCGCGAGACCGGTCGAGTTGTGCGCCTGCCACATGGTGAATACATTGAGGTTCACGAGCCGATGGATGAGTACGAGCTCTACAAGCTCGTGGGCTACAAGGCTTATGAGCCGATGCTTGCCCGCCCGAATGCAAAGGGCGTCATTACCTTGCGCTCGCGCATCCGTGCCGCTCTATCGCGCTTGTACTTCGAAGACCGCGTCGTTCCACCAACCAAGGGTGAAATCGATGCGGCCCACGAGCACGGCAAAGAACTGCACTAAACACTATCGAAGAGGGTCGGTCTCGCAAGAGATCGGCCCTTTTCTTTTGATCTAGAATCTTGGCTAAGATGCGAATACTTATCATGGGTAGTTCTGGAGCCGGCAAAACATACCTGGCGAGGGCGCTGTCAAAGCACTTATCCCTGCCACATCTCGAATTGGATGCGATTCGTCATCAAGCCGATTGGCAGCCTCTACCCGATCGCGAGTTTCGAGAGTGGGTCAGCGCTTTCTGCAGCGGCGATGCCTGGGTGGTTGACGGTAACTACGCAGTTGTGCGGGATCTCATAATCGAACGGTCAACGGATGTCGTTCTACTCGACTACAGTAAACGCATCGTTATGACCCGGTTGATAATGCGCTCGCTATGGCGTGTTTTGTTGAGAAAGCGACTATGGAATGGCAACCGAGAACGTTTTCAATACCTGCTAAGCACTAACCCTGAGCTGAACGTTGTGCTTTGGTCTTGGATCAATTTTGGAAGACGTAGAGCCGAATTTGACACTATTGCCGCCCCTGGGCTTCGCGTTCATCGGTTTACCGAAGTAATCACAACCGAGAGTCTGATTGAAATGATAGAAAGCAACTGACAGTAAACTCTCTGACCGACTACTCGTTAGTTAGTTTAGGCTCCAAAAATACACCACGGTCCGCGCATCGTTTTCAGCAAGAACATCATCAAGCGGCCAGTCGAAGGCCGCGGGGCTGTGAGAGGTTACGAGAATCTCTTGTTCACCGGTTTCTGGGTTTTGAAGTAACCCGCTAACTACGGCCGTGTGATCCCTGTCGCCCGAAGCATCCCAATCAAATTGGACTATGTCTCCAACTTTGACTAGCGCCTCGGGACTGGCCGGTAGCTCTGTCGCTAGTTTGGGGTGTTTAGCCAAATAGTCACGGAACCCCGTGGATGAGATCCAAGCTCGAGAGTAGGGTTCGTCAGCTGCCTGAGAGTGCCACCACTCAGAATCCATGACCCAGCCGCGTGCCAGTAGCGTTTGGCTCGCAAAATTCACGCAATCCACTCCCCCTAGATCGCCGAAAAGATCCGAATTCGGGGACTTATAGAAGGCTTTTGCATAGTCGATTTGAGAAGTGATGCTCGCGGTCGCGCCACGCTCGATAACGCCAGTGAGTTTAGGATCGTGCACCGGTGCGCACGAACTCAGTGCGACCGACACAACGAGGAGCACAAATGCTCTACCTACCCTCCCCCAGAACATCAATGCGGGTTAGTTTTAGTGAGCGTGGTGTCCGCGGCTGTGTTCGAAAACAAAGCCGATGATAGCGATAAGAGCTAGCGGGAAGGCGATGAAGAACAGCCACCAACCGACAGCTAGAGAAGCGAAGGCAAGGGCCGCAAAGAGCCCCAAGAAGAACGGCCACCATGACCAAGGCGCGAAGAACCCGATTTCTGACTCGCCATCTTCGATGCGAGCATCCAAGTTGTCTTCAGGAACCGGGCCCTGAACGCGAGCGGTCTTCTCGATGTAGAAGCCAATAAAACCAGACATGAATACGAGCATTGAGATGGCAGCAAAACCGACGATCTCGATGTGCCCGTAGTTAGGGTCTAGAAGGCCCCAAGCGGCGTATCCGCCAGCTGAGACGATGTAAAAAACAGTCAGTAACCAAAAAATGTTGGCATTGGTACGCACTGGCGTTATCCCTTCTTGGCCTTAGTCTTCGCCGGAGTCTCTTCAGGCTGGCCAGCTATTTCTGGGTGGTTCAGGTCGAATGCTGGCGATTCTGAACGAACGCGAGGAATCGACGTGAAGTTGTGGCGTGGGAATGGTGAGGCGGTTGCCCATTCGAGTGAGCGACCATAACCCCAAGGGTCATTGAGGGTGGTCTTCTCACCCTTGCGCCAGGTGATGTAAATGTTCCAGAAGAACGGGATCATCGAGATTGCCAGAATCGCCGATCCAACGGTTGAGACCATGTTCATCCAGTCAAAACCATCTTCAGGTAGATAGGTTGCGTAACGACGAGGCATGCCGATGACGCCGAGCCAGTGCTGGATTAGGAAGGTCGCGTGGAAGCCGATGAATAGCAACCAGAAGTGAACTTTTCCGATTCGCTCGTTGAGCATCTTTCCGGTCATCTTTGGGTACCAGAAATAGATTCCAGCGAACATGGCGAACACTACTGTTCCGAAGACCACGTAGTGGAAGTGAGCGACCACAAAGTAGCTGTCTGACAGGTGGAAGTCGAGGGCTGGTGACGAAAGAATCACGCCTGTTAGACCACCGAAGATGAAGGTGGTCAAGAAGCCCAGTGACCAAAGCATTGGAGTCTCGAAAGTGACCGAGCCCTTCCACATTGTTCCGATCCAGTTGAACACCTTCACACCGGTAGGCACGGCAATCAACATGGTTGTGAAGGCGAAGAACGGCAAGAGAACCGAACCGGTCACATACATGTGGTGTGCCCAAACTGTCATCGACAGAGCTGCAATCGCGATGGTTGCGTAGATCAGGGTCTTGTAGCCAAAGATCGGCTTTCTGCTGAATACAGGGAAGATTTCAGACACGATTCCGAAGAACGGGAGGGCGAGGATGTAAACCTCGGGGTGACCGAAGAACCAGAACAGGTGCTGCCAAAGCATTGGGCCACCGTTCGCTGGGTCAAAGATGTGTGCACCGAATCTGCGGTCTGCGCCTAGAGCAAAAAGCGCTGCTGCTAGCGGCGGGAAACACATGATCACCAGAATCGAGGTGACCAGGGTGTTCCAGGTGAAGATGGGTAGACGGAACATGGTCATGCCCGGTGCACGCATGGTCAGGATCGTGGTGATGAAGTTGACACCACCCATAATGGTGCCGAAACCGCTCAAAGCTAATCCGAAGACCCACAGGTCTCCGCCGATGCCTGGTGAGAAGGTCGTGTTTGATAGCGGTGCGTAGGCGAACCATCCAAACGATGCCGCACCCTGAGGTGTGAAGAACCCGGCTACGGCAACGAAAGAGCCGAAGAAGTAGAACCAATATGCGATGGCGTTCAAACGCGGGAACGCAACATCTGGTGCACCAATCTGAACTGGCATCAGAATGTTTGCGAAAGCTGCGAACAGTGGAGTTGCAAACATGAGCAGCATGATCGTGCCGTGCATGGTGAAGAGCTGGTTGTACTGCTCTTTGCTGGCGACGATTTCTAGACCCGGTGCTGCGAGCTGGGCGCGAATGACCAGGGCCATAACACCGGCGATGACGAAGTACGCGACCGAGGTGATCAGGTAAAGGTAACCGATTTTCTTGTGGTCGGTAGTGGTCAACCAGTCGACCAGAATGCGTCCTTTGGACTTAGCTGCAGTGCTGTTGGTAGCCATCGTCTTATCCTCTGATGTCTGGGTTGTCACCCGGAAGGTTTTGGTTGCGGTTCAGTTCTTCGCCGAGCTTGCCGGTCTGGCCCTTGGCAGCGAGTTCTTGCATCTTTGCGTCGTAGGTGGCCTGGTCGACTACCTCAACGTTGAAGAGCATCATTGAGTGCGATTCGCCACAGAGCTCTGCACACTTGCCTTTGTACTTGCCCACCTTGGTCGGCGTGAAGTAGATGTGGTTCCAACGACCAGGGAACATGTCTTTCTTGTACAAGAATTCGACAACCCAGAACGAGTGGATGACGTCGCGTGCAGTTAGGTCAATTTGAACGCTCTTGTTGACCGGTAGGTAAAGAGTCGGAAGTTCAGCTTCGGCACCTGCTTCGCCTTCAAACTGAGACTGGATGCCCGTTTCGTAGACGTTCTCGTCTAAGTAGTTAAAGTCCCAAGACCACTGCTTGCCGATTACCTCGATGCGAACATCCGAGTTAGTGATTGGCTTTTCGATCGCAGCCATGTCACGTGCGGTCATGGCGAAGAAACCGATTACGAGAATCAGCGGCACAACGGTGAACAGTGTCTCGATTGGGTTGTTGTAGCGAAGTTGAGCCGGTAGACCGGTGTCGCCCTTGCGACGGCGGTAGGCGATGATGGCCCAGAACATTAGACCCCAGGCGATGATTCCAACGCCCCACAGCACGATCCATGACTCGACCCAGAGGTCAGTAATTCGTTGGGTGTGGTTGGTTGCGTCTTTGGAATTCAGTGGCAGAAAGCCGAGCTCTAGCTCTGCGGCACTGCAGCCTGATAAAAACAAAGTGATGCTAGTGATTGCTGGGATTGAGGCCCAGCGAAGTACTCGCTTTGAAAGCACAATCGACCCTTCGGATATCGAATCGTTACCTGCTAAGTCTACGCTTCAGGGTGCCTTGAATCGCGTCAAAACCGCCAAAAAACTAAAGACTCGACCACATTTTTGTGATCGAGTCGAAAGTTTTAGTCATTGGTTCGCGATTTACCCAAAAGAGTCGCCGCAGGCGCAGGTGCTCTGCGCATTTGGGTTGTCGATCGTGAAGCCCTGTTTGGCGATGGTGTCTTCGTAATCGATAGACGCACCGTCGAGGTAAGGCACCGACTTCATGTCAACTACAACCTGAACTCCGCCGAAATCACGCACTGCATCTGACTCAGAGAGCTCTTCATCAAAGAAAAGTTGGTAAATGAAGCCTGAGCAACCGCCGGTCTTCACTTCAATACGTAGTCGAAGATCTTCATTTGCTTCAGCCTCGATAAGGGCGCGAACCTTGTCGCGCGCCACATCGGTGAGATCTACCGTGTGGGCCATAGTTTCAGACATCTTGGTCTCCTTGTGTGTATCTACTCAAAGTGTAAAACAGTCTTGGCTATTCCACAGGCAGTGGAGCAGAGTTTGCTCGCAGCAACATGAGGGCTTCGGCCGACATTGCGTTTCGCAGGGTGTCGAGATGCACCGATTCGTTTGGGCTGTGGGCTCGTGAATCAGGCTCTTCGACACCGGTGACGAGAATCTGGGCCGAAGGGAACACCTCGGTTAGGTCGGCAATAAAAGGAATCGAACCACCGATTCCGATCTCTACACTCTCGACCCCGAATGCGTCACTCAACGCACCCTTGGCCAAACGGAAGGCCCAACCATCGGTGTTTGAGGCAAATGGTTTACCTAGTTCCACTTCACCGTAGTTAATGCGCGCTCCAAAAGGCAGGTTCGCTTCTAGGTGTGAGCGAAGTGCTGCGAGAGCTTTTTCTGGCTCGTCACCCGGAGCGATTCGCATGCTGATTTTCGCTGACGCCGCAGGCAGCAAGGTGTTCGATGCGACATCCACGTTCTTGCTGTCGATGCCAATAACGGTGATCGACGGCTTGGTCCAGATGCGTGATAGATAAGAACCTGAACCGATCGTTGAAGTTTCAGGCAGAAGCCCTGCATCGACACGCAGTGCCTGCTCGGTGTATTCAAGGTCGGCTGCGGATGTCTCAACCAAACCGGCTACTGCAACCGAACCGTCATCGTTGTGAAGTGATGCCAAAAGCTTGATCAGCGCCATGGTGGCATCGGGCACCACACCCCCGTACATTCCACTGTGCAGGGCGTGGTCGAGCGTGCGAACTTCGATTACCTGTGAAACCAAGCCGCGAAGCGTGGTCGTTAGGGCAGGAACCTCGACTGTCCAGTTTGCCGAGTCGGCAACCACGATGGCATCTGCCGACAATAGGGCTTGGTTTTCATCGAGAAAGTTTCGGAATGATGGTGACCCTGCCTCTTCTTCGCCCTCAAAAAATAGCGAGATGCCGAGATCAAAATCGTCACCGGCCAACTGTTTCAGAACTCGCAAGGCGGTTAGGTGAGCAATGATGCCGGCTTTATCGTCTGCCGCTCCTCGACCGAAAATGCGACCATCTTTTAGTGTCGGCTCAAACGCGGCCGTGTTCCATTCACTCTCTGGGCCAGGTGGCTGAACATCGTGGTGCGCGTAGAGCAGAACATGGGGGCGCCCATTTTTGGCCTCGCGACGGGCAACTACAGCTGGTGCTCCATCTTTCTCGCCCGTGCTTGCTTTTTTGATTTCTACGGTTTCGAAAATTTGGAGTTCGTCAAGCAGAGCCTTGACTGCCTGCGCACTGCGCTCAAGCTCTTGAGCGTCGAAAGCCTCCCAGGCGATTCCTGGAATGCGCACCAGGTCGCAGAGTTCGGCAATTCTGGCGGGGAATTGAACACTGACCGATTCTTTAACTTCGGCAACCAGGTTTTCAGCAAGCAATGAGTTCATGAAGGTAATCTTAAGCAGGAAACTCCAACATTAGAGAGCAGTTCATGACCGATTCATCGCAGCTAAGCCCGAGCAACGGCAAGGGTCGCCCCACCCCAACCCGCAAGGAGCGCGAGGCGGCGCGCAAGAAGCCTCTCGTAGGTGATCGAAGCAAAGAGGCTCGCAAAGCAGCAAGAGCGCAACTAGCGGCAAAACGCGCTGAGGCTCGCGAGGGCATGCTCAATGGTGAGGAGCGCTACTTGAGTGTGCGTGACCGCGGACCTCAGAAGAAGCTGGCTCGCGACATTGTTGACTCAAGATTTACCGTCGGCGAGCTCTTGCTACCAACCGTTTTTGTGGCCGTAATTTTGAACTCGGTGAATGACGCAGTGGTGCAGCTGATCACCGTCATCATCATGTGGTCGATCATGGGCGCAATGATTCTAGATGCCGTTTTGTTGAGCCGAAAAGTCTACAAGCGCCTTGTTTCAAAGTACGGCGAATCGAACCTAGATCGAGGCATCAAGATGTATGTTGCCTTGCGTAGCATGCAAATGCGCCCGATGCGCCTGCCTAAGCCTCAGGTTAAAAGAGGCACGGTAATCTAAACACCGAGCCACAAGCTCGAAGTGCAACCAACAGACAAAGGAGTCTGAGTGGAAAACCGCCAAGAAATTCGGCTATCAGATCTAGCCGAACAAGTTATCTCCGCAGTCGACAGCATGAAGGCCGGCTACGGGCTATTCGAAGCGCATCCGTCACAGCAAGCCGAACTGTCGAAAGTGCGCAGCGTTCTTGAAGACCTAACAACTCGGTTAGAAGACAACTTCCCGTATTTTCACCCTCATTACGCGGGGCAAATGCTCAAGCCACCGCACCCGGTAGCGATGGCAGCCTATTTGGCAACCATGATGATTAACCCGAACAATCACTCGATTGATGGCGGTAAAGCTACGACCATGTTGGAACGTGAGGTTGTTCGCGATCTTGCCAAGATGTTTGGTTACCCCGAAACTCATCTCGGTCACCTGACCTGGAGTGGCACTACGGCAAACCTCGAGGCCCTATGGGTGAGCCGTGAGATTAACCCTGGCAAGGCCATTGCCCACAGCGCAGATTCGCACTACACGCACACTCGCATGGCTGAAGTATTGAACATCCCAGCGGTTTCTATTGCAACCGACTCGCGCGGCCGAATGTCACTCGAAGACTTGGAGCTAAAACTGTCATCGGGTCAGATTGGCACCGTTGTGGCCACCCTGGGAACCACCGGATTAGGCGCCGTCGACCCGCTTGCCGACATCCTGCCACTAGCTCGGAGCTATGGCGCTCGAGTGCACGTCGACACCGCATACGGCGGATTCTTCACTTTGATCGCCGATGAACTTGATGAAGAAACCGCGAGGCACTACCGAGCCATTAGCGAATCCGATTCGGTCGTGGTTGACCCGCACAAGCATGGTTTGCAGCCATACGGTTGCGGCGCCGTGCTGTTCAACGATGTCTCAATCGGTCGCTTCTATAAACATGACTCTCCCTATACCTACTTTGCAAGTGAAGACTTGCACTTCGGTGAAATTCAGCTCGAGTGTTCACGGGCGGGCGCTTCGGCGGCAGCGCTCTGGGCCACACTTCAGGTTTTTCCGCTGACCAAAGATGGATTGGGAGCCGTGCTACAAGGTGGCAGAAATGCTGCCGTCGAATGGCACAGGATGCTCTCCGCGTCTGATGCGCTAATGCCACTCCAGGCACCCGAACTAGACATCGTCACCTATTTGCCCAGAGTTTCGAGCATGAGTCGCGTCGATGAAGTGTCACAGTCAATTTTTGAAATGACGGGCCAAGGTTCACGTGAGCAGCAAATCCACTTGGCTACCTACGTGATGAAGCCCGAAGGATTTATTCGTCGTGGAATTGTGTTGGACCAAGACAAGCCCACGGCGAAAATTCTGCGATCGGTGCTAATGAAACCGGAGCAAGAGACCTTCGTGAATGAACTTCATTCACGAGTAGATACACTCGCTAGTCAACTAATCAAGGAGCAAAAATGAAGTATCGCTATCTGGGAAACTCGGGTTTTAAGGTCAGCGAGCTCACCTACGGAAACTGGCTCACGCATGCCATGCAGGTCGATGAGTCTGCAGCCATTGCCACGGTTCACGCGGCCCTTGATGGCGGAATCACTTCGTTCGATACTGCCGATGTCTATGCCAATCAGGCTGCCGAAGTGGTTCTCGGCAAAGCGCTCGCGGGTGTTCGCCGTGAAGGAATCGAACTTTTCACAAAGTGCTACTGGCCAGTTGCCGAGCGAGGTGCAAATGACACCGGTTTGTCACGCAAACACATTATGGAATCGATCAACGGTTCGCTAAAGCGCATGAACGTTGAATACGTAGACCTTTACCAAGCGCACCGATTCGACTATGAAACTCCACTCGAAGAGACCATGCAGGCCTTCGCCGACATCGTGCGTTCAGGAAAGGCGCTGTACATCGGCGTATCTGAGTGGCGAGCCGAACAGATTCAAGCGGGTGCAACATTGGCTAAGCAGATGGGCTTTCAGCTGATTTCAAACCAGCCTCAGTATTCGATGCTCTGGAGGGTGATCGAGGCCGAGGTGATTCCAATGAGCGAGTCTCTAGGTGTGTCACAAATTGTTTGGTCACCAATGGCCCAGGGAATTCTCAGTGGTAAATACCAGCCGGGCACCCCGGTTCCGGCCGATTCACGCGCTGCCGACGAAAAGGCCGGCTCGTTCATCCGTGAAAAGCTAAACGATGAGCTGCTAACCCTCGTGGCTCAACTGGCACCCCTTGCCGAGGAATGTGGCGCAACCATGGCGCAGTTCGCACTTGCCTGGGTTCTGCGTAACCCTAATGTTTCGAGTGCGATTGTCGGAGCCAGCAAACCAGAGCAAATCACTTCGAACATCAAGGCTCTTGAGATTGAGATTCCAGATGCGATTGCCGCAAAGGCCGAAGAGATTCTGGCTCCGGTAGCAACATTTGACCCGGCAGAAACCAAGAGCCCACCAGCGCGATTGGTCTAACTCGCAAGACCCTTGTCGCGAGAAACTATTTTCTGCGGTTGATTTTGCGAGCCCAGAACGGGCCGTCGTAGATAAAACCGGTGTAACCCTGCACGAGTGTTGCGCCGGCCTCTAGTCGCTCTCTGGCCTCTGCAGCGGTCTCTACTCCCCCAACCGAAATGATGATCTGTTGGCTGGTAATAGCGGGCTTGAGAAGCTTCAATACTTCAAGTGCTCTCGATTTGAGTGGTGCTCCACTTAGACCGCCCGCACCCATTGATTCAACCTTGGATGCCTCGGTGCGAAGCCCCTCGCGCGAAATGGTGGTGTTCGTGGCGATGATTCCTGCGAGTGACAGTTCCTTAGCCAATTCGGCAACGGCCAAGATATCTTCGTCGGCCAGGTCTGGTGCAATCTTTACGAGCACTGGCTTGCCCTTAGCCTGTGCCAAAACGGCTTTCAAAATCGGTCTAAGTGCGGCAACATCTTGAAGCGAGCGAAGCCCCGGCGTGTTCGGTGAAGAGACGTTGACGGCAAGATAGTCAGCGAACGGTGCCAAAAGCTTGGCGCTGAATGCGTAGTCTGAGGCGGCATCCTCTACGGGAGTGACCTTGCTCTTGCCTATGTTCACGCCAATTACCGGAAGGTTTGTATAGTTTTTGGCTCGAAGTTTTTGCAATCGAAGCGCGACAGCCTCAGCGCCTTGATTATTGAAACCCATTCGATTAATTAGAGCCCGATCAGCAATTAGACGAAAGAGCCGCGGTTTTTCGTTGCCCGGCTGGGCTTTGGCGGTCACCGTGCCGATCTCGACGTGTGAGAAGCCAAGATCGCCCATTGGTCTGATTAGAACCGCATTTTTATCAAAACCGGCAGCCAAACCGAACGCCCCGTTGAAGTTCAGACCCAGTGCTCTGATTTGAGTGGTTTGATTAGAACCCAACCGGCCTATGCCAGTTATTCGAAGGGCACTGGCGACGCGTAGCCCAAAGGCAACCAGGTGATGAACCGCTTCAGGGTCAAGGCGAGCGAATACCAAGCGAAAAATTAGGTTGTACAACACCCTCCTAGGTTACCCGCCGTTAAAGCCGAAAATGGTCGGCACCTTTGGAAGGTGCCGACCATTTTCTAGTTGAGTGTTTAGCTGCAACCGCTGGTTGATCCACAGCCTTCGCAGACGTGGCATGAACCTGATGGGCGCATCTTGATTCCACAGTTGAAGCACAGTGGTGCATCCGATTCTTTACCCTGAAGCAACTCGAATAGCTCAGCCGATGAGTGAACCTCACGCTTTGCCTCTGGCTTGGCTTCAATAGTGACCGGCTGAGCGGATGACTGAGCTACCTCAACGACAGCCTCGATCTCTTCTGCTGCTACTGCTGCTGCAGAAGTGGTCTCTAGCTCAACCACCGGTGGATAACCGCCGGCTGCGTCGAGAGCGGCTGAACGCTCCGAAGCGGTGTTGATGCCGAGGGCCGAACGGGTCTCGTAAGGCAGGTAGTCGAGAGCTAGACGACGGAAGATGTAGTCCATCAGTGACTTAGCCATACGAATGTCAGCGTCATCGGTCAAGCCTGCTGGCTCGAAGTTGACGTTGGTGAACTTCTTCACGTAGGTCTCTAGTGGAACTCCATACTGAAGACCAATCGATACTGCGATTGAGAAGGCATCCATAACACCGGCAAGGGTTGAACCCTGCTTGCCGAGCTTGAGGAACACCTCACCAAGACCGCCGTCTGGGTAAGACGATGCAGTCATGTAACCCTCTGCGCCACCGACGGTGAACGAGGTGGTTGACGACGGGCGTGACTTTGGAAGGCGCTTGCGCACTGGGTGTGCAATGTCGCTTACGGCTGCTGCAGGAGCTGCCTTTTCTTCAGTCTTGGCCTTTGCATCGCTGAGCGGCTGACCAACCTTGCAGTTGTCACGGTAGATAGCTAGAGCCTTGAGGCCTAGCTTCCAACCCTGGAAGTATACATCTGCGATTTCGTCCTTGGTTGCGGTCTCAGGCATGTTTACAGTCTTTG
>JACCDM010035987.1_pt1 | contig 50616 bp, 46 predicted proteins | sample 7445851 | NCBI WGS metagenome assembly JACCDM01 (sample SAMN15323438, study PRJNA562643) | freshwater metagenome | isolation source: river surface water | place: USA:Blue River Watershed | collected 2017-08-16
CGGCTTGTCGACTCGGCATTGGTCATCATGAAGGGAAGCTCAAAGATTTCCGATTTTGGAAAACGGCCTGCCGAATAGCCGGCCACTGTCCACACCACATCGGCCACACCGTCTTTGGCCTGATCAAAAAGCTGGGGAGGGGAGCCACCTAATTGCATTGCTGGAAAGATCTGGCATTGCAAGCGGTTACTTGAGTCCTTGGCGATGTTGGCACACCAATCGCCAAGCATTTTCGTGTGCTGTATCGACTGGGGTCCTAAGAAATGATGAACTTTCAATGTAATCGTTTGAGCGGCAACCCCAGCCGATGCGGTCATCATGGCAAGGCTAAAGGCAAGTGGGGTCAGGCGAATCTTCATTGTTATGTCTCCTCGTTGAATATTTCGCAAAGCCGGATCATGGCATGAGTGCGCTCAGCTCGTCTAATTAAGCGCGGGTTTCGTGCAGTCCAAGTTTTCGATGTAAAGGGCTCTCGTCTGCTAAAAATAGGTAACAGGCTTCATCGGCATTGGGGTTTGACAAATGGATAGACACATAGCCAGGCAGGCAGGCTGTATCTGCAAGATCAAGTCTGCCGAGGTTGGTTTCCGACTGCCCTGCAATCGACCACCCGACATCGCAGCAACCCTCGATCGCATGCATCACCATAGCGCTCGATTGGGCAGGAAGACGACAGTGCTGCCCTGGCCCAATTCTTAGGGCATAAAAGCCAAGCATTTGCAAGGCATCGCTACCTGTTTCTGGGTTGATAAAAGTCAGTAAGGCGTTTGCTTCGCCCTGGGATGCTAAACGATCAAGACTTTGTCTTGTTTTTTCATAAGCGTAGTGCAGCATGGGATACTGGCTTGTATGACGTTTTAAATACTTTGTCGGTGCAAGTCCCGAGGCATGATAAGGGCTTGATCGTCTGAGTGGATTCTTACTTGCTACTTGCGTTGGGCCTGCCTCGTGGTAGGAGGTTTCAAGGTAATACACCAAGGGTAAGTCAAGCACATCAAGCCAAACCACGGGCGCTTTGCCCTCGTGGCCATGCTCATGCCAAAGTCCCGTAGGGGTGAGGATCAAATCACCACGCTTCATCTCGCAACGTTCGCCTTCAACCGTGGTGTAAGCACCGTCGCCTTCAACTACCATGCGCACCGCGTTGGGCGTGTGTCGGTGTGCTGGCGCCCACTCGCCAGGTAGTAATAATTGCATACCCAGATACATTGAGGGGCTTGCCTGCATGCGATCGAGACCATGTCCGGGATTGGCAAGTACAAGTACCCGACGTTCTGCTTTTTCTATCGGTGTCAGCCTGCCTGCTTCGAGCAAGAGAGGCCGAATATCGCTGTAGCGCCATAGGGTTGCCGCAGTACGAGGGCTTGGTCGATTTGCCGGCATCACCGCCCGAAGGCTTGGCCAAAGCGGCAGTAAATTGTGCGCCCTCAGCGCATCCACATAGGCCTGCGGTAGATCATCGAGTCGACCTAAATCAGTCATGAAGCATGTCCCTCAGTGGCAAGCAGATCGCCGCGCCAGCCATAAAGCCATTGAAGCGCGTCATAAAAAGCTTCGTTAGAGCGCCCTCGCCATAAATCATTGCGAACTAGTCGCTCAACACCTTCTGCGTGGTAAATCCGACCCATTTCACGTGCGGACAAAACGATGCGCGCGGTTCGGGCAATCCGTGCCTTTTGATAATGCTCAAAGGCTGACTTGAGATTTTCTGGGGAGCGCTCAACGCACTGGCCCAGGGTGACCGCATCTTCAAGCGCCATGCAAGCCCCTTGGGCCATGTATTGGGTGGTTGGGTGAGCCGCATCGCCAAGCAGGGTCACAAGGCCAAAACTCCACCGTTCGATGGGGTCACGATCGGCGGTTGCCCAGCGTTTCCAGGATTTGGGAAGATCGATCAACTGCCTTGCTTGCGGGATGACACGCTGAAAATAGGACTGAACTTCGTCGGCACTCCCATCACGAACGCCCCATTGCTCATCGTGTCGGCTGTGAAAGGTCACTACGACGTTGTACTGCTCCCCGCCGCGAAGCGGGTAATGAACAAGATGGCACTTAGGCCCAACCCAAATCGCAGCCGCATTCCAGCGTAAATCGGCCGGAAACGCCTCCCGATCAACGACGGCCCGATAAACGACATGGCCTGTCACTCGTGCTTGATCGCCCACATACTGCTCGCGAACCATCGACTTGATGCCGTCTGCACCAATGAGCGCAGCCCCGATGTACTTATTGCCCAGTTGGTCTAAGACACAAACTTGATCCTCGTCTTGGCTAATCGAGCTAACCCTGACCGAGGTATGAAAGCTGATGCTTGGGACCTTTAAGGCCGCTTCAAGCAGGCTATTGTGTGCATCGACACGGTGAATCACGGCATAGGGATTGCCAAATCGAGCTAAAAAAGCTTCGCCGGTTGAGACCTTTGCAACTTGGTAGCCATCGATTGCGTCATGCATAACCAGATGATCGGTATACACCGCTCTTTGCCTGGCCATGGGTCCGACCCCAAGTAAGTCGAAAGCATGGAAGGCATTAGGACCAAGTTGCATACCCGCACCGATCTCACCAATTTCGGCTGCTTGCTCGAGTACCTTGACCTTCCTGCCTGCTCTGGCAAGCGCAAGCGCTGCTGCGAGTCCACCAATACCGCCACCGGCAATCAGGATAGCCTGGTCTTGCTGACCTTCAGAAGAGGCACAATGCAGCATCAGCGCCACATCCTGCTGAATGCTTCAAGCTTAGGGGTTTGTTGAATGATTGCAGCCATTGTCATGATCATCATCCTTGTCGGGGCAGTCGCCGCCTGGCTTGGGTTTCGCGCGGGTTACCGCCGAGGCTGGGCCGAGCGCGATCAGCAACACAAGATCGAGAACTAAGCATAACAAGCTCGCGCGCAAGCATGGGTCCAGCCTTAAAAGATTTAGTTTTTCAGACGAGCGATCCAGCCGTTGAGATCCGCGCAAGAGTTGGCGGACATGGCCCTCCTTTGCTCCTATTACATGGCAATCCACTATCGCAACACAGCTGGGATCGCATGTTGCCAAGGCTGCTTGAAGGTTTTAGCGTGGTGACTAGCGATCTCAGAGGCTACGGTGAGAGCTCTAAGCCGCCTGGCGAGGCCGATCATCGAAACTACAGCTTCAGACAGATGGGCACTGACCAATTTGAGCTCATGAGCCACTTGGGTTTTGAGCGATTCGCCCTGGCCGGGCATGACCGGGGTGCACGGGTCGCTTATCGCATGGCGATGGACCATGCCGAAAGGATTAGTCGTGTCGCCTTTCTTGACATCCTGCCGACCCATTATGTGTTTAACCACATCACGGCAGATATGGCGATCGATCTCTATCATTGGTGGTTTATGGCGCAACCAAAACCATTCCCCGAAACCTTATTAAGTCCACATCCGGCCTACTACATACGCGATAAACTCATGAAGCAAGGGCCAGGGAAGGGCGGTTTTACCGAGGAAGAAATAGAGCGGTATATTTCCTACTGTACTCCAGAGCATATTCATGCAGTTTGCGAAGACTATCGCGCCGCAGCAACGATCGACCTGGCAATGGACCGTGCCGATTTCGAAGCGGGGCGAAAGATCAGCATGCCTGCAATGATTCTGTGGGGAGCATTGAGCCACACAGCCTTGCGGCACCAACCTGAAAAGGTCTGGCCCCTATATTGTTCTGATATTCAAAAAATGGAAGCCTTGCCTTGTGGCCATTACCCTGCCGAACAGGCTAGCGAGCAAACCCTGACAGCCTTTGAGGCATTTTTTGGCTCAGTAGCGCGCCGGAGCTAGTTGTTAAATCCATAGTAGAGACTGGCCATCCAAGCTAGTATCAGCGGCCACCAGCTTTGCTAGCTTTTGCTTACGGCAGAATACTAGTGGTGATGGTGCCCCCCCGCAGAGTCGAACTGCGCACCAACGGATTATGAGTCCGCTGCTCTAACCAAGCATGAGCTAGGGGGGCTCCAATGCGGATTATTTCATAAGCGCTGCGTTAAGTGTTTTTAGAGGGTCATCAACTCAATTTTCTTGGCCACCACCGCCTAGTTCAAAGCCTGGCTCTTTCATCTGCCAGAGCAGGAAGCTGAAGAGGTCGCTACTGCGCATGATCGTCTGGCTCAAACTGCTACCTGATCCATGACCGCTTTGATAGTCGAGCCTTAGTAACACCACTTGACGTCCGTCCTGAGCTTGCGAAAGCCGCGATGCAAACTTTGTACTCTGCCAGACATCGACGCGACTGTCGTTAACGCCATGCATAAGCATCACGGCTGGATATCGCTTTCCGTCTTCAATGGCGTGATAAGAACTATTCCGTAATAAGGCGTGAAACTCTTTTTCGATTGATATAGTTCCGTATTCTGGAATTTGTGCGGCTCCGTTTGCACGTTGCTCTGATCGCACGAGATCAAGAACGGCCACCGATGGCACCGCTGCAGCAAAAAGTTCGGGACGCTCAGTGATGGCTCTACCTACAAACATGCCCCCAGCACTACCTCCGTAAATCCCGAGTCGTGATGCCTGGGTGTAGCCCTTTTCTATAAGCCACTCGGCCGCGGCAATGCCGTCTTTCCATGTGTTGTATTTAGTGGTCTTCTTTCCTGCTTCGTGCCAGGCGCTTCCGAAGTTGCCGCCACCCCTTACATGTGCGATCGCATAAATGCCGCCACGCTCAATCCAGGCAAGCATCGAAGGACTAAAGCTAGGCTCCTGCGTAATCCCGTAGGCACCATATCCGTATAAGAGCGTCGGTCGCATCCCGTCAAGAGGCAGGTCAGATCTTAAAAGAATCGACATCGGGACCATGACGCCGTCATGACTTCGATACATGACTTCACGCGCGACCATATGCTTCGGAATCTTTAACTTTGTCGCAGCGCTTAGCTGGACGGCTTGCAGGCTATTCTTTTGTGGTTCGTACCAGAATCTTTGTGTAGGGTGGGTCCAAGTGCTGAGTGTGAGCATCACGCCTGTCTGATCATCGCTTGCATCCGTGGTGATGTTCCCCTCTCGAGGTGTCTTGATGACCTCGAGCGATAGCCTCGGAACAGTATGTATGTCCGTTACATTCGAACTATCTTTTTGCGTTTCGACACGCGCTCTTAGAAGTTCGGTATTCACGCCTCGTCGTCGCGTGATGTAAAGCGCATCCTTGCTGATGTCGACTGCACGAATAACCGCATCGGAGGCTTCGAGGACTGTCACCCACCGAGCAGTTGTTTGCGAAGCATCGCCGACCGATTCATTAGCAGAATTGCCCGCAAGCTTGGGCTCCACGGTACTCATCAGTGTGCTCATGGGCATGGCGATCAACTTATGGGTGGGCGCACCACGGGCACTGAGTGCCCACACATAGCCAAATCCAAAACTAAGTGAGCGAATGTCATCATCGAGATGGACAAGCCTCTTCCACTGTACGCGATTTGATAACACATCACGACGAGGTGCGACATAAACGCTCAGTCGCCTATCAACCCCTCGAATGACCGTCAGTGCTAGTAAGTCTGTCTGCGGAATCTCGCGAAGATAGCCGCTACTAAATAGGGGTAGCTTTTCCTCTTCAAAGGCGCTGGCCCTAAAGACTATTCGCTCAGGGTCGGGCTGCTTAAGATCTAGATAATGGATCGCAGTGTCCTGAAATCGCTCGGAGGCCCTGACGTCCTTATAGTCAGTTCTTAATCGCGAATAGAAAAAACCCTCAGCATCGGCATCCCAGGACAGGGAAGCAAAACGTACGCGATCAATCGGCTCAATCAAGGGCTTTTTGGTCATGACATCCATGACATGGAGGCTTCCAATCTCGGATCCACCTTCCTGAATGGTATAGGCCAATCGTCTTCCATTTGACGATGGCCAGAAGCCTTGGATCGCAAGTGCTTTTCTTTCTCTGCGACTGATCGCATCGATATCAACAAGAACATGCTCAGGCTTATCTAAGCCCTCTCGCCACACGATGTTCGCGCGGTTTTCTTGGGCTAATCGCCTTGTGTAAAACAAGTGCCCCTGGCTGCTTCGCTTGGGGGCTGAGGTGCTCACGCCGAGCGAATCCATGATCGACCGAAGCCTTGCTTCGAGTTCCTTGCGGCCGTTGATCTTCGTCAATATTTGTTCGCTCGCGACAGCTTGCGCCTTGGTCCATGCGATCACTTTTGGATCGGTTCTTTGTTCTAGAAAACGATAGGGATCCTTGACCTTCACGCCCCAATAAATATCTTCTTGTTCCTGGGCTTGTAAGGGTCTGGGAATCCCCAGACGATCGGCGATTGGGAGCGACGAGTCGACTGCTTGCACAGGTTTGTTGCCTGATGCAACCTGGCCTGAAGGCATCAGGCTGCTGCAAGAGCCTAGGAGTAATGCGCACAGCGCAATCATCGAGCTAGCACGTAGCGTCATGATTTGGCGCATGTTTAGTAGCTTTTTACTCGCTGCACTTAGGCCTGACATGGGCCATGAAGCCCTGCGCATACTGATAGCATTGCCTTTCTTGATTAGCCTTGACTGAATAACTGAAGCGATGATCGACATGAACGATTTACTCTCGACAAAATCTTGGATGATGCTCCAAGCTTGGATTGGAGCCAACTCGGTTCACGCGATTCGGATTCTTGCCATCCTTGTTGTTGCGTTTGTGGTCCTTCGATTCATCCGAGCCTTTGTGCCCCGATTGCGGGAACACATCGCGGGCAGACAGGAATCGATTGAAGATGCCAAGCGTATTCAGACGCTTTTGCGCGTGGCGCATTACTTGCTTACTGCAAGCACGCTTGCCGTCGCGGTCTTGCTCGTGTTGGGCGAAGTTGGCATTTCGCTCGCTCCAATTCTCGGTGCGGCGGGTGTGGTTGGTATTGCCGTCGGTTTTGGCGCACAAACGCTGGTCAAAGACTATGTGAGTGGTTTTCTGTTGTTGCTCGAAAATCAAATTCGTGTGGGCGATGCGGTGGAAATCTCGGGTAAAAGTGGCGTCGTTGAAGAGGTCACCTTGCGATTCATTCGACTTCGAGATTTTGGCGGCAACGTTCACTTCATTCCCAACAACACCATCGGCGTCATCACCAATTCAAGTCTTGGCTTTGCCTATGCAGTCTTGGATGTTGGGATTGCTTACGGTTCAGATATTGAAGTCTCGATGCAAGTCATGCGCGACGTCGATGAGAGCATGCGTGAAGACGCTAACTTCTCGGGCAAGATCCTCAAGCCGCTAGAAATTGCCGGTGTTGATCAATGGGCTGACTCCTCTGTCATGATTAAGGCGCGGATCCAGGTCAAACCCCTCGAGCAATGGCATGTGCGGCGAGAATACTTAAAGCGCCTCAAGATCGCCTTTGACGCCAAGGGCGTTGAAATTCCATTTCCTCATGTGAAGCTTGTTAAATGAATAACTATCTTTTTTTTCGTTCGGGCGCAGATGTGCTCACTTCGGTCGGACAAAAGCTCGGTCCAGGCGATTGGCTGCTTATTGATCAAGCGCGGATCAATGCGTTTGCACAGGCGAGCGAGGATTTTCAATGGATTCATGTCGACCCAGATCGGGCAGCCCATGGACCCTTTGGAAAAACCATTGCCCACGGCTTTCTTTCATTATCTCTCGTGGCCCCATTGTTGGGTGCTTTGTTGCGTTTTGAACATTTGGCCATGAGCTTGAATTATGGCTGCGAAAAAGTTCGTTTTCCCGCGCCTGTCCCAGTTGACACTCGCTTGCGTGCGTATGGCGAAGTAATTAAAGCAGAGCGCATCGCTCCCACACCTGATACCGTGCAAGCCACGATTCGTGTAACCATAGAGATCGAAAAGGGCACAAAACCCGCATGTGTCGCTGATTCCGTGAGTCGCTTTTACTTTGATCCAAGCATCAAGGGCTCGGGCGGCATTGCAGGATCTGGCCGATCTGAAGGATAATCTCGGATTATTCATAAACGGAAGCCCGCCAAACGTCCTGCGGTTCGGGTTTTCCGTTGTTTTTTAGGATCTCTGTGCAATTTTCAGATTTCGCGTTTGCCGACCCTATTAACCGCGCTATTGCTGAGATGGGTTATAGCGTTCCAACCCCTATCCAAGCCCAAGCCATCCCCGTCGTCTTGCAAGGCGAAGACGTTATGGGTGCCGCCCAAACAGGCACGGGCAAAACTGCGGGCTTCGCTTTGCCGATCTTGCAACGCTTGATGGCCCATGCAAATACCAGCGTGTCGCCAGCAAGACATCCTGTGAGGGCTCTGATGCTTGCGCCCACGCGCGAGCTTGCTGATCAAATTTATGTCAATGTTCGCGACTATGCGAAGTACACGCCAATTAGGGTTGCCGTTGTTTTTGGTGGTGTCGACATCAAGCCTCAATTGGCAAGTCTTCGCCAGGGTTGCGAAATTCTTATTGCAACGCCGGGTCGTCTCCTAGACCATATCGAGCAAAAGTCAGTCACACTCAGCCAAGTGCAAGCCCTCGTGCTTGATGAGGCTGACCGTATGCTTGATATGGGGTTTTTGCCTGATATCCACCGCATTATTCGCTTATTGCCCAGTGCGCGACAGAATCTGATGTTTTCGGCAACTTTTTCTCCGGATATTCGAAAGCTTGCTGAGAGCTTTTTGCAGCATCCCAAATTGATCGAGGTTGCTCGTCGTAATGCACTTGCAGATAATGTTGAGCAGACCGTTTATCGTCTTGGGTCTGACGAGCAAAAGCGATTTGCTGTTTCGCATTTGCTTAAAGAGCGCAACCTCTCCCAAGTCATTGTTTTTACCAATACAAAAATTGGTGCGAGCAGGTTGGCTCGTGATTTGGTGCGTGAAGGTCTAAGCGCTGATGCGATTCATGGCGATAAATCGCAACAAGATCGTCTCACGACGCTCGAAGGGTTCAAACAAGGCAAGGTTGCGGTGCTTGTTGCAACCGATGTAGCGGCTCGAGGTCTAGATATCGCTGAATTGCCTGCGGTTATTAATTATGATTTACCGTATTCGCCTGAAGATTACGTCCATCGTATTGGGCGAACGGGCAGGGCCGGAGCATCAGGTGTTGCACTGTCCTTGATGACACAAAGCGATGAACGCTATCTTTCTGAGATCGAAAAGCTCACCAAACGGAAGTTTGCGGTACAAGATCTCGCTATGCCCACCGTAAAAGAGCGCCCAGAAAGCATTACTGGATCTCAAGCTTCTTCGATTCGGGTTCCACGCCAGCGCTTATACGCCGATGCGCCTACACGCAAACTGCCTGGTTATTCGACCGATCCTTTTTTCTTTCAGCCCTATCAAGCCAGCGCGATTACGCCCAATCCTACGTCAACGATGATTGCTTCGCCGTCTGCGCCCGAATCAGCGGCTAAGTCGGCCGTATCTAGGATGCAAAAGCCGCCAAGGCAATTAGCCGCTTTACTCGGTGGCAAGGGCTTAAAGCACGGGGGCTAATAGTTTTGCCCCTCGCACAGCGAGGTTGAACATTGGGCCGCGCTGACTGAGCAGCTCGTGTCCAAGCGGTTTGCAGCGCTCAAAGTCAGCTTCGAGCATGCGATGGACCTCCTGCGCAAAAAGCCTGTCGTTGACCAAGATTGAAATCTCAAAATTGAGTCGAAAGGAACGGTTATCAAAATTAACCGAACCGATGCTGCTCATGGCATCGTCGATAAGAACCACCTTTTGGTGTAAGAATCCTGGTGTGTAACGGAAAAAACGTACCCCCACATCGCCTAAAGGCTTCAAGTAAGCGTATGAAGCAAGTTGAACCAGTCGATGATCCGGTCGCGAAGGCAGCATAATCCGAACGTCAACGCCGCGAATGGCGGCCAATTGCAGTTGGGATACAAATTGTTCATCTGGGACAAAGTAAGGGCTGGCGATCCAAAGGCGGTGCTGTGCCTGTCGGATAAGTTCCATAAACAATAAGGTACAAGTCTCTATATTAGAAGCCGGGCTCGTCGGAGCAACCAAGACCGATTGATCGACCTGCGAGGACTGCGGCTGGCAAAGCAGACTCTCTAAGGACTCGCCGGTGGCCCAAAGCCAATCTTCAACAACAACTGCTTGCACCGCCAGTGCGGCCGGGCCCCTAATGCACACATGAGTGTCGCGCCAATGCCCGAGTTCTGGGTCCATGCCAGCATATTCCCGACCGATATTCAATCCACCAACCCAAGCCGACTCACCATCGACAACGACAATTTTGCGATGATTTCTAAAATTTAAGCTAAATCGATTTCCGGGGTGGCGGCTACCATCGAAGGCTACAACTTTTGCACCAGCCTGTCTTAGATCGTCGAGCATACGACCAGCCTCACCTAAGCTGCCAATGCCGTCATACATGATTCGAACCTTCACACCCTGCTCAGCACGCTCAATAAGTGCTCGCTTGAAAGGCTCACCAATTTCGTCGTGCCTCATGAGGTAAAACGAGGCGAGTACATGATCTTTGGCGCAGGCAATGCCTGCAAACATCGATTTGAAGGTTTCTTCGCCGTCGATCAAAAGGTCGAGCTGGTTGCCTCCGGTAAATGGTGAACCGGTAATTTCTTCGAGCGTTTTTAAGCCTGAGGTGAGTCGCTCGTCCTTGACTCGCGAGGCGGTGAGTAAACTTCCGAAGAGCTTTGTCCCGAGACGTTGCTCGAGTTGCTCGCGAATGCGACGTTTGCGATAGCCGTTCACATGACTGCGGCCAAAGATCCAATAGGCAGGTACGGCAATCACTGGTATGCTAATGAGAACCATTGCCCACGCAATTGCGCCTTGAGATGTTCTGGTTTCAAGAACAGCCTGTGTTGCTGAAATGAGTCCCAGCACTTGAGCGATCAACAATAACCCGAGCCACCACGTGCTGCCATCCTGACTAAAACCGAGCAAGGCACTTAGCACGCCAAATCCCCCGCCCCTGTCATGTCGCGCTGTCGCTTCTCGGTCATGAGCCAACGCGCTGCCCAGGCCTGAATTGCTTGTGTCAGAAAGCTATCTACCGAACTCGCTTGCAAGTCGGAAAGCCCAAGGTGTTGCGCAGCAAGCTTTAAATTTTCAAGCGCTTGCTTTGGACAAAGCGCCTGGGCGCCTTGTTGCTTGGAAAGTTTTTGGCCTTGTGAATTCTTGAGCACGGGAATATGCAAATAGCGAAGCTTTCGATATCCAAGTAGTCCTTGTAGCGCAATCTGCCTAGGGGTTGACATCAGCAAGTCGTCGCCGCGAACCACATCCGTGATGCCTTGCACTTCATCATCCACAACCACCGCCAGCTGATAGGCCCACTGGCCGTCAGCACGCATGAGGACAAAATCACCCATCATGCTCGAAGCCATGAGGGGTTGCCTGCCAGCAAGACGATCGGTAAACCCAAGCTCAATGGCTTCAAGTTTTACACGCCATGCGCCAGGACCATCAAGCCGCATAAGGGCTCGGCAGGTACCCGGATAGGGGCGTTCAGCCTGCGGCGGTAGGTCTAGGCTTGTTTGCGCAAGCATGTGTTCGATCTGCTTTCGACTGCAGTGGCATCGGTAAACAAGTTGTTTTTCACGCAACGCATTCAAGGCATCAATGTACCTCGCCTGATGCTTCGATTGCCAGCTTATTGGACCATCATGCTTGAGGCCGTGAAGTCTTAAGCATTCGATGATGGCAGACGCGTGCTCAGATTGGCAACGATCACGATCAATATCTTCGATACGGAGCTGCCAGCTGCCACCGTGAGCTCTGGCATCAAGCCAGCTTGCAAGTGCGGTGCAAAGCGAGCCAAGATGCAAGGGACCCGTGGGCGATGGGGCAAAGCGACCTATATAATTTGTGGATCGATCAAAGCAATGCGGCGCGTTCAAGAGGATTGAGCCCCCAGCAACTTGTTTCGAACTCTTGGGATTTGTAAGCGGCTAAGCCACCACTGTAGTGCCTTACCAGGCCTTTGCGTTGACCATGCATAACGTAGTGCTGTTGCCTGTCGCTGCGGCTTGACCTGCAGGGCTATTAAAGCTCCGCTCTTTAAGTCTTCGCGCACATAAGGTTCAGGCATCCACCCGACCCCAAGCCCGGCTAGGATGACCGCTCGCTTTTGCTCGGCGCTTGCCACTGTCAGTCGCGGCTGATGGCTGATAAGTCCCCAGTCGCGAGCAGCACGTTGTTGAGCGCTGTCAGCTACTGCGATCGCCGTTATTTGCTCAAGCCGTTGGCCCACTAAGCTATCGACCGTCGAAGGCAAGTCATCAGCCATAGGGTGTTGAGCGCCAAGGCAAAAGATCCAGGGAAGTTGTCCAAGCGAACGCATCTCAAAATGCGCGCTATGGACCGATGGCTGTGAGGTGTCAACAGGCATGCCAATTGCGAGCGAGACACGGCCCTCCGCTAGGGCCTCCCAGCTTCCCTCAAGCACTTCATGACGAAGTCTTAGACGCGTGGGGATTTTCAGTGCTTCAAAATCTTTGATCAGCGGCAAGAAATCATCAAAGCGTAGGGTGCCATCGATCGCAATGGAGAGCTCTGATTCCCAGTCGTTGCCCAGGTCTTTGACATGGGCAAGCATGGTCTCGGTGAGTTGGAAGATTTGATTGGCATGAGACAGTAATGCCTGGGCTGCTTCGGTTGGCTTGGCAATTCTGCCGCGCCGATCAAAGAGCAGAACATCGAGGTCCTCTTCTAGTTTTCTCATCGAATAGCTTAAGGCCGATGGCACCTTGCCGAGCGCTTTGGCAGCCGAGGCAAAACTGCCGCGGCGTGCGATCGTTTCAAGAATTTGCAATTGCTCGAGGCTAATCGGTGGAGCCTGAAGCCTTGTATTAAGTTTAGTGTTTCGAGGCATGAAGAAAAAGTTTTTGTGATCTATGCAGTGAGATGCGTGACACCATTCATCAAAAAAATTGAATTATAAGAACAAATTTTGCATGCTTAGCGCTTTGCCTTTAACTTCACAATGCCGGCTATTGTTTTCCAAGGAGCAGCGATGAAACAATGGATTCGACGCGCACAGGATCGCGGCATGGCCGATCATGGTTGGCTTAAGAGTGCACACAGCTTCTCTTTTGCAACTTATCAGGATCCGGATTGGATGCAATTCGGCCCCTTGCGTGTGATCAATGAAGACCGTGTGGCCCCTGGCCAAGGTTTTGGCACCCATGGGCATCGCGATATGGAAATTATCAGCTATGTGCTTGATGGTGCGCTCGCGCATCGCGATAACATGGGTAACGGTTCTGTCATTCATCCCGGTGATGTGCAGCGTATGAGTGCGGGCACGGGCGTGATGCACTCCGAGTTCAACCATCAGAAGGCCAACTGGACGCACTTTCTGCAGATCTGGATTATTCCTGATCGATCAGGCCATCAGCCTTCGTACGAGCAAAAGCATTTTTCAATTGAGCAACGTCGTGGCCGCCTGGCACTGATTGTTTCGCCCGATGGTGAGGATGGTTCCTTGGCCTTGCATCAACAGGCTCGTGTTTATGCGGGTTGTTTCACCGGGACTGAGCAGGCCTCGCTTCATGTGGCAAACGATCGTGGACTTTGGGTTCAGTTGGCCCGAGGGTCGGCGTCTGTGAATGGCTATGCGCTTGAAGCTGGCGACGGTTTTGCTGTAACTAATGTATCGATCTTAACGATAGACCAGGCGAAAGACGCTGAGGTCTTGGTGTTTGACCTTCCCTTGAACTAGGAGAGTTTTTATGAGTGCAATTGATGTCGCCGTGGCTTATCACTCAGGCTATGGCCATACCGCAAAGGTCGCTGAGGCGGTTGTACATGGTGTGATGCAGGCGGGTAAAAGTGCGGTGCTGATCGATGTATCGAACATCACTGAGGAGCAATGGCTCCAACTTGATGGGTCTAAGGCCATTATCTTTGGAGCGCCGACTTATATGGGTGGTGCGTCGGCGCAGTTTAAGCAGTTTGCTGATGCGAGTTCCAAACGTTGGTTCACACAGGCCTGGAAGGATAAGTACGCGGGTGGTTTCACCTGCTCGCTTTCAATGAGCGGTGATAAATATGCAACCCTCATGTCCTTTGTGACCCTGGCGATGCAACATTCCATGGTTTGGATTGGTACTGGGATGATGCCTGCGGCGACCCCTGGTGCGCCCGATCAAATGAATCGCATTGGCTCTTCGATTGGTGTGATGGCGCAAGCCGATAATGTGCCTGCTGATCAAAGCCCGCCCAAAGGCGATCTTGACACCGCGATGGCCTACGGTGAGCGAATCGCACGCTGGATTGCTTGAGCCCAGGCCTCAAAGCCTGCTGATGCCTTGGCGCTCGCGTAGCGCTTAGGCATGTGCTCCACATGGCCTTGAAAATGCTCGGGGCCTTGAACCGCCACATGGTGGGGGAAATTGGCAAACATACTCTCATCATTAGGTGCGTCACCAAGGAAAAACCAGCTCGATTGTGCACGCTGATGATCATGGTCAAATAGTTTTTTGAGTAAATTGAGACTGCTGCTCGCCTTGTCGAATTGTCCAGCCCAAGCGTTGATATGGACATTGCTGGCTCGCGCACGATAGCCTTCCTTGTGACATCGTTCGATGAAGCGGGTTACGACATCACGAGGAGCCTTAACCTGTTCATTCCAATCAATAGCGATATCAACAAGCCGCTGACCCTGATCACTGGCCCAACAAAGCGGGGGGTAGTGGGGCATCCATTGTTCAGCAAGGCTCACCAAGTCTTTGCGTGCCGCCCAGTCGCCGAAGTAGTGGGTTTCGAACTGAAACACTTGCCGATCGAGCTGATCTGCGGTGACGAGATCTCCTGATGAGTTTACGCGCCACATGGCCAGACCGCCGCTCTCTGCGATGACGGCATCGATGGGCCATTGATGCAACATCATATGGCCCCAGGCTGCTGAGCGCCCTGTAACGGGTATGAGTTTTAGACCGATATGATGTAGCGACCAAAGCGCTTCATAGGTTGATGCTCTTAATTGCCCCTGCAGGGTGAGGGTGCCATCCACGTCGGTGAGCACGCCGTAAAGACTGTTTGGGATCGCTTCTTCGCTTGCATCGGTGGTATCGCAGCCCATGAATTACTTCCACCGATCACGCCAGGCGTTTACGGCAAGACCACCAATAACAAGCAAGCCGCCTTGCACAGTTGCCGCCGGCATTTTTTCATCGGCGCCCAGCCAGGCCCAAATCGGCCCAAGCACCACTTCTAGGAGACAGATCAGGGCAATTTCATGCGGTGGCAAAAAGCGTGCAACCCAGACGAGCAGCGCGCAAGGAATAGCCAGTTGAACAATGCCTAAAAGTGCTAACCAGGCGAGGTCGTTGTGACTTGCTTCAAAGGGCATCGCCCAGGGAAGGGTTACAGCGCAAGACATCAAAGCGCCCACTAAAACCGCTGGAATCAAATCAACCTGAGCTCGCTGGGCGCGTAAGACCACTAGGTTGGCTGCCGAAGCAAGGGGCACGCCCGCGGCTATCAACATTCCCTCGAGACCTTCAGCCGAAATGCCATCGCGCACCATCCACCATACCCCAATGCCCGCTACAGCGATGGCAAACCAGGTTGACTTCTCAATGGCTGTCTTCAGGAAGATCCTCGCCATCAAGGCAGCAAGCAGCGGCGCAAGGCTCATCACGACGACGGTATTGGCGACGCTCGTCCTTGTGAGGGCGATCATGAAGCAGGTAAACATCACCGCCCACATGGCGCCTGAGAACAGACCCCAGCGCCCCATGGCCCAGAGCATTTGCAGCGCTTTTGCCCGCCAATGCCAAGCAATCCCCACGCTCATGGCGATCAAACAGAATAGACTTCGCCAGAAGGTGACTTCTAAGCTCTTTGCCTGCTCGAGTTGCCGACTCACCAGTCCGGCGATCGACCACATCAGTGTGCAGACAATCAGCAGGGCGATCGCCTGGCGGTGGCTTGGGCGAAAGCCGCCCGTCACGCTTGTTCCGTTTTCACTCATTACCGTTCGCAGCCTTGCGCGCAAGTTTGGACAATACCAAGGCAATAACTTTGGAGACCGACCGTCATGAATGCACCCACAGATTTAAAAAAACCGGCTTACTGGATGCCCTTTACCAACACCCGTCAATATGCCCAAGCACCCAAGCAGGTTGTTCGCGCCGAAGGCATGTACTTCATTACCGAAGATGGACGCAAGGTAATCGACGGGCTGGCAACCTTGTGGTGCACCAATGCGGGTCATTGTCATCCGCGCATTGTAGAGGCCATGCGAGCGCAGATCGGTGAGCTTGATTTCTGTTCCTCGTTTTCGATGGGGCACCCAAAGGCCTTTATGGCCGCTGAGCGTATTGCTGATATCGCGCCTGAGGGCATGACCCAGGTGTTCTTTACCAATTCGGGTTCAGAGGCTGTCGATACAGCCCTGAAGATCGCGCTTGCCTACCACCGGGTTAATGGCCAGGCAACCCGCACTCGGTTCGTGGGCCGTGAACGGGGCTACCATGGTGTGAACTTTGGGGGGCTTTCGGTTTCTGGCATTGGTAATAATCGAAAGGCCTTTGCTGCAGGCCTCTTGCCCCAGGTTGATCATTTGCGCCACACCGTGCTGAAAGAAAACGCGTTCAGCCGGGGCATGCCCGCGCACGGTGCTTCGCTGGCTGACGAACTCGAGGAGCGAATCGTTTACAGGCATGGCGCTGAGAATATTGCCGCCGTCATCGTAGAGCCGGTGAGCGGGGCGGGAGGCGTCTTAGTGCCGCCTCAGGGTTATTTGCAGCGTCTGCGTGAGCTAACTCGTAAACACGGGATCTTATTGATTTTTGACGAGGTGATTACAGGTTTTGGGCGCATGGGCACGCCATTCGCCAGCCAATACTTCGGGGTCACGCCCGATTTGATTACTTTTGCAAAAGGTGTCACGTCAGCGGCTGTGCCGCTCGGTGGCGTGTTGGTCTCTAGCACGATTTACGATGCGTTTCGCGAAAAGTCCGCGCCCGGTATCGAGTTATTCCATGGCTACACGTATTCGGGGCATCCCCTGGCGAGCGCTGCTGCATGCGCTGCGATTGACTTGTATCAGCATGATGGACTGATTGCCAATGCCGCCAAGCTTGCACCGACGCTCGAGGCCGGTCTGCATGGCCTTAAGGACAAGCCTCACGTGATTGATGTGCGCAATCTGCAATTCATTGGTGCCATCGAACTCGCTCCACGCGAGGGCGCGCCTGGTGCTCGAGCGACCGAGGTGTATAGCCGTTGCTGGGAAAAAGGCGTATTCGTCCGCCCGATCGGGGATTCGGTTGCGGTTTGCCCTCCTCTCATCGCCGAGGAGACGCATCTGAAGCGAATTTTTGAGGTGCTTGACGAGGTTTTGTCTGACCTGAACTAAGCCATGAAGCCGGGGTAAAATGCGCGGATGGATGCACCCGGTTTCGTTCATCTTCGGGTTCACACCGAATACTCAATCAGCGATTCGATCGTTCGTATCGACGCCTTGGTGGAGGCAGCGCTCGCCGATCAGCAACCGGCAGTCGCAGTGACCGATCTTGGCAACCTGTTTGGCTGGGTCAAGTTTTACAAAGCTGCGAGAGCCAAAGGCATTCAGCCGATTTGTGGTGCTGATTTGTGGCTTAGTAACGAGCTTGATCGGGATAGGCCTTTTCGACTGCTGGTCTTGGTGGAAAATCAACAGGGCTACTTATCGTTATGTCGGTTGTTGTCGCGCGCATGGCTCGAAAATGAGCATCGCGGCCGCGGCGAAATCAAAAAATCCTGGCTCGCTGAAGAAGACGCCCAAGGCCGTCGCTACAGCGAAGGTCTTATTGCCTTATCGGGCGGCCCGGAAGGCGAAATAGGACAAGCCTTAGTCTCTGGGCGTAAGCAGCAAGCCCTTGAGCTCGCAAAATCCTGGGCAGCGCTTTTTGATCCCGAGTGTTTTTTTCTCGAAGTTTGGCGGCGCGGTGGTGAAGGTGACGATGCCTATGTCCGCGATTGCGCCCACTTGGCGCTGGCCACGCAACTACCGCTGGTGGCTACACATCCGGTGCAATTTATTGAACGCGATGCTTACAGGGCCCACGAGGCAAGAGTTTGTATTGCCGAGGGCGAAATGCTCGCCAATCCACGCAGACCGCGCAACTTCACCGAATCGCAATACTTTTTAACTCAGTCGGAGATGCAGCAGCGCTTTGCTGACTTACCCTCAGCGCTTGCAAATGCGGTCAGCATCGCTAAGCGTTGCTGTTTAAATATGACGCTTGGCAAGGCTTATCTGCCCGACTTTCCAACACCAAGCGGCTATACGATCGACGATTTCATGCGCGAGCAGGCCGCTCATGGCCTAGAGGATCGTCTAAAGCAATGTTTTCCCGACCAAAGCGAGCGCGACACACATCGCCCCTCGTATCAGGAGCGATTGCGTTATGAGTGTGACACCATCGTTCAAATGGGTTTTTCTGGTTATTTCTTAATCGTTGCAGATTTTATTAATTGGGCTAAAGCTCATCAAGTTCCTGTTGGACCTGGGCGCGGTTCTGGTGCGGGCTCACTCGTAGCCTTTGCACTTGGCATCACCGATTTGGATCCGATTCCTTATGCCTTACTTTTTGAGCGTTTTCTGAATCCTGAACGGGTTTCGATGCCTGACTTTGATATCGATTTTTGTCAGGACAAACGTTCATTGGTGATCGATTACGTGCGCAAGCGATACGGCAGTGATGCTGTTTCTCAAATCGCAACCTTTGGCACCATGGCATCGAAGGCCGTGATCAGAGATGTCGGGCGAGTCCTGGATATTGGCTACAATTTTTGTGATCAATTATCAAAACTAATACCAGTCGTTCAAAATAAGCCCTTATCGCTTGCAAAGGCTAAAGAGGCCGAACCGCTGCTTAAGCAGCGCGAACAAGATGAGGAAGAAGTACGTGAAATTCTTGCGCTTGCAGAACCGCTTGAAGACATCACCCGCAATGTTGGGATGCACGCTGGCGGCGTATTGATCGCACCAGGTCAGCTCACTGACTTCTGTCCCTTATACCGCCAGCCCGGCGACGAATCCGCAGTGATCAGTCAATTCGACAAGGATGATGTTGAAGCGGTTGGCTTGGTTAAATTTGACTTTTTAGGTTTACGCAACCTCACCATTATCGAAACCGCTATTGAATACATCAGGCGGCGTCATCCTGATTTTCAACTCGAGCAGGCGACTAAGGGCTTTAGCGACCCCGCAGCTTATCAAGTGCTCAGGCAAGCCAACACCACCGCCATATTCCAACTCGAAAGCGAGGGGATGAAAAAGCTATTGAAAAAGCTTGAACCCGATCGTTTCGAAGACATCATTGCTGTCTTAGCGCTTTATCGACCCGGACCGCTCGGTTCGGGCATGGTCGATGACTTTATTTTGCGCAAAAAAGGTGTTCAAAGCATCGATTATTTTCATCCCGATTTACAGGCCTGTCTTGAGCCCACTTACGGGGTCATTGTTTATCAAGAGCAGGTAATGCAGATCGCACAAATCATCGGTGGCTACACCTTAGGCGGTGCCGATCTTTTACGTCGCGCCATGGGTAAGAAAAAACCTGAAGAGATGGCTCAGCATCGCGATATTTTTGTTAAGGGCGCCATCAACAAGGGTTATGCACTTGAGCTTGCAAACAAACTGTTCGATTTGATGGCGATGTTTGCAGAGTATGGTTTTAATAAGTCACACACCGCAGCATATGCTGTGGTCACATATCAGACGGCTTGGCTGAAGGCTCACTATCCGGCCGAGTTCATGGCAGCCACGCTTTCTTCCGATATGGACGATACCGATAAGGTTCAATTATTTGTATCTGATACAAAGCATAACGGTGTTCAATTGCTTGCCCCTGATGTCCATGCCTCGGCTTGGCGTTTTGAGCCTGTGTATGAAGCGGGAAAGGCGGCGATCCGCTATGGACTTGGCGCGGTAAAGGGTGCAGGTGAGGCAGCAGTCAAGCACTTACTTGCGGCGCGCAGCCAGGGGCGCTTTAAGCATTTATTCGATTTATGCAAGCGGGTGGACAGGCGAATTGTGAATCGACGCACGCTTGAAGCCATGATTCGTGCCGGAGCGCTCGATGAGATTGAACATGATCGCGCCCGAGCGTTTGCCTCTGTGGGACTTGCCATGGACGAGGCTGAAAAATCGCTTGCAAGCCTTGGACAGGAAAGTTTGTTTGCCGAGGCCTTTGGTCAAGAGCCCGACCAGTCCACTGAGATGCACTATCTCAAAGTGCCTAGCTGGAGCGAACGTCAAAGACTCCAAGAAGAAAAGCTTGCATTAGGGTTCTTTTTGTCTGGGCACTTATTTCATGCCTATGCCAGCGAAGTGCGTCGTTTTGCGAAAACCCCGCTGGCGCAGATCCACCCCGCACCCCAGGGGCAGTGGGTAGCTGGTATTGTCACGGCCCTGCGAACACAAATGACCCGTCGCGGGAAAATGCTTTTTATAAGTCTTGATGATTCGAGTGCAACGCTTGAGGCCGCAGTTTTTGCCGAGTCGATCGATAAGCATCGGCAGATCTTGAAGGTCGATGACTTGCTCATCGTTTATGGCAAGGTGAGCCGCGATGATTACAGTGGGGGGCAGCGTTTGGTTGTTGACCGCATGCTTGATCTATCAGGCGCTCGGGCCGAGTTTGCGCGCTCCTTGCGACTGGAGCTCAATGCTCAGGCCGATGCGATTCGCTTGAAAAAGGCGCTTACGCTTTTTAGCGCACCCGAGGGGCAGCAGGGTTGTTCGGTTGTTGTGCGTTATCATAACAATAACGCAAGCTGTGAATTGAAGTTGCCTCCACATTGCAAGGTTCGACCCGATGATGCCTTGCTTGCGTTGATACAAAGCGAATTTCAAGGTAGTCAGGCCGAAGTGGTCTACAACTGACGGTCTCATGAACACGACCCAAGCGCCGGACCTGTCGCAAGGGCCGAAGCGTCCTGCCCCTGCTGTGTGGCGACGTCTGTTGGCCTATCTTCGACCCTATGCATGGGTTATGGGCGCATCGATGCTTGCCATGGCACTTGCCGGTCTTGCCGAGCCATTGCTCCCAGCGATGCTTAAGATAGGACTTGATAGAGGCTTTGGCCCTGGTGCCGACCTCGATTTGTGGCAGGTGCCTATTGCAGTGATTGGCCTGATGCTGATTCGGGGTCTTTGCGTGGTTGCCGCCTCAACAGGTATGGGTTGGGTCGAATCGCATGTATTGGCTGACTTGCGCCGCGATATGTACGAAACCTTATTACATCTGCCAGCTTTGCGCTTTGATCAAAGCAGCAGCGGCCCTTTGATTTCGCGCTTCACCCACGACGCTTCGCAAGTGATGAGCGCAGGTGCAAGAAGCCTCAGCATCTTGGTGCGTGACTCGATCACGGTCTTGGGGCTCTTAGTCTGGCTTTTTTGGCTTAACTGGTCGTTAACCCTCATCATGCTTGCGATGGGACCTGCGATTGCTGTCACCATGGTGAGTATTAACCGCAGGCTTCGACGTCTTAGCGCTGATCATTTGAAAGCCATGGGCGAACTCACTCAACGCGTTGATGAGAGCATCGGTGCCCAACGGGTTATTAAGGTCGATGGTGGACAACCCATGGAGCGTGAGCGTTTCGCGCTCGTCACCAACCGTCTGCGGCAGGTTTCGCGACGATTCTCCGCCATGGCCGCTCTCGGATCACCCGCAAATCAGGTGATCGCCGCTATTGCCGTCTCGGTGGTCTTGGTTGTTGCGATGGAGCAATCGCGTCAGGCCTCATCCTCGGTGGGAAGTTTCGTATCCTTTGTGACTGCGCTTTTGATGTTGCTTGCACCATTGAGAAACCTCTCAAATCTTGGCGGCCCGATTCAAACGACGCTGACCGCTTGCGAGTCGGTATTTGCACTGATTGATGAACCAAGAGAGAAGGATCAGGGCAAGGCACAAGCGCCCAAGCTGCAAGGTGCTTTGCGTTTTGAGGGTATTGAGCTCAGTTACCCAGGGGCGGCTTTGCCTGCGCTTCGTGATATCAGCCTCAGCTTGAGAGCAGGCGAGCATCTTGCCTTGGTAGGGCCTTCAGGCTCTGGAAAAACCAGCCTTGTCAACCTCATTCCTCGGCTTTACCACCCGCAGCAAGGATGTATCCGAATCGATGATATCGATATCACTACGATACCGCTATCAGTCTTACGACAACAGATTGCAATTGTCAGCCAGGATGTGCGGCTTTTTGACGATAGCATTGCAGCAAACGTTGCCTATGGCGCGCAGCGCGGCGCAAGCGAAGTGGCGATTCGTGAGGCACTTGGCCATGCGAATTTACTCGACTGGGTCGATGCGCAAACGCAAGGGCTCCATAGTTTCATTGGCGAGAATGGCGCACGATTATCAGGCGGTCAACGACAAAGGCTTGCGATTGCCCGAGCGCTTTTGAAGAATGCTCCCATTCTTATACTGGATGAGGCTACCTCGGCACTTGATACCGAGTCAGAGCGTGCGGTTCAAACTGCGCTTGAAACCTTGATGAAGGGGCGTACAACGCTCACCATTGCACATCGCCTTTCGACGGTCATTCATGCCGATAGAATCATTGTGATGCAGGCCGGACGGATTATCGAAAGCGGAGACCATGATAGCTTGCTTGCACGCGATGGTCTGTACGCCAGACTTTGCCAGGCGGGTGAGCTGACTTAATGAAGACGAAAGCGAAGGGAAGTAAGGCATGAATCTGGCGCGTCGTGTCTGGGGGTCTTGTCTGCTGATCACCATTTGTATGGGCAGCTTTGGAATTGCTGGCTTATCACTTGGGTTTGCTGTGACGCTTCTTATAAGTCTGGCCTCGCTTGAGCCTGCACTTGTGAAGCAGCGCTTTTCGCGACTTCCGTTGTTGTTATCGGCGATGCTCTTCCTTCTTTGGGGTTTGGTCACGCTTGCATGGTCAGAGGCCGTCAGCCCTTTGCTTGCGCTCTCCGATTGGTCGCGCTGGCTCATTTTGATTCCGGCAGCAGGATTCATGATGACCGATGACGTCCGGCACGGTATTTGGCGTGCTTTTATCGCCGTTCAATTAATTGTAGCTTTTTGGGCGATTTACGTCGGTATTGACTGTACGGTGGATTGGGCTCCATATCCGCATGCTTATGAATGCATGAACAAGCGCATACCCCATGGGAATATTCAGGCGACTTGGATGTTGGCCTTTGCTGCGCTGTTATCGCTCGTTTGGTTAGAGGGACGCTGGCGTTGGGTTTGTGCAATTGCTCTTGGATTACCGCTGTTAATGATTGGTAATCGAACCGGCTTTTTGGTCTTTGCATTAGGCCTTGCGGTTGCGTTTTGGTACGCGGCTGCGCTTAAGCCTTGGCGTCTACCGATTCTTGCTGCTTCAGGTGCGCTAGCTTTAGCGGCATTGATGCTCAACCCAGCCTTGCAAGCCCGATTCGCTGACGCGCTTGACTTCGATCGATACGGCGCTGCGCAGCAAGCCCAGGCTCAACAAACCAGTGAAGGATTGCGTGCCGTTTATTGGCGAGCTTCGCTCATAGCCATCCGTGACCGGCCCTTGATCGGTCATGGTATCGGTAGTTGGTCGGAGGTTTATCGCGGTTTGCAACCGCAGGTTCAGGGACCTGCAAACAGTGCTAATCCTCATAGCAGTTACCTGCTCATTGCAGTCGAGCAGGGACTGATTGGCTTATTTTTATTCCTGGGGCTTTTGGCAGCGCTTTGGCAAGCGGCAGCCTGGCTTACAGGATTTGAAGCGGTTGCTTTTCGGATCTTACTTGTAAGCTTTATCGCTGGCAGTGTATTCAACACCTGGACACATGATGGTGCAGCATCACGCTTATTCCTGATTCTGATGCTGCTATGTCTTTCAGGCTTGCGCGCACCGAATCAGGCCAAGCCCGAATCGGCATCAGCAAGCGCCGAACCCCAACAGCGTCAACCCCGCCCAAGACGTGAACGCAGGCAGGGAAGGATAAAGCCTTGATTCGCCTCTCAGTGATTATCATCACGCTCAACGAGGCTGGGCTGATTGAACAATGCCTTCGGTCACTGCCAGACTACGATGAATTGATTGTGGTCGATTCTGGTTCAACCGATGGGACCCAAGCGATTTGCAAGCGATTCGGCGCCAAATTGCTACAAACCGATTGGCCTGGATTTGGCCCTCAAAAAAACCGTGCGCTTGATCTTGCCCAAGGTCATTGGGTTTTATCGGTCGATGCCGACGAACAATTCGATGCGAGCTTACGTGCCGAGATCAGTCGGGTTACTGGTTTGGACAATCATGAAGGTTCCGATAGCGATAAGGCAACGGGCGACATCCGGGAAGACATGGGGCAAGTCCAAGCACATGCCATCGTGAATGCTTATCGCTTCAGGCGGCGATCGAGTTTTGCAGGTCAATATATGCGCTTTGGTGATTGGCGCAGCGATAAAGTGCTTCGACTTTTTCGCCGCGACTGCGGGCGATTTTCAGAACTCGCCGTTCATGAGTCGGTGCAGGTCCGAGGGCCAGTGGGCGAATTGTCTGGCCTTATGCTGCATCAGTCGATCCAAGACTGGGCCGATGCCATGTCCAAGGCTCGGCTTTACGCCGAACTAAGCGTGGCGCGTATGCGATCACGAGGTTCGGTGGGTCCTATGCACGGTGTCTTGCATGCAATTTGGACCTTCACGCGGGGTTTTGTGTTTCGTTTGGGCTTTCTTGATGGTTATAACGGCTTAAGACTCGCCCTGGCCAACGCCTGGGGTACTTATTTGCGCTACAGCCTTGCGGCTGAGGCTATATCAACGCAATCTACTTTGGAGAAGTGACTATGTCTGAACGTTTTCCTTTGCCTACACTCGACTCAGTACCTGCCGACATCCGCGACATGATGCTCAAGGTGCAGGAGAAGTCGGGCTTTGTACCTCATGTGTTTTTAAAGTTGGCAAGGCGGCCGGCTGAGTTTCGTGCTTTTTTCGCGTATCACGATGCCTTGATGCTCAAGGAGGGCAATCTCTCGAAGGGCGAGCGCGAAATGATTGTGGTGGCGACAAGTGCTGCTAATCAATGCTTGTATTGTGTGGTCGCACATGGCGCCTTATTGAGAATTTTTGAGAAAAAGCCGCTTCTGGCCGACCAAATCGCGATCAACCATCGCAAAGCCGACATCACCCCGCGACAACGAGCCATTCTTGACTTCGCGATGAAGGTCGCTTTTGAATCCGATACCCTTGAAGATCTCGACTTCGAAATGCTTCATGAGCATGGACTCAATGACGAAGATGCTTGGGATATTGGAGCCATTGCAGCCTTTTTTGCGTTGAGCAATCGGATGGCTAATCTGTCGGGCATGATGCCCAACCCAGAGTTCTATTTATTAGGTCGTGTTCCGCGGGATAAGTCTTCTTCGAAGTAAGCGATCATTCGATCGTGGGCGAGTAGGTAGCCTAGCTCAGCACGATATCGTAGTGCTCTTGGCTATAGCTCGCCTCCACAGCCAGTGAAACCGGCTTTCCGATGTCTTCGCTAAGGCAGGCTAGCGTTGCTGATTCTTCATCAAGAAATAGATCAATGACCTGAGGGTTGGCGATGATGCGAAAGCCCTTTGGATCGAACTGGCTGGCCTCACGTCGGATTTCTCGCAAAATTTCATAGCAAACGCTGCGGGCTGTTTTTACTTCACCTTTGCCCTCACACATCGGACAGGCTTCACGCAGCACATGGGCAAGCGACTCCCGGGTACGTTTGCGTGTCATTTCAACAAGACCTAGGCCTGTGAAGCCAAGCACCGAACTACGGGTTCTGTCGCTAGCGAGCGCTTTTCTTAACTCATGCAGCACAGTCTCACGATGGTGCTCATGATGCATGTCGATAAAATCAATAACGATAATGCCGCCAAGGTTACGCAGCCGAAGCTGCCTGGCAATGGCATGGGCTGCTTCCATATTGGTCTTGAAAACTGTATCGTCAAAATTTTTTCCGCCGACATAGCCTCCGGTGTTGACATCGACGGTTGTTAATGCCTCCGTCTGATCGATCATCAGGTAGCCACCCGATTTCAGATCGACTCGTCGGGCAAGTGCACGGTCGATTTCTGCTTCAATGTTATATAAATCAAAAATTGGTCTATCACCGCGATACAAGCGAATTTTTTCCTCCACGCCAGGCATGTAGGCGCGCGCAAAGCGACTCAAATGCTCGAGCTCGCTTGGCTGATCCACGCGAACGCTTGCTGTCGATTCGCCGACCACATCGCGCAGACAGCGTTCGCTAAGGCTTAACTCCTGATAAAGCAGCGAGCTTGCAGGAAGCTGTTGACTCAAACCTAGTATTTCCTGCCAGCGCTGCCTAAGATAAGCGATATCGATAGCCAGGGCTTCGTCGTCTGCTTGCTCAGCCGAAGTGCGGACGATAAACCCACCGCGTTCTTCAGCTGGCATCAGGTTAAGAATGCGCTGACGCAAACCCTCGCGATCGCTTTCCTGGTCGATGCGGGTCGAGATGCCAATATGCTTTGATTGAGGCAGGTAGACAAGGAGTCGCCCGGCAATACTGATTTGGGTAGAGAGTCTTGCGCCTTTTGTACCAAGTGGGTCCTTGATCACCTGGACCAAAAGCGGTTGCCCCACAAAGAGCGTTTTTTCGATTTGTATGGCGCTTAATCGTTGTTCATCACGCTGCTCTTGCCTAGCACCGAGCTGGCGTGCCTGCCAGAGATCGGCAACATGTAAGAACGCTGCGCGTTCTAGACCGATATCAATAAATGCAGATTGCATACCCGGCAGGACTCGGTTGACCTTGCCGAGATAAATATTGCCAACAAGGCCTCTTGTGACGGCGCGCTCGATGAATACTTCTTGCACGGCGCCTTGCCGTACCAGGGCGACTCGTGTCTCGTGCGAACAGGCATGAATCAGGAGTTCTTCAAGCATCGTCTAGCGCAGTCCCAAAACTTTGGCCGTGAGGTACAAGGGCAAACCCATGATCCCACTTTGCGTGCCTTCGATTCGTCTTACAAAGCTTCCTGCCTGGCCCTGAATGCCATAAGCCCCTGCTTTATCCATCGGGTCACCGCTTGCGACGTAGGCACGAATCTCATGGTCACGAAGACGAGCGAACCACACCTTGGCGACCTCAGTGCGCACAAGGATACGCTCTGAGGTTTTTACACAAGCTACCGAAGTGATTACGCGATGCCGTCGTCCGGATAAATCTTGTAGCATGTTGATGGCTTCATCGGCGTCTTTGGGCTTGCCGAGAATCCGACCACCGAGGGCAACCGTGGTATCAGCAACTAGGATGGGCCGTTTCGGCAGGGCCTGCGCCTTCATGCGCGCAAGCGCGGCAAGTGCTTTTGCATGGACAACGCGTTTGACGTAATCGCCTGGTGATTCGCTGTCGCGATTCGCTTCGAGAGCTTCTGCATCTTCGTCGTCTTGCGGCAAAAGCAATGCTACCGAAACCGGCAAAAATTGTAGCAATTCAAGCCTTCTTGGGCTTTTTGATGCGAGATAAATCGGAAGGTCAGTCACAAGCTTTGTTAGGCGCGATGGTAGGGGTGTTGCTGAAGAATAGACCATGCGCGAAACAATTGCTCGGCAATAAGTACCTTTACAAGGCCATGTGGCAAGGTCATATGGGAGAGCCTTAAGACAAATCGGGCTTTATCGCGGATACTGGGATGCAAGCCATCTGCGCCGCCAATCACAAAGGCTGGCTCCTCGGCTTGTTCGTGCCATTGTTTGCATTGAGCGGCAAACTCAACCGAAGAAAGACTGCGGCCGCGTTCATCAAGTGCAACCATCAAAAATTTGCCGGTCTGAAGCGAAGTTTCAATACGCTGAGCCTCTTGCAGCATGCATTGGAGCGTCGAGCTATTTGATTTGCGGGGCTCAGCGCGAAGTTCGCGCCATTGGATTTGCCACTCCCTGGGCAAGCGCTCGCTGTATTGCTTACACGCCTCATCGATCCAAGAGGCAGGTTTATGCCCTACCGTTAATACGAGACTGCGCATCTGCTCATTAGCGGACAACACATGTCGGCATGGTCGGGTAGGTCACCAAGCGATTGTCTGGCAAGCCATGAGATTTGTTAAGCATCGCTTTCCTTGGCACGGCGGCTTGCCGTTGTGCCAAGTTTTATACGTACCGGTTTGTCACCCCAAATTTCTTCGAGCCGGTAATAGCTGCGAATTGCCGGCTGCATAATGTGTACGATGGCATCTCCCGCATCAACCAAGACCCATTCGCCAGTTGCCTCGCCTTCTACGGCAAGAATCTCGCCGCCAGCTGCTTTGACTTGTTGTGCAACACGCCATGCGAGTGCTTTCGTCTGGCGGTTTGAGGTACCGCTCGCGATCACAACCCGATCAAAAAGGTCACTTTGAGCACTGGTGTTATAGACTTTAATATCTTGTGCCTTGACATCCTCAAGCGCATCGACGATGACCCGCTGAAGTTTTCTTATATCCATATCGTTCCTTCAATGAGATCTTTGTGGATCCTGTTCTGAGTCTGCCAGGATCGGCCGATACAGCCCGTGTTGCTTAATATAGTCCAACAATGGCTCTCCGAGAAAACCTCGAAGTGCTTGTGCCTCGACATGGGCACCTAGGCGAGGCTCACTGAGCGTCGTCCATGTGGCAAGTTCTCGCCGCAGCAGCGTCGAGGAGATGGGCACGGGTGACATCGAAAAGAAAACGATGTGCCCGTGACTCTTCCAGGGCAGGTGATCGCAGCCGAACTGCTGAACGAGTTGTTCGACGGTTTCTGGCAGATCTTGAAGCCCAAAGCCTGGACGACCTGTTACCCCAAGGTGCACATAATCGAGCAGCGCGTCATAGTGCTTCCAACTTGGCAAATTTCTAAGCTGATCCGCACCGATAATCATCACACGCCGCTTATCAGGATGATCTCGGGCCAACTCTTTCACGGTATCGATGCTGTAAGTGGGCTGTTCACTTGCCTCATAGCGCCTTATCTCGCGATCATCAATGTCAAAAAAAGAGCGATCAGAAGTCGACAGCAAGCTCGATAACATGGCCAGACGCTGCGCGGTACTGGGGCGATATTGGAGGCTTTTGAGCTTTTCGGATTGCTTTTGCCAGGACTGTCCCGTTGGCATAAAACGGAGTTGATCAAGCCCAAGCGCAAGCCTGGCGGCATGTCCTAGCGCTAGATGACCAAGGTGTGGTGGGTCAAAACTGCCACCGAGCCAGCCCCAACTTGGTGAACCAATAGCAAGCCGGGTCAGACCCAATCCTTTGGCTTGATCAATTCGTACAACGATGCTTCGGGGCTGTCCGGCTCGGGACGCCAGTTGTAGCGCCACTTCACGATCGGGGGCATCGACATGAGGATCGATTCGGTTCTTCCCTGCGATTGCAGACCAAATAAGGTGCCGCGGTCAAACACCAAGTTGAATTCAACATACCGCCCGCGACGATAGGCCTGGAAGTCGCGCTCGCGCTCCCCATAGGCAGTGGACCGTCGCTTTTCGACAATTGGAACGTAGGCATCTAAAAACGAGTCGCCCACTGAACGAGTTAGCGCAAAGGCTTCTTCTAAGCTCGGTTCGCTTAAGTCGTCGAAAAAAATCCCGCCAACCCCGCGCGCTTCCTGCCGGTGTTTGAGAAAAAAATATTCGTCGCACCAGCGTTTGAAGCGAGGGTGCCATTGCTTACCAAAGGGATCGAGTGCGTTTTTGCATTGCAGGTGAAAGTGCCTGGCATCGTCTTCAAAACCGTAATAGGGCGTTAAGTCCATGCCGCCACCACACCAACCGTCGACGTCCCTATCCTGTTGGCTACTCGTGAATGTCATAAAAAGACGAACGTTCATGTGAACCGTTGGCACATAGGGATTACGTGGATGCAATACCAATGAAACGCCCATGGCTTCCCAGCGACGGCCGGCTAGTTCTGGCCGGTGCGCACTTGCCGAGGGCGGCAGTCGATCGCCCATGACGTGTGAGAAATTGCAGCCGCCGCGCTCAAATAATGCACCTTCCTCAATAACACGCGATATGCCGCCGCCGCCCTCAGGACGTTCCCACTGGTCAAGCGCGAAGGCCTGCCCATCGAGTGATTCGAGTGCTTGCACGATCCCTGATTGCAGTCCGACAAAGTAGTCCCTTGCCTGATCCATGATGCCTGTCATCGGCGTTTTATCCTATCTGAGCTATGAGCTTGTGCCATGGTTGCGGCGTGCACGCCAGGCAATGTCCTTGCGGTATTGTCCGCCATCGAGGTGGATTTGTGCCATGCTCTCATAGGCGTGTTGCTGAGCCAGCTTGATGCTGTCACCCATGCCGACTGCGCAAAGCACACGGCCACCACTGCTTAGCAGTGCACCGTCTCGCTCCTCAGTGCCTGCATGAAAAACCAGTCGATCAAGGCTTGCCGGGTCTGCGAGGCTACTTGCCTGACCGAGGCAGCCTGCAGCGCCCTTGTTTTGCAAACCGCCAATCGGGTCACCGACCCGCGGTGCTTGGGGGTAGCCCTGCGCTGCCAGAACAACGCCTACCGCGTGGCGCCGGTCCCATTGTGCTTCGATGTGATCGAGCTTTCCAGCGAGCGCTGCTTCAATCAAGTCCACCAGGTCACTTCGCAGCCTTGCCATAAGCGGTTGGGTTTCAGGATCGCCGAGGCGACAATTGAACTCAAGCACTTTGACCGTCTTTGTTGGGTCGATCATTAAGCCCGCATACAAAAAGCCCACATACCGACGACCTTCGGCCGCCATGCCTTTGACCGCCTTATTCATCACCTCACGCATCACAAAGGCATGAATATCGGGCGTGACAACAGGTGCGGGTGAGTAGGCTCCCATGCCTCCGGTATTCGGTCCGGTGTCAGCATCGCCCAGCCTTTTATGGTCCTGACTCGATGCGAGGGCGAGCACATGTTCACCATCAACCATCGCAATGAAGCTTGCCTCCTCGCCTTGTAAACAAGCCTCAATGACAACGCGAGCGCCGGCCTGACCAAAACTTTGGTCCTTGAGCATCCAGTCGATGGCTTGATGGGCGTCTTGAAGACTTTGGGCAACGACAACGCCTTTGCCGGCGGCTAATCCATCTGCCTTAATGACGATGGGGGCACCTTGCTCCTCGACGTAGCGGTGCGCCAAGTCCGGATCGGTAAAGCTTTGATAATCAGCGGTAGGAATACCAAATCGGGTCATGAACTGTTTGGCGAAATCCTTTGACGACTCAAGTTGAGCCGCTTCACGACTAGGGCCGAAGATGGCCAGTTTTCTCGATTGAAAATAATCGACAATACCCGCTGCAAGTGGTGCTTCGGGCCCGACCACGGTGAATCGAATGCCTTCTTGAATCGCGAAGTCTGCCAGGGCCACCTGATCGCTCAAAGCCAGGTTTTGAACCTTGGGTTCGTGCGCTGTTCCTCCATTGCCCGGAGCGACATAAACTTGTGTGACTTTAGCCGACTGCGCTAGTTTCCAAGCAATAGCGTGTTCGCGTCCGCCTGATCCAATCACCAGCAACTTCATGTTTCACCCATCGACGCATTGGTGTACACCTCTTGCACGTCATCAAGCGCTTCAAGCGCATCGAGTAGCTTTTGCATTTTCTCGGCGTCATCACCTTCGAGCGCGATTTCATTATCGGGTTTCATAACAATCGCAGCAATCTCGCTTTTCAGGCCAGCCTTATCAAGTGCACGTCTCAGCGGTTCAAAGAGTCCTGGCTCGCACACAACTTCAATCGAGTCGTCATCACCGCGAATGACATCGTCGGCGCCTGAATCAAGTGCCACCTCGATGACCTTTTCTTCGGAGGTGCCAGGTGCAAACAGGATTTGGCCGCAATGGCGGAATTGAAAAGCCACTGAGCCGTCGGTGCCCAAATTGCCACCGAACTTTGAGAAGGCATGACGAACTTCGGCAACGGTTCGGGTCCGGTTATCAGTCATGCAGTCAACAATAATTGCTGCCCCCGCAATGCCATAACCTTCATAGCGAATCTCTTCGTAGTGAGCACCCTCCAAGCCGCCTGCACCGCGAGCAATTGCTCGTTGCACGGTATCCTTGGGCATATTGGCTTCAGAGGCCTTGTCCATCGCCAGTCGCAACCTAGGGTTGGTATCGCTATCGCTACCACCGATGCGCGCAGCTACGGTGATTTCCCGTATCAGCCGGGTAAAAAGTTTGCCGCGTTTGGCGTCTTGACGTCCCTTGCGGTGCTGAATATTGGCCCACTTCGAATGACCGGCCATGCTTGCCCTTGATCTTTAACGCCTGATGGCGCGACCCCGTGATTTTACACCGCAGCAAGAAAGTCAATCGGTCAAAAGGATGACCCTTCGGGATCATTCTCAGGAGGCAGTCCATGCAAAGCCGATTTCCCAGCTTTCTCATGTTGTGTGTTTTAACGCTGTTGATGCTTTTTCAACACGGTCTTGTTAAGTCCGCCGAGTCAGCCTCGCTGTCTGTTGACCTGCCAGCATCGATAGCGACGCTAGCAGCGCAGCCAGGGGCGGCGCTTTCATTGGGACCCGGATCGACAGACTGCCATTACCACGCTGATCCGATTCGCCTAAACCTTGGTGAACTCAAAGCCTTGTCCTTATCAACGCGCAAAGAGCGTGCGCGTTGGAATGCGCGCCCCGATGTGATGAGCGTTCAAAGTGGGCCGGGCCATAGCCATTTGCTTAAAGCGGAAAAACCTGGGCACAGCGAGCTGAGGCTCGGCTTTGATCCGGACTCATCTGGCGGCGAGCCAAGCTGTACGGTTTGGCGGCTCGAGGTCGGCGTTGATTTAAGCCAGGCACAAGCACTTCTTAGCGAATGGGTAGCCCAAGAGGCTCGTGTATCGCCATGGTCCGCTCCTCGGGTTCAATTGAGTGCACGCGGTGCGCTGATTGTTTTAGAGGGTGAGGTGGCACAGGCTGAGCAGGGCAAGGCGCTCGAGTCCTTGATCAAACTATGGCTCGAGGCCCAGTCCTTTTCCGGTTTGCGATTGGTCAACTGGCTACATATTCGCCCTGCTGAGCAAATCATGTTGGAAGTAAGGATTGCCGAGGTCTCATCGCGATTGCTCGATAAGCTTGGGATTGACTGGCAAGTGGGCAAAGAGCAGCCTGTGTCGAACGGTCTGGGCCAGTGGAGTGCTCAGGCTGGCTTTTCTCGCGGCGCAGCCGCCTTGGTACGTCTCATTCGAGGCGCATCGGTCATTGGGGTCGACGCCGAGGCCTCGCGTTCGCAATGGCGATTGCTTGCTCAACCCAATCTCATGGCGCAAAGCGGTAGCGAGGCACAGTTCTTATCGGGCGGAAAAGTTTTTATACCCATCTCGATTCAGCAAGGACAAGGCGAACAGGCGAGCATTACTACAAGGCTCGATGAGCGAGAGTACGGCGTGAGTCTCAAATTCATGCCGCGTCTCATGTCCGATGGCCGTATCGAATTAAAGGTGGCTCCTGAGGTCTCGGAACTATCCCGTGATGGCGTGCTTGTGAGTGCGGGCGAGCGCGGCTCGGTATTGCCCTTGGTGACGGTTCGCAAAGCAAGCACAACCGTCACACTTGATGATGGAGAGAGCTACGTAGTGGGCGGACTTATCCATTTCGGTGAGGAACATGGTCGCCGCGGCCTGCCGGGTCTGATCGAATCCAAAGTCTTTCATGGTTTGCTTGGCTCTCGCGATCACCACCAGCATCACAGCGAATTAGTCTTTGTCGTTACACCGCGCCGACTCATCCGCCATCAAGGGGCCATTCAATGAACTGGGACGATCGCAGCATTCAGCAACGGGCCATTGAGCGATTAATCGGCGAACACGGGCCGCGCGCCCTCGCTAAGATGAACCCCGAGCAGTTGCAAGAGCGGCTCAAAGGTGCTTTATCACTCGCCTTGAGTGAACAAAACGGTGCGCTTCAAGCCGACCAGTTGCAACGCATCCATGGCGAACTCATGGGCTTAGGCCCACTTGAGCCCTTGCTTGCCGATGACAAAGTGGGTGACATACTGGTGAATGGACCTGAGGCAATCTGGTATGAGCGACAGGGGCGTTTGTATCGAAGTACCCAACGGTTTGACAACGAGGCTCACCTGCTTCGCATCATCGATCGCCTGGTATCACGTGGCGGAAGACGCATTGACGAATCCTCACCCATGGCCGATTCACGCTTACCCGACGGATCACGAGTTAATGCCGTTGTTCGGCCGGCTGCAGTCGATGGCCCCCAGCTTTCGATCCGTCGCTTTATTGGTGGACCTCGCTTGCTTGCCGATTGGGTGCAAGCAGGATGCATGACCACCGAGGCGGCCGACATCCTAGGCGATCTGGTTCGTCAACGCGCAAACCTGATTATTAGCGGTGGTACGGGCGCAGGCAAGACTTCACTGCTTAATGCGCTGTCGGCATGTATTGACGAAGGCGAAAGAATCCTGACACTTGAAGATGCTGCCGAGCTGCGCTTATCACAGCCTCATGTGGTCAGGCTCGAGTCAAGACCGCCCAATCTAGAGGGTAAGGGGGAGCTCACGATGCGGATGCTGTTGCGTAATGCCCTGCGCATGCGTCCGGATCGTTTAATCCTCGGTGAGGTTCGCGGCGATGAGGTTATCGAACTGCTGGCTGCGCTCAACACAGGTCATAGGGGTTCGATGGGGACTGTACATGCCAACTCTGCCGCCGATGCATTGGTAAGACTTGCTTCGATGGCTGCCATCGCGCTGGGCACATCGCATCCGGAGATGCTTGATTCGCAAATACGCTCAGCGGTTGATGTGGTTTTGCATCTTGAGCGAAGCGATGACGGCAAAAGGCGCTTGCGAAGCATCCATCGCTTACAGTCCGATCTCCCCGGGGCCGGAAGCGGCGCGAAGATGCATTGTTTGTGGCCTAAACCGGACGATAGGTCTCAACCTCTCCGTCGTAGCCCGGCAGCAGGCGTGCCCCGCAGGTCTGCACCTGATGACGCTTAACGCTTTGGGCAAGGGCCTGATCGAGCAAAATGCCGTCGGCACTTGCTTCGCGTTGCAGCCGCTCGGCGCGGTTGACCACTTCGCCAAGTGCGGTGTAACTTCGACGCATGCTTGTCCCCAGATCCCCGACCAGGGCTTCGCCGCTTGCAATACCAATCCGTTTGGAAAGGCCAGCGGCGGCTTGAATCGCTAAGGCAGCCTCAAGCGCGCGGTCTGCATCGTCAGGGGTGCTCAAGGGAGCTCCCCAAAATGCCATCAAACCGTCGCCTAAGTACTTATCGAGCGTGCCGCCATGTTGATGAATGAGCGCAGTCCATGCATCGAGCTGGCCGCGCAGCTTTTGGGCAAAGACCTCGGGGCTCTCATGGCGAGCAAGACGAGTCGAACCAACCGCATCAACAAACATCACCACAAGATGTTCACGCGAAGGCGACAAAGGCTGGGCTGAGCCCTCGGCAAGCAAATGTTCCAAGACATTCGCAGGCACATAGTCTGCAAAGAGTCGTCGCAGGCGCCCTGCTGTTTGACGTTCATTACGCAAGCTCCACGCCAGGCTTGCAAGCGCCGCACATGCAATAGCGATCGGTGGACCGAGCACTAATTGCAACTGATGGGTATCGGTTAGCATAAAGCTCAAAAGCGTGAGGCCGATCGCAAGACCGGCACTCGACATCGCAAGACTGAGATAGCGACGATAGCGGCAGCTCACCACGATAAAGCTTATAGCGAGCAGGCATAAGCCTTGGACCAGAAACCAAGCCTTCACACCGATCCAGCTTGACTGTGCCTTTGGATCCTCCTGGGAAATTTGATCGAGCAAGGCGGCAGTCGCCTGAGCATGCACGACCACCCCTGCCTGAGAGGCGGCCATAGGGGTTGCTACGCGGTCGCTTACGCCTAAGGCAGAGGATCCGATCAACACGATCGCTCCCCGGAGCGCACTAATCGGTTCGCGTGATTCATAGGCCAGATGTGCAGGCACGCTGAGCCAGGCTTGGTTTGAGCGTGTGTAGGGAATCGACCAAAGCCCTTGGGTATCGCTCGCTAAATCCAGGAAGCCCGCACTTAAGATTTGTCCCGCCGGCCATCGCGGAACCATCGTGACCTTCTCTGGCAATAGGCCCATACAAGCCAGCACAGCGAGTGATAGGCTTGCGTGCCATTGATCGCGATATCGCAAAAGCAGCGGTAGTCGCCTTACGACGCCATCGTCTTCGGGTAACCAGCTAATATGGCCTGTGCAACGCGGGTTTAGGCCGGCATGGTGACCCACATGGCCGCTTGCTTGGGCAATCGCAGTCCCCGATGCAAGTTCTACTTCTTGAGGCCAACGACTGCTCACCTCGCCAGCATCAGCTGCTTGCGATTGTCCAAGGCCAAAGGCTTGCGACAACACAAGGGGATAAGCTTGTAAGAGCTGTTGAATCGCCTCATCGCCTTCGAGGTCGCGGGGCTCCGGTAGGACAAGGTCAAGGCCCACAGCAGCTACTTGATGAGTTTCGAACAATTGCGTGAGCAATTGCGCCAAGGCTTTACGTTCCCATGGCCAGGATCCAAGTGCCTTAAGGCTTGCTTCGTCGATATCAACAATGACAACGCGTGACTCGGTGCTGTCGCTTGCGCTCATCCGGTTCCATTGATCGCCGAGTAGGGAAGCCGCTCGTTGCAAACTTCCGGGCCAGGGAAGGCCGCTACTTAAGAGCATACTGAGCAAAAAGCCGGCGAAGCCGATCAAAAGAGGTACGCGCCAAAGCCCCATATCACGAACTGGCGAGTAGTCGAAGTCGCTCGTGTAAAAGCAGTCTGCCTTCTGGCATTGACTCAATATAGCCTTCGGTTTCGAGAGCCTTCATGACTCTGGAGACCATCTCCCGCGAGGCACCAACCATTTTGGCAATATCTTGCCGAGCGATCCTATCCTTGACCACATAATTGCCGGCATCGCTTTCGGCAAATTCGAGGAGTACTTGGGCAACCCTGCCATAGACATCGAGTAAGGCTAGGGTTTCGATACGCCTGTCTGCCTCACGTAAGCGTTGCACCAGGCTACGCATGATGCGCAGGCAGACTTCGTTGTTTTGCGCAATCAAAAATTGAAACGCTTCTTTGGTGATCGCTATGAATTCGCAAGGATCGAGGGTGACAACGGTCGCTGAGCGCGGCTCCTCGTCGATGAGGCTCATTTCACCAAAGAATTCACCGGGCCCAAGGACGGCGAGGATGACTTCCTTGCCCTCGGCATCGGCTCGCTGAACTTTGGCGCGGCCCGAAAGCATGACAAACATGCCATGCGATTGTTCGCCTTCTTTCACGACAACTTTGCCTTTGCCGAAGCTGCGACGCGTGCTCGAGGTGGCAAGACGCTCAAGCGCACTCTCGTGCAAGCCATAAAAAAGGGGCACGCGCTTTAAGAAGGCTAAATTACTGCTGATTGAGGCATGGGCCATGCTTGTGATTGTGCAACACTTCAGCCTTGAGTCGCCAATGTCCGACATGCCCCCACTTAAGCCAAGCACCGCATCGGCTGCATGCGAAGCTGAAATTCTTGCTTACGGCGGTGCCTGGGAAGCTGCGCTTTCGCTACGACTAGGGCTTCGGCGAGGACGCTGCGTGGTCTTGAACCAGGATCATCGAGGGCCCTTGCGATTGCAAAAGCTTTTTTGGCCCGAAGGCCCAAACCCTGCTCATGGCATTGTTTTGCATCCACCAGGAGGGCTGGCCAGTGGGGACGAACTTACGCTTTCGCTTGAACTGGAGCCGGGTGCGGCTTTAGTGATGACAACCCCTGGAGCGGGCAAGTGGTATCGCGCAAAAACCCCAATCCGACAAGCTTTTGCTTTTGAGCTCGGCGCGGGTGCTTCGCTTGAATGGTTGCCTCAGGAAACCTTGATCTTTGAGGGAGCTGCGCTGCGGTCACGGACCGACTGGCACCTCGATGAGGACGCCTTCGCCGCCAGTATGGAAATACTCGTCTTCGGGCGCAAGGAAAGCGGCGAATCCCATATTGCCGTGGACTTGCATCAATGCACTTCGGTGTATGTGAACCGGCAACTCCTCTACCGCGATCCGATGCACTATGTCGGGCGCAACACGCTAAGCGGTGCGGCTGTGATGGCTGGCAAGCATGTCAGCGGGCTCTTGTGGCTTTATTCGCCTCGTTTGCGCGGAAGACTGTCGACGAGCGAAGCCGAAATGCTCGATCAGTCGCTGGCAGCTATTGAGTCGACTGAATCGTTTGCCGGCGTTTTGGCAGGTGCAAGCTGCCTTGGCAATGGCATGCTTATCATTCGGTCAGTAGGAGATGACCCGGAAGCATTGCGGACACATTTGCAACAGGCCTGGCTTTTGCTTAGGCCCTGGCTAGACCGACCTTTGGCTCATCCACCGAGAATCTGGGCGACCTGATTGCGCTAAATCCTCACAGTCATCACAACCGGTAAAGGTAGCAAGAATGGATTTAACACCTCGCGAAAAAGACAAGCTACTCGTATTCACCGCTGGGCTTTTGGCTGAACGCCGAAAAGCCCGCGGTCTTAAGCTCAATTACCCAGAGGCCGTGGCCTATCTGTCTGCAGCCTTGCTTGAGGCGGCTCGCGATGGCCAAAGCGTGGCTTCACTGATGAGTTATGGCAAGCAATTGCTTAAGGCCGATGATGTGATGGAAGGTGTACCCGACATGATCCCTGAAATACAGATCGAGGCTACCTTCCCCGATGGCACCAAATTGGTGACTGTGCACCAACCGATTGCATAAAGGGGCAAGCAATGATTCCTGGTGAAATTCTTACGCAAGAGGGCGAGCTTGAGCTCAACGCAGGCACAGCGGCCATTAAGCTCAAAGTGATCAACAAAGCTGACCGACCGATACAGGTCGGTTCGCACTACCACTTTGCTGAAACCAATCCTGCGCTTGAATTCGATCGCCAGCTTGCCCGAGGTTGCAGGCTCGATATTGCTGCAGGCACTGCGGTTCGCTTTGAACCGGGGCAGTCGCGTACGGTGCAGTTGATTCCCTTTGGTGGCAGGCGTCGCGTTTTCGGTTTTCGCGGTGAGGTCATGGGTGCACTTGATACGCCCGGTTCAGCCTCGAGACAAAGTCCGATCGGAAGCGATCGAGGGGATCGGACATGAGCGTGAAAATTGGCCGTAGGGCCTACGCAGAACATTATGGGCCAACCACCGGAGACCGTGTCCGGCTGGCAGACACCTCACTTTGGGTACAGGTTGAGAAAGACTTCACCCATTATGGCGAAGAAGTCAAATTTGGCGGCGGCAAAGTCATTCGCGATGGCATGGGACAGTCCCAAGAAGGGTCTGCCGTTGCGGTTGACACGGTGATCACCAATGCCTTGATTATCGACTATTGGGGCATTGTGAAGGCCGATATTGGGATTAAGAACGGTCGTATCGCAGCTATAGGCAAGGCAGGCAATCCCGATACCCAAGACGCAGTGACTATTGTTATAGGTCCTGGTACCGAAGTGATTGCCGGCGAAGGCATGATTGTTACCGCGGGTGGCATTGATGCTCATATTCACTTTATTTGCCCACAGCAGCTTGATGAGGCACTTTATAGCGGTGTAACGACCATGCTTGGCGGTGGGACAGGACCAGCAACCGGCACCAATGCGACCACGTGCCCGCCTGGTCCATGGCATCTCGCAAGCATGTTGCAAGCGGTCGAGGGTATGCCGATGAATATCGGTTTCATGGGCAAAGGCAATGCAAGTCGGCCCGAAGCCTTGATTGAACAGGTTCGAGCCGGCGCCATTGGTTTGAAATTGCACGAGGACTGGGGCACGACCCCTACAGCGATTGACCAATGCTTATCGGTCGCCGATCAATTCGATGTGCAAGTTGCAATCCACACCGATACGCTTAACGAATCGGGCTTTGTTGAGGACACGATCAAAGCCTTCAAGGGCCGATCGATTCATAGTTTTCATACCGAAGGCGCAGGCGGTGGCCATGCGCCCGATATTTTGAAAGTGGTGGGCGAGCCCAATGTGTTGCCTTCATCAACCAATCCAACACGTCCCTACACGGTGAATACGATTGATGAACACCTCGATATGTTGATGGTTTGCCATCATCTTGACCCTGGCATTGCCGAAGACGTGGCCTTTGCTGAAAGCAGAATTCGTCGCGAAACCATTGCCGCTGAGGACATCCTGCACGACTTGGGCGCCATCTCCATGATGTCATCAGACTCTCAGGCGATGGGGCGCGTTGGCGAAGTGATCTTAAGGACCTGGCAGACCGCGCACAAAATGAAGCTTCAGCGCGGATCGCTTGCGGGCGACGGCCCTGCCGATAATCATCGAGTTAAACGTTATATTGCCAAGTACACGATTAATCCAGCAATTGCGCAAGGCTTAGCGCACGAAGTTGGTTCGATCGAAGTCGGTAAATGGGCTGATCTTGTGTTGTGGCGCCCAGCATTTTTTGGTGTGAAACCTTCCTTAATTCTAAAAGGTGGATCGATTGCGGCTGCACTCATGGGCGACCCTAATGCATCGATACCGACCCCGCAACCCGTGCATTATCGACCGATGTTTGGTGCACTCGGACTGGCTGCTCAACACCGCAGTATCAGTTTTGTGTCGCAAGCCTTCATCGACCAGGGACTAGCTTCTGAGCTCGGTTTAAAGCGGCAGGTCAGCGCGGTTAAGGGGGTTCGAAAACTTGGGAAAAAAGATATGATTCATAACGATTACTTACCGATAATTCGCGTTGATGCACAGGACTATCGGGTTTATGCCGATGGACAATTGTTGGCATGCGAACCGGCAAGTGTGTTACCCATGGCTCAGCGCTACTTTCTCTTCTAGCAGCGATGGGTGCGCGCACGGTACCAAGCCTTGCTGAGGCTCATCGACTCGACCCCCATGAGCTAGGTGGTGGCGAGAGCTCATCGTTATGGTGGCTCACGAGAAAACTGCAGCAAGCCCCCGACTCAACAGCTGGGCAGCCATCCCTATCGCTAAGTTTTGATTTGCGTAGCCGCTCAAGAATCAAAGCGCGCTTAAGCGATGGTAGGGATGTTGGGATCGTGCTGCCGCGCGGCACTGTGGTCCGTGGCGGGGAATGGCTTGCCGGCCCCGGGCTTACCGTCCAAGTCCTTGCAGCGCAAGAAGATTTAATCGATGTCCGCAGCAATACGCCTCTTAAGCTATTGCGCGCTGCCTACCATCTTGGCAATCGCCATATTCCGGTGCAAGTAAGCGAAGACTTTTTGCGCCTTGGATGGGATAGCGTGCTCGCCGATATGTTGATTGGACTGGGCTTAAATATTGAACGGTTATCGGCAAGCTTTGAGCCTGAAGCTGGCGCTTACGCTCATGGCGTCTAGGAAGTGTCAAATTGTCGATATGAATAATATTGCACTGGGCAAGTCCTGGCCTGTGTATGTCGATGCATGAATCTGAGCTGACATCGCTGAAGTCGATGGCTGCCTTATTGCAGCTTGGCTCGTCTTTGCTGCCTATTGGCAGCTTCAGCTATTCGCAGGGCTTTGAGCGTGCCGTCCACGACGGATGGATCAGCGATCAGGCAAGTGCTTCGGCGTGGATTCAAAGTCATTGGGACGCTTGGTTCGCCCCCGTAGAGCTTCAAGCACTCAGTCAGGCGATGATGCAACCTACGGTGCACTTGCCTACTTTGCATACCCAATTCATAGCGACGCGCGACAGTAGAGAAGCAATCGAGGAGTGCTTGCAAATGGGGGCTGCGCTCAGGCGCTGGTTGGTATCGCTGCATGTGGACGATAAAGGCTGGGATACGAAGCAGATCGAAAGTTATCAATGGTTGTTATCGCTTTCAGATCGTCCGGCAGCACCGATTGCGTTTGCGGTTTGTGCTCGAATCATGGGTTTAGGCCGGCTTGAAGCCCTGATGGCCTGGGCTTGGAGCTGGCTTGAAAACCAATCACAGTGCGCGATAAAAATTATTCCGTTAGGCCAAAGTGCCGGGCAGCAATTGCTGCATCGACTATTGCCACAAACATTGCACCGGATTGATTGTGAACTGCTTGCATGCGCTGGCTTTGCGCCGCTCGCTGCGATTGCAAGTATGCGACACGAAAGACAGTATTCGCGATTATATCGTTCTTAAGAGAGTAAATGATGAAACGAACAAAACGCTTGCCTGCACTGCGCGTTGGTATCGGTGGTCCGGTGGGTTCTGGTAAGACAACGCTGGTCGAAATGCTGTGCAAGGCGATGCGCGAGCGATTTGATTTGGTCGTTGTGACCAACGACATTTATACCAAGGAAGATCAGCGCCTGTTAACAGTGGCTGGTGCGCTCGAGCCCGAGAGGATTATGGGCGTTGAGACTGGTGGTTGCCCTCATACCGCGATTCGCGAAGATGCGTCAATCAATCTGGATGCTGTTGAGCAAATGCTTGCACGCTATCCAGACGCCGACGTCGTCTTTATTGAATCGGGGGGCGATAATCTCGCAGCAACTTTTAGTCCTGAGCTTTCGGACCTGACCATTTATGTGATTGACGTGGCAGGAGGCGAGAAGATTCCGCGTAAAGGTGGGCCTGGCATCACCCGCTCCGACCTCTTAGTGATCAACAAAATGGACTTGGCGCCGATGGTCGGGGCTTCGCTCGACGTGATGGGGCGTGACGCAACCGCGCAACGGGGAAGCAGGCCCTGGGTCTTTACTAATTTAAAGACTCAAGAGGGGTTGCAAAACGTTATTGAGTTTATCATTGACCGTGGGATGATTTAAGTTATCAAGTGGATGTATTAACACGTCTAACGGCTGTATTCGCCCTGTTCGCTCTATGGATTAACTCATTAACCGGCTGAATTAACCCATCCACTGGCTCACCGGTGCTGCTGCCTCTTCAAGAGCCTGCGTTCTAATGTCGATAAGCACGGGGCGATTTAAGGCGAGGGCTTCACGCAAACAAGGCCCGAGTGCTTGCGGGTCCTCCACACGAAAGGCATCGATACCGTAGGCTCTGGCAATCGCTGCATGATCGGTGGGCCTAAAGTCCACCGAGAAGTATCGCTTACCATAGCTTGCTCGCTGGCTTGCCTTGATCCAGCCGAAGGCGTCGTTCGAGAGCACGATCATCAAAATCGGCGCCCCGCATCGCGCAACGGTTTCGAGTTCGCCGGCAACAAAGCCAAAGCTGCCATCACCCATTAAGGCCACGCATCGCTGCTGAGGCTTGGCATACCAAGCACCGATGGCAGCCGGCAGTGCATAGCCAAGTGCACCATGGGCTCGATTGGTTACGAAATATCGACCGGCCTTGGGTAACTTGAAATAGGCGGCGACGTAAGGGCAGGGAGTTCCGGGATCGGCGCAAACAATCGCATCGTCGGGCAGGGCTTGGCGCAATTGATCGATGATGCGCTCCGGGCGAATAGGAAGCTCGTCGCTTTGAGCAAGCGCTTCAAAAGCTTTCCACTTACTTGCCCGAGCTTTTGCGACCATAGCAAGACCACTTCCTTCAAGATGCTTGGTTTGGCACTGTTCTGACGTAGCGTTTTGGCGCTGCTCTTGCACGGCTTCAATCAGAGCCTCAAGCCCCAGCTTGGCATCGCCAACCAGTGCAATGCTCGTTGGATAGCTGCTTGAAATCACCGCAGGGTCGACATCAAGATGGATGATCTCAGTGCCAAGTTGTGGAAACCGCCAATGCTCGGTTGTTGTCGACCCTGTTCTGCAGGCGATGAAAAAAACCAGGTCAGCGGCTGCGACGATCTCGCGTGTTGCCAGCACACCACCGTTTGATCCAACAACGCCTACAGAAAGCGGATCGTTATCTGATATACATCCTTTGCCGCTGACTGTTGTGCAGACTGGTGCATCGAGTTGATGCGCGAGTTTGCTTAATGCCTCGCAAGCCCCCGAACTGATCACACCGCCGCCACAAATGATGACCACTTGCTTGGCTGCTATAAGTTTAGTGGCGGCCTGCCTGGTCGCCTCAAGCGCGGGAGCGCAGCGCCAAGCGGGTGCACTGCTGTGTTCGGCTTGAGCCCAAAGTCCCTCGCCATCATGCTTTGCCTTGAGTACATCATAGGGCAGGCAAAGGTGCGCTGAGCCTGGCCTACCCGTGCAAATGGCTCGAAAGGCGCTACGAACCTGGTCGCCGATTTTTGAGGCCAGGTCAATGCTTCCATTCCATTTGGTCAGGGGTGCGTATAAAGCCTCCTGACGCAGCTCGGTCAGGGGATAACGCCCCCTGCTTGTGACAGGAACATCTGAACTAAATGCTAGAACAGGTACTGAAGACTCGTTTGCTTCAACCAGTCCGGGCGCAAGATAAGTCGCACCGCCTCCACTTGGGCCCTCGCACACACCGACCCGTCCACTGACTCGGGCATAAGCATCGGCCATGTAGGCGGCGCTGCGTTCATCGCGGGCAAGCACATGGGCCATGCCGTGATCGAGTCGATAAAGCGCATCGTAATAGGGAAGGCTTGTATCGCCACAAACGCCAAAAATAGTCTTTACCCCATGGACTTGCAGCATACGGATAAAGGCCTCGGCGCCATCGTTGGCGTAGGCCTTTGCCTTTGAGGCTGCATTAGAAGTTGGGGATGCATCAGGAGTTGAGGCTGCATTTGCAGATGAGGCTGCTGATCCTGTTGATGCCACTGCGGCTGTTGCGTCAACCCCAGACCTGGATGATGCCGAGTGCAAAACCTTGGTGTCGCTTATCTCCTCGTGAAACTCCAGGCACAAACCCATCGCATGGCTTGCATCGATGCGGATGCGATCATTTGCCCACACATGAGGAACCGATTGTTGGAGCAAGCAGGTTCGCAGGGCAATCAGGTCGCGGCAGGCAATGTTTAATTGGTGCATATAGCCGCCTTGCTCGAGCTCAGGATCGGCCTCGATCACCAAGCTCGCTGGCCAAACACGAGCATCGCCCACTAATTGTTGCAGCAGCTTTTGCTCGCGATCTAAGTCTGCAACCTTTGCATAAGCTGCCGTGATCTCGCAAGCCTGATTGGGATGTTGCATCCATGGCTTATGCCAAACCAGATGGGGCTTTTCATGCTGACAGAAATAATAACGTCCAGCTTGCGAGTGTTCGGGTGCTACGCGAACGGTTTGAAACACTGCTTCATCGTTTAGACCACCGACTTGCACCGGACGGGAAAATCTATCTGGCTTGCTTACCGGTGCGCCACGCGCGATACATTGCTGGTAGGTCTCCGATGCATTGTGACTGCGCCATACCCAGGCGTTTAAGCCTGCCGGTGCATCGCGAACTTCGGGGCGTTTGTCACGATTTTCTGGCAGATAGCCGAGCAATTCGATGTAGCTGTTATCGAGAATGATCAGATGGTTGATGGTTCCAAGGCTATGGTGTCCACGTTCGGTGACAAAAAATCCCATGGCTCGAAAGCGTTCAACCGCCTGATCCATTTGATCATGTACGACGACAACGGCGTGATCGAATTCCATAACTGTCCTCAACGCATTTCCTGGAATGCTGCAAGCAGCGCGACAACCTGATGGTAGCCTTAAAGCCCTTGAGCTATGGTTTCATTTGCTGATGCAAATTTTGCTTTCTTGACGATTTTGGAGTGAACCCTTATGCCATTGATCCATGTCAGTCTTTTTGAGGGACGAAGCCTTGAGCAAAAGCGCGCTTTTGCCGAACAGGTCACCAAGGTGGCCAGTGAGACTTTGCAGTGCTCACCCGATTCAGTCGATGTGATCTTTGAAGATATCAAACGGTCTGACTGGGCAACGGCGGGACGCCTGCACAGCGATAATCCTTCGTGATCGCCAGGATTCTTGCGCTTGCTGCACCGTCAGCGGCTGTTTCAGCAGCGCAAGTCCTAACCCAATTTGCTGAGACGCTTGTCGCTGCAAGGCTAGGTACCGATGCGCTTGCAGCTTGGTCGATTGCTCTACCTTTTGTACTTTTACTGCAACAAACCTCAGCCGGTGCTATGGGTGGTGGCGTTTCCTCGGCAATTGCGCGAGCGCTGGGTGCAAATGACCATGACCAGGCGTGTGCACTGGTGAAACATGCTTTATGGATCGCTTTCATAGCGGGGCTTTTGTTTGCCATTCCATTAAGTTTTCTCTTACCTTGGCTTTTTAGCAGGCTCGCCGGCGACGAGATTGCCCACACGCATCGTTTTTATCCGCTGGCTGCTTTTGGTCTTGCCGCAGTGCCCGCTTGGCTTGTCAATACCTTATCGGCCGTTTTGCGGGGAGGCGGGCAGCACCGTATTGTGGGACGACTGATGGTGATTGCATGGCTTGTGCTGTGCCTCCTCATGCCGCTGTGCGCGTTGGTGTTAGAGCTTGGTCTTGCGGGTATTGGTTTGGCGCAGGCCTTGGTTTTTTCTGTTGCTGCATGGTTGATGTGGCAGAAAGTGCGCTCAGGTCAGGCAGGATTTCTACCTGATCTGAGCATAGCCACGCAGACTGCCTTGTTCAAAAAAATTCTATCGGTGGGTTTGATGGCCTGTGCACTTGCCCTGATTGCCAACCTCACCACATTCCTGGTCAATGCACGCTTAGCGGCCTACGGTACTGCCCATGTTGCAGCCTATGGCATTGCTGCAAGAGTGGAGTTTTTGATGGTCCCTGTATCGTTTGGCGTCGGGGCCGCTCTGACAGCGCTTGTGGGGCATGCAGTGGGTGCAGGCCAGTGGCCTGAGGCAAGGCGGATAGCCTGGACAGGGGCGGGGATGGCCTTTTTGGTGACTTTGCCATTTGGCCTTTGGGTGGCTTTAGCGCCTGAGCTCCTCGCCTCGTTTTTCACTAAGGACCCCGAGGTTCGTGAACAGGCAGCTCACGCGCTTTCCTATCTTGGCTGGGCCCTGCCAGCTTTTGCGCTGGGCATGACACTGTACTTTGCTTCGCAGGGTGCAGGCCGCATGCACGGACCGATGCTAGCCGGGTTTTTCAGGATCGCGATTGCGGTCGGTCTCGGCGCATTTTTGGCGGTTCAAAGCGAACTTGCGGCAAGCGCCTACTATGTGTCGGTCGCCTGTGCAATCACCGTGTATGGATTAATCGTCGCTTTATCGGTGCGACCAGGTGTCTGGTCGCAAGCTAATGCTTTAGGATCCTTAACAAATTCGAGTGGTCGTCGGTAAAAACGCCAACATCAGGACGCAGGTTTATGGGCTTGGCTTCTTTGAAGGCGGGATGTTTTAAAACATCCTTGTTTTTCGTCATGATGATTTGATCGGTATGCAAATACCAACGTTCTGGACCTGTGGTGAACTGGGGGCTATCCTCCACTAACACTGCTTCAAGACCAAAAGCATCAGCCAGTCGTTTTGCGACCGGCGGTAAATCAACAAATCGGTTTGTTGCTTGAAACACAATAACGCCGCCTGGCGCTAGGTGCTTGACATAAGCCGCCATGGCTTCCTTGGTCACTAAGTGAATGGGGATCGAATCACCTGAAAAGGCATCGACTGCTAAGACGTCGTATTGCCGAGGCGCTTCTCGTTCAAGCGCGAGTCTGCCGTCACCAAGGACAATTTCATAGGGCGCCTTCATACGATCCAAGAAACTGAACTCTTTTTTGGCTAAATCGACGACGGCAGGGTTGATTTCATAAATTACCCATTGATCGCCTGACTGGGCGTAGGCCGCAAGTGCGCCTGCTCCCAAGCCGATCAAACCGACCCGTTTGGGTCCCTCTGGCATGGCTTGAAAAAGTCTGCCGTAGCCGCTGTTTGGGCTGTAATAAGTCGCAGGCATCATTTCGAAAGGTTCGCCTTGAAGCTGCCCGCCGTGATTTATCGCGCCGTGCAACATATAACGAAAGCCAGGCTCTGAGGGGTAATCACGTGTGCGAACAACGCCGTAAAAATTGCGCTCCATCTCGCGAATGCCCAAACGATATGCTTCAAGTCCATCATGAACCAAAAACAAGACCGCAGCGACAAGACCAGCGCTTGAAAAACGCCAAATCCATGTCGAATCGAAGCTTCGCCACAGCAGCACGAGGGCGATCACCGCAAGGGTGATGTGAAGCTCATAATAACCCGACAGTAACATTGGGGCGCCGATGGCAATTGAAAGTGCACCTAAAGCACCGCCAAGCGACATGGCCAAATAAAAGCGCGTGAGTTGGCTCGGGTGAGGTTTGAGGGAAGCGAGTTCGCCGTGGCAAAACATGCAAACCGCGAAAAGCCCTGCAGCATATAGCCCTGAGACCTGAAACAAAGCCAAAGAGTCTGCGAAATAAACCATCACCGGCAGGCTGATGGCAGCTGCAACACCCCAAAAGCCGCGGTGATACCAGCCCGGGCGATCAAAACAAATGATGAAGGTAATAAGGTATAGCGCAAGCGGAAGCACCCACAAAAAGGGGACCGAAGAAATGTTTTGCGTGAGATGGTTGGTGACAGCAAGTAGAACCGCAGAGCCCAGTGCCGAGAGGACAATCCAAGCCAAGCGTGCCGAGAGCGGCGGTGACTGTGTCGATCCTTGTTGCGTTTTGCCAGCGGCTGACTCATCTTCATGAGATTGCGGCGCTAAGGATCTTCCCTCAACAGTGGAGCTAAGACTTGCGGGCGCACTGATCGATTTCCATCCTACCCAAATGCATAGCAGTGCGAAGATGGCATAGCCGACGGACCAGACCAGGGCTGTTTGCCTGCCACCAAAAAAGGGCTCAATCAGGGTGGGGTAGCCGAGCAAAGCCGCTAAAGATGCAGCATTGGACAAAGCAAAAAGGCGATACGGGACAGCCTGTTTAAAGCTTTGCCAATACCAGGCTTGAATCAGCGGGGTCGTGGTTGAAAGCAGGGCATAAGGCAGACCGATGGTTGCAACGAGTAAACCAAGAATCCTGATAATTGGGTCTTCATCGCCCTGTGGCTTCCAAGACTCACTTGCAATGATGGGAAGGCAAAGCAGCGAGAGCACGAGCAAAACGGCATGCAAGATGACCTGTCGTTTGGCGTTTAAGTGTTGAACACTCCGATCTGCATAGGCATAGCCCGCTAAAAGCAAGGTTTGGAAAAACAGCATGCAAGTGTTCCAAACCGAAGCTGAACCACCGAACCAAGGCAATATTTGCTTGGCGATGAGCGGCTGGACTAAAAAGAGCAAAAAGGCTGATAGGAAAATCGTGAGTGCATAAGGAAGCATGTTGCGAGCGCGAGTTTATTGATTAACCCTGGATGGTCTGGCCTCCAGGTTTTTGTCTCTTTGCGCTCAGTCGGGAGCATAAAGAGTGAAGCGAAATGACTAAGTCGAAACAAAAAACCTGAAAAAGGGGCAAGCTTTGCAGCTTGCCCCTCGAGGGATTAGGCGAAATTCTTTTCGGCAAATTCCCAGTTCACCAGTGCCCAGAAACCGTTGAGATAGTCCGGGCGGCGGTTACGATGATCGATGTAGTAAGCATGCTCCCAGAGATCGCAGGTCAACAATGCTGTATCGCCCTGGGTGATCGGTGTGGCTGCATTGCTGGTATTCACAATATCAAGGCTGCCGTCTGCCTTTTTGACAAGCCACGTCCACGACGAACCGAAGTTACCGATCGCGCTTTTGGTGAAGGCTTCCTTAAACGCAGCAAAGCTTCCCCATTTTTGGTTGATAGCAGCAGCTAAGGCGCCGCCGGGCTCACCGCCACCTTGTGGTTTCAGACCATTCCAATAAAAAGTATGATTCCAGACTTGTGCCGCATTATTGAAAATACCGCCTGAGGATTTTTTCACGATCTCTTCAAGGCTTGCCTGCTCAAACTCAGTGCCTTTAATCAGATTATTGAGATTGGTGACGTAAGTCTGGTGATGCTTGCCGTAGTGAAACTCAAGGGTTTCTTTTGAGATGTGGGGGGCAAGTGCATCCATTGCGTAGGGAAGTGGGGGCAGAACATGTTCCATCGACGGGCTCTCCATGTTGATGTGTTGCGAAACAGCGTAATGACGCGGGCGAAGTTTAACGGTCAGAAGCTGTCAGCGTGGAATTGCCCCTTGTAAATTTTGGCTACAGGACGAGCATAGGGGCCAATCTTTGCGGTTTGAAGCCCTAAGGACACGAGAGACTCGGCAAGCTTGGTCGCAGCGGCAACACCGTCGACCACAGGCACGCCAAGTTCTTCGCTTAACTCAGCGGCAAGTTGCGCCATACCTGCGCAGCCCAAAACAATAGCCTCAATTTGGTCTTCGGCTAAGGCCTTGCGAATCTCGGCGGTAATCCGCGCTCTGGCATCAGACTGCGGATCTTCGAGCTCTAAGACGGGTACTTCGCTTGCGCGCACCCGAGCACATCGCGTGGCCAGACCATAGCGTTTCAAGTTGTGCTCAATCGCAGCGACCGAGCGCGACAGTGTTGTAATCACCGAAAACCGGTTGCTGATCATGCTGGCAAGGTGGAACGCTGCCTCACCGATGCCAAGCACGGGTGCTGCTGTCAGGCAGCGGGCGGCTTCAAGTCCAGTGTCGTCGAAGCAAGCGATCACAAAAGCATCGTATTGCCCATCGTTTTGGCGAATCAAACGCAAAAGGCCGGGCACTGAGAATGCCTCGTCAACATAGCCTTCGATGGATACGGGCCCATCGTCTGGATTGCAGGCGCGCACCTCGCTGCTAGGGTAGGCAACCTTTTTGGCGGCTGCTTCGATTGCAGCGGTCATGCTTGCCGTGGTGTTGGGATTAATGACTAAGAGGCGCATGGTGCATGGTTTGGCTTGAGCTCCCTGGACTGCTATGGCTATGTTGGACTTGCTTTTCGGTCGGGACGTGTTTTTCGATAGGGAAGAAGCATCGAACCGATTGGCCCTGATGCTCTTCAATCTCGGGTTGGCTTTCCAGACAAGCATCCCTTGCTCGCTCGCATCGTTCGGCAAA
>JACCDM010082628.1_pt1 | contig 50251 bp, 34 predicted proteins | sample 7445851 | NCBI WGS metagenome assembly JACCDM01 (sample SAMN15323438, study PRJNA562643) | freshwater metagenome | isolation source: river surface water | place: USA:Blue River Watershed | collected 2017-08-16
TGAGATTTTCTTCAGCATTTGAAAACCTGCTTTTTGCTTTACCTGTTGTACAATTTTCATTTCAACAAAAATAACCAATAAAAATAATTTTTGATTCTTTACATTAGCAAAACACAAAATATTATTTGAAGATGACACAAAACGCAAAGGGCTTATCCTTGTTTGCTTTGATAATGATAGCGATAGGAAGTACGATTGGGTCTGGAGTATTTAAAACTCCAACTGATATAGCACAATCGGTTCCTGATGTTTTTTGGATGACAGTTTTGTGGGTTTTAGGCGGAGTAGTATCGATGGTTGGAGCTCTGGTCTTTGCTGAATTGGGGACCAAGATTACTCATGCCGGCGGAGTGTATTCATATTTGCGAGAAACGATAGGAGAGATGCCTGCTTTCCTTTATGGTTGGTGCTTATTGACCGTTGTAAGTTCTGGAACGATTGCGGCGTTAATTGTTGTCTTTGCAGATTACATGCAAAAGTTTATTGGTTATTCAGATCACTTAATTCCACTTGTTGCAGCAGTTGCCATTGTGATTTTGACTTTGTTCAATGCCTTTTCTTTGAAGGCTTCTGAGTGGTTTGCCAATATTGCAACTATCTTGAAGATGATTGGGATTTTTGGAGTAATTATCGTTTTGTTGTTTTGGGGAACTTCTCCGGAAGAGAAAGTTGTTGCAGCAGTGTTGCAGGATTCAAGTTCGTTTAATTGGGCCAAGGCATTTGTCGGTGTCCTGTGGTCTTATACCGGCTGGCATTATGCGAGCTTTGTTAGTGGTGACGCCAATAACGCGAAGCGAGACGTCCCTTTAGCGATGATATTGGGCACCTTGGCTGTGACCGTTATTTATGTTCTTTGTAATTTGGGTTATACACATGTCATGTCTATCGAGGAAATACAAAGCACAAAGACATTAGCAGCCGACGCGATGGAGAAAGTTTGGGCGGGCTCTGGATTCTGGGTTTCCATATTAATTGCCTTGTCGGTATTTGGTTGTGCGGGTTTGTATATTCTCGCAACACCAAGAATTATTCAACAGATGTCAAAGGAAGGCGTGTTCTTTAAAACTTTTGCCACAGCGCATCCCCAATTTGGCGTACCGCTAAAGGCGATTATTATGCAATCGATTTGGGCAATTGTATTGGTGTTTGTCTGGGGTAAATTTGAGGCATTGTATACCTACGTCACGATAACAGAATGGTTCTTTTTATTATTGACCGCCTTGGGTTTTGTGTCATGGGTATTGATCAAAAAGAAAGAGCGTTTTTCTTTTCGCACTTCTGTTTTTATGGTGTTGGCCTTAATTTTCTCTGTTGTTGTAACTTGGTTTATTGTCGCCAATGCACAATCTGACAACCCCGCGGTATACTATGGTTTGTTGGTTATACCCATTGGAATGGCAGTGTATTATTTCATGAAGAAGGGGGCTCGTTAGTTCAAGAAATAATCTCTTATATTCGCTGACAAAGTTCAGTGAAATGAGAAAATTATATTCGATCGGTCTTGGGGTAGGTATGCTTCTTGGCTTGACTTGTATTGGGGATGCGGCCATTGCTCAATCTACCAAGAAAGGTCTTTTTGGAAAAAAGAAACAGGCTTCAACTGCAGCTCCTGCCAAAAAGGAGGAGGACAAGTATGCCGATATTTTGAAGAAATGCAAGAAGGTAGAGGGCCTTTTTAATTTGTACCGGGATACCACCTCGGGAAAAGTGTACATGGAGATCAGCAAAAATCAGGTCGGGCAGGAGTTTATTTATTTCAGCCATATTGTTGATGCACCTGTCGAGACGGGTTATCACCGAGGTTCATTTGGTGACAGCAAAATTGTTCAAGTAGAGAAGTGGTTTGATAAAATTGCTTTTGTACATCAGAACACCCATTACTACTATGATCCAGCAAGCCCATTGAGTAAGGCCGCCGATGCCAATATCAATGATCCTATTTTGGCTGCGGAGAAAATTGAGGCGAGCAGTAAGGATCAGACCAAGTATTTGATTGATGGCGATGCATTATTTCTAACTGAGAAAATGCAATTAATCAAATATCCGAGTCAACCTGGGCAGCCATCAGCATTGGGAAATTTGTCATCTAACAAAACCCATATTCTGCAAATCAATTCATATCCGGAAAACACAGAGATTAAAGTAGAATACGTTTACGAGAATGGTAGCCCTCAAATAGGTTCTGAAGCGTTAGCGGATGCCAGAAATGTCTCGGTTCAATACCAACATACGTGGTTGAGTTTGCCAGCAGCGGGTTACCAACCGAGAAGAGATGATCCTAGAGTAGGCTATTTCTCAACGCAAATTGATGACATGACAACCTATGAAACCATCAACTACCGTGATGTTATTCACCGATGGAGATTGGAAAAGAAGAATCCAGAATTAGCGTTGTCAGAGCCAGTGAAGCCGATAACTTATTGGATTGAGAACACTACTCCATACGAGTGGAGGCCTTTGATTAAGGAAGCATGCGAGCGTTGGAACATTGCCTTTGAAAAAGCTGGATTTAAAAATGCAGTGGTTTGCTTGGAACAACCAGATGATGCGACATGGGATGCCGGTGATATTCGATACAACGTACTTCGCTGGTCATCTACGCCAGCTCCTCCTTTTGGCGGATACGGTCCTTCTTTTGTGGATCCTCGTACTGGAGAGATTTTGGGAGCTGATATCATGTTGGAATTCGTGGCGATTATTAATCGAGTGAACGCAGAGAAATTTTTTAAAGGAAATTCTGCAGAAAACGAATTTGGTCCAGAAAATCGCAATCCATTTTTATGCGCTGCGCATGGCATGTCACAGCATCAAATGACTTTGGGTTCAACAATTGCTGATGTTTTTGGAATGGGTGATGCCATGAAAAAAGAAGTGGCTCGCCAGTTGATGTATCGCTTAATCTTACATGAGGTAGGGCATACGTTGGGCCTGACGCACAACATGCGTGCAAGTACATTGCAAAAATTTGAAGACGTGAAGAACGTTGAGAAAATTAAAAAAGAAGGATTGGCCAATAGTATCATGGAGTACCCTGCTTTTAATTATCAAATGAATGAGAAAGATCAAGCTGCTTATTGCGATGAGTTTGTTGGACCGTACGATTGGTGGGTGATTGAATATGGATACTCAACTGCATCCAACGATCCCAATGAAGAAGCCGCACGTTTAAAAAAGATAACAGATAGAAGTGTCGAGCATCAATTGGCATACGGCAATGATGCAGATGATATGCGTTCTCCAGGAAGAGGAATCGATCCTGACGTCAATATCTATGACCTTACTTCTGATCCTGTTGCATATGCAGTAGATCGTTGTGTTTTGGTTAATGCGTTGGTTCCCAAATTAAAGGACAAGTTGATTCAAGATAATGAGAGCTACCAAGAATTGATTCAAGCTTTCAATTCAGTTACAAATGAATACAGCATTCAGTTGGGTGTTATGACCAGACAAATGGCAGGCGTTCATTACAACAGAGCTTTCAAAGGGCAATCAACGAAAGAACTTCCCCTGACTCCGGTTTCTTTGGAAAAACAGAAAGCAGCTATGAAAGCATTGTCACAGTATGCTTTTTCACCTAAAGCTTTTGATGAATGGAATTCTGTCTATGCTTACATGTTGGTTCAAAGAAGAGGATTTAATCACTTCTCAGATAATGATGATCCCAACATTCACGCACGTGTATTGTCTATGCAAAAAGGTGCCTTAGCGCATTTGTTACATCCTAATGTATTGCAAAGATTTTCTGATGCTGCAATGTATGGCAACGCCTACAAATTAGATGCGTATATGAACGATCTGAATCAAGCGGTTTTTGCTGAAGATTTGAAATCTAACGTCAATACATTCCGTCAAAATTTACAAATGGAATATGTGAGTCGTTTGATAAAAGCTCTAGATCCAAAAAATGGTTACGATCATGTATCTAAGGGTATGGTCATTTACTCGTTGAATCAAATTGATGGGTGGATGAAGTCCAATCCTGGTGTTGATGTTCTTACACAAGCGCATCGCGCGCAAATTAGACAAACCATTGAGTTGTCCAAACAACCTTGAGATTGATAAATTGAATAATAAAAAGGGCTGCATTTGCAGCCCTTTTTTATTTCTTCTCATACACCCGGATGTGGTACCAATATTTATTCAATGTCAAGAAGGGTTTGTCAGGCTCAACAACCATTACCAATTGAAAAGTTGAGTCTTTTTCAATTTCTTCTTTGAACACTTGTTCTTCATTAGGACCAAAATGACCATCCCAAACTACGAGGTCACCTTTTTGTGCTTTGTGCCAATTGTGAAGGCGATCATTGATGTGGGTGTCAAACGGATCGATATCCAAGAGCAAATTAATGTATGGGTGTGCCGTAAAAGTTTTCTTTCCGCTCATTTCATAGGTGGAAATTAATTGCGTGTACAATTTTCTATTCACTTTCTCTTCGGATCCCATGTTGGGGAATACCCGGATTTCTTGAAATGAAAAAAGGCGCATGACGAAAGGTGCAGCAACGACTAATGAAAGGAAAATCCATTTGTTTCTGGAATTGCTGAAAAAAGGTTTTGTATCTTCTAATCGCTCCCAACCCATTACCGCGAGAATAGCGAAGGGAACTGTGATGACCATCATCACGCGAATCAAACCAAGAGATGCCCACATTCCCAACCACCAAAGGACGGTATGTGCCATGAAATATCCCCAGAAGCTACCCAATATCAACCAAAATTTAATTTGCTGTTGTGAGGTCCACGTTCTAGTAGCCAATACTTTGGTTACACTTGGGAAATTTTTCCAGGTCTCAGATAGCACGAGTAAAAAAGGTATACCAAACATGGGCACAGCAAGAATAAAGAAATGAAAGAAACTACCGCTGCCGTAAACTTTAATTCCCGTGTTGATGTAAGGATTGTTATCGAATATCCAAAGGGCTTTTCCTGTAACTAGAAATCCCAGTGTATTAAAAATTAGGGTTCCCAATAAAAGCGCAGGAATTTGCTTCCAACGATTTGAGAATAGAAAGAAAATGATGGCAAGCAATACCATAACAAAGCCTTCACTTCTCGCGAAGGGCATAAAACCAAGAATCAATGCGGCCAATGTCCATTTGTCCTTGGTCGCGAAATACAAAAATAGGATCAAGAAAAGTGCGCATATAGGCTCTGTCAGACCTGACTTGGAATTTCCGAGCAATATGGGAGTAAAGAAATAAATCAACGTCACCCAGTGGGGTCTGCGCATTTCGAAATGCTGTGCAATTTTAAAAGCCAAATGTCCACCCCAAAGGATTAGAGCGAGGTTAGCCAAGTTTACGGCAAGAAATCCCCATTGCGCTATTGGAGAAAACAAGATTGTGAAAAGTGGTTTTCCCCACTGATCCATCAGCAATTGAGGGTGATTCCAAGAATATTTTGAAATTTGATAGTGTGTAATGCTATCCGCCCCTCCATTAAAGCCAGGACTTAACCAGATATTGGCGATGTACAGCAAAAACGCCATAATTAATATGATCTTGTGGGTCTCTTTAGAAGTTGAATTCTGCGTCATGCGGCAAAAGTAAGCTTTCTTTTTTTTAGGCTGACCGTTGGCTTGACAATAAAAAATGTATTTACTATGAATTGTATGAAATAAAAAATAACTTTATAGCTCATTTAACGCCTATGAAATCTTTTCCAGTCCGAGTGGTTGTTTTTTTATTTTGCCTTGGACAAACCTTTGTTGGCATGGGGCAATCATTTCCCTTTCAGACTAACCCACTAGGAGGTTATTCCAACGCGCCACACATTTTTCAGGAGCCATCAACGAACATACAGAAAGTAGGAATGCATTATACTTCGTGTGAGTTGAAAATGCCCGCCTCTTCCAAATTAGGGGCAATCACTTTTGCGTCATCAAGTACTTTGGGTTTGAATGCCGGAGCGATTGTCAATGTCTATTTGGATAATTCTGATTACTGTGATCTCAGATCTTGGCGTTCATGGACGCAAGTGAACGATAGTGCTGATGCAATTGGTCAAGCTCAGTTGGTGATTGTCAATGCGACAAACTTTAGATTGGTATTTTCTGCGGCTTTGGCCAATATTTTTATTTATCACGGAGGTGGATTGGATGTATTTGTGGAGGGATTAGGTCTTGTCTCAACGGCGACTTTGTCAGGATTTGAAAGCGCAGGTAACATAGGTTTTTGGGGAAATAATATGCCTATTTTATCCTCCAATGTTATCAGGCCTGTGATGGGCGGAAATTATTCATTAACCACTCAGAATGTACCACCCACCTGCTTGAGGACATTAACTTGTTCTGCTCAAACGCAATATTGCCCGGGTGAAGCCATTTGTATGTACTTGAAAAAGCAAGATGGAGTTTTTGCCAATGATGGAGCTTTGACATTTTCTTGGGAAACAACAACCACTCCTTGTGATGCTGCAACATGGATAACAATTCCTGCATCCAATAGTGCGAGTCTGCAATTAACGGCACCAACATTATCAGGTACTTATTACTACAGATGTAAAATAACGGATGGGGCCAGTTTATATTACTCCAGTTTATCTGGAACTTGCAGTGCGGTTGGATGTAATGATTATTTTTCTGTCACCGTCATCCCTGCCTTAAATACTTTAGGATGTTATAATGAACCGGACTTGGAGAGTATTTCTCTTGGCGCTAGGATCTCAGAAGTTGAAATGAAAGTAAACGGTGCGTTGTTATTAAAATCAAATACCAATTTTCTAAACGGAGTTTGTACTCCGGGTGCTGATTTTTATGCCGTCTATGCAAGACCCAATGTTGGATTTGCTTTGAATCCCATTGTAGAAGCTCCTATTGTCAGTCCATCTATTTCTTGGATGGATTTTTCTGATGCATTGGCATCTACGGTAGTTCCTGAGGTTCACCCTGGCGACTTGATTGATTTTAAAGTACGCATGAGCAATTGTGATAAACCACAACTATTTAATCATGCAGTTAGGCTGGAATTTGATTGGGACAATAATCAAACTTTTGAAACAATCTATAATTTCAATTTTTTAGAAGCAACTCCTGTTTTGTCCTATTACCAGGATTTGCCAGAGTCGCCGTTTTTAAATCCTTCAGATGCGGATTCAGTGGTTTATCTCAAGAGTTTTACTGTTCCTTGTGACATTGTATGCGGTAATAATGTAGTTACCAAATTTAGGGTGTCTCTGAAGAGATTGCCGACAGGTTGGGGTGATGCGGAGGATTATGCGATTAAATCTTTGTGTAATGATATTTCTATTACTTATTCTGGCAGTGATACCATTTGTCAAGGTCAGTCTAAGTTGTTAAGTGTTGGCGTAGGCAGTACTTTTCAATGGAACAAAGATGGTCTTCCAATTGCTGGAGCAACTTCCAATAGTTTTTCCGCTTCGCAAAGTGGAGCTTATTCCGTTACAGTTCAAGTAGCAGGTTGTACCTATACCTCTGCTGTTGTTGACATTGTAGTGGAAATTGTCAATGTGGATGCAGGATTGGATGTTAGTATTTGTTTGGGGGATGCAGTAACTCTCAGCGGGAGTGGAGCTAATTCATATTCTTGGAATAATGGTATTACTAATGGTGTATCTTTTTCTCCATCCGTCTCAGCCAATTATGTTGTGACAGGAACTTCATTATACGGTTGTCAAAATTCCGATACAGTGTATGTAGATGTATTGGTCCCAACTCAATATTTTTTGGACGCCGATGGCGACGGTTATGGAAGTTCGGTTATTCTGACCTGCATCAATCCGGGGGCGGGTTACGTTTTGGTTGGTGGAGATTGTAATGACTCGCAATCCAATATTTTCCCTTTCAACCTTGAAAGTTGTAATGCGATTGATGACAATTGCAACGGTGTTATCGATGAGGGGTGCACTTTAGGCTTGGCTTTGAGCTCAGCTCAAATTACTTCAACACCTCAGTATGGCATGCCAGGTACTAACTTCTCTCACGTTACCAATATGGCCACTATGAGTGATTATCCTGAGAGTAATTCAGGCGTTTATGAAAAATGGTTTAAGTTTCAAGCATTGTCCAATGCGATTAGGATTGAGGTTATTGGAGCGTCTACTAGTGATGACAATTCCATTCGACTATTTTCTGATCCTGGATTATCTTACACAACTCCACTGGTGCCAATTGTCGAGGAAAATGATGTCAATTTTTCTTCCATTGGTGCCATCGACCAAGGAAATGAAATTTTACTTTCAGATTTGTTGATAGAGGGACAATGGTATTATGCTTGTATCACAACAATGGGAGGTTCACCAGGAATAATAACAACAAAATTCAATGCTTTGTTGCCAAGTACTTGCGACGTAATGCCTTTTACTTCTTACACAGGAGTATACACCAATAATTGTCAAACGTTTAAATGCCAATATCGAACACAAGCAAGAAGAGCGATTATTCATCGGTGGAGCAGTGGGGTTCAGACTGGAAGTCCATTGTCAAGTTATACCATTCCCGCTCCGACGACTTTAATTACAACTTGTCAACTGGCAAAAATTACCCCAGTGAATATGACGGGTGCCGCACAAACTATTTTTATCTCTGCAGATCTTGAGTATAACTTACTAGACGCTGCTGGGAATTTTAATATACTTTTTGCTCGTCAAATCAGCAACTGTAGTTTTCAATTGAATAGTGAGTCCTCATCAAATGTCAGAAGCACGGATGAATGCCCAATTTACAAGAGCTATGCCTCATCTGTCGCTACGGATCGTTCCATATGTGGAGCGATGCAATATCAATGGGAGTTTTCAATGGTATATCCCTCGCCTGGCCTGCCTGTGAGTGTGAATGGAGCAAGTAACTCTCGGATACTAGCCTTGTCGAGCGTTCCTGGCATGACCAACGGACAACGTTACGATGTCAGAATACGAAGTTTATATTCGGATGCTACAACATATTCCAATTGGTCTTTGGTTTCTGATTGTATAAGAACGATTGGGGCTGCAGGATTAACACCACTAGAAGTTAAGGAAGTCTCCAATTTCAATAATGCGCATGCATCTGTTTTCCCAAATCCAACGCTTGTTCACAGCAGTGCCCGATTAAGTTGGCAATATGACAATGTGAACGCTGTTGAGGTATATAATATACATGGGCAATGTGTGGAGCGGCACAATTTGGAAATGCCATTCAATAAGGTCATGGAACTCCAAGGCAATCATGCCGGCGGATTGTATCATATTGTGCTGAGGACCGGACAAACTATGTATTGTATTCCGTGGGTGTTGGAGTAGAAATGCGCGTTACTTTTGTGGCATGCTTCAAGTAACCCAAGATTTGCATTTGGCTGTTGATGAACTTGTTCACGGCGGTGTTATAGGCATGCCCACAGAGACTGTCTATGGATTAGCAGGGAATGCGCTTGATGCCTCGGTTGTTTCAAAGATTTTTGCAATTAAAAATCGGCCGTTTTTTGACCCGCTTATAGTTCATGTAGCTAGTATGGAGCAAGTAAAGCTTTGTGCTCAGGAAATTCCTGAGGCGCTGCGGAGGTTGATGTTAAAATTTTGGCCTGGTCCCTTGACGGTTTTGTTGCCCAAAACCGATACTATTCCGGACCTCGTTACTTCAGGGTTGCCTGATGTTGCTATTAGAATGCCGGCGCATCCAATGGCCCTTGCGCTTTTGAAGCAGTTATCATTCCCTCTTGCTGCTCCAAGCGCTAATCCATTTGGTTATGTCAGCCCAACTTCAGCGCAGCACGTGGCAGATCAATTGGGAGAGAAGTTGAATATTATACTCGATGGAGGTTCCTGTGAGGTAGGCATTGAATCTACTATTGTAGCATGGGACACTACGACACAAAAAGTGCAAGTTTTGCGCTTGGGAGGAATTACAATAGAGCAAATAGAGAAAGAACTTGAAGATGAAGTGGAAGTAAAAATTAGTTCGAGTAGACCTTCGGCTCCTGGTATGCTCGATCAACATTATTCACCTACAAAACCACTTTTTTTAGTGGAAAATCAAAATCAGATTCCAGTAGATGGAGGCATGTATGGCGTTTTAAGCTTCAACGGCAATCTGGTAGGGCCCATTACTTTTGAACTCTCTACAAGTGGTGATCTCATAGAAGCGGCAAGTAGATTATTTGCTGGATTGCGATATCTCGATCAACAACCCATTTCTGCGATGTACTTGCAGCTCCTGCCTGAACAAGGTTTGGGAAGAGCCATGAATGATAGAATTAGAAGAGCTGTTATTAAATCTGGTATACATTAAACTGTTCCGCTTATTTTCGCGCCACCAATGAATTTACGTCACAAAATAGACAAGCGTCTTTTCCATGTTATAAGTCAAGCTGCTCATGAATTGGGAATTGAAGTCTATGCCGTTGGAGGAATGGTGAGAGATATACTTTTGTTTCGTTCCAATAAGGATTTAGATTTTGTTTGTGTTGGTGATGGTTTGGCTTTGGCCAAAAGGTGTGCGGATATCTTGCAAGTCAAAAAAGTAGCTTATTATAAAAATTATGGTACAGCCGCTTTTCATTACAGAGGGAATGATGTAGAATTTGTGGGTGCTCGAAAGGAGAGCTATCGAGTGGAGTCTCGCAATCCCATTGTGAGTCCAGGAAATTTAAAAGACGATCAATTGCGAAGAGATTTTACCATCAATGCAATGGCTATATCTCTTCAAGGTGATTCTTTTGGTGAGCTATTGGATCCTTTTAATGGTCTAAAAGATTTGACCGATAAGCGGATTCAAACCCCTACAAATCCAGATATAACATTTAGTGACGATCCCTTGCGCATGCTTAGGGCCATTCGATTTGCAAGTCAGTTACAGTTTGAAATTACGGAAGACTGTCTAAGTGCAATTTCAAGAAATGCGGATCGTTTGAAAATCATCAGTCAAGAGCGAATCACAACAGAACTGAACAAAATTATTTTGTCGTCACGTCCTAGTGTGGGCTTTAAATTGCTGTTTGATACAAAGTTGTTGCATCAGTTTTTTCCGGAGATGGTGGCCTTACAAGGTGTGTCCAAGAGGGATGGTGTTTCACATAAAGACAACTTCTATCATACACTTGAAGTTCTGGATAACGTTGCAGATCAATCACAGGATTTGTGGTTGAGATGGGCGGCCATCATGCACGACATCGCTAAACCCCCAACCAAACGTTTCGATAAAAATGTAGGCTGGACTTTTCATGGTCATGAAGATCTTGGGGCAAAGATGGTTCCCAAGATTTTTGAAAGATTGAAACTTCCTTTGGATTCTTCGATGAAGTTTGTGCAGAAATTGGTTCAATTGCATTTGCGCCCAATTGCTTTGACCAAAAGCGAAATTAGCGATTCAGCTTTGAGAAGATTGTTATTTGACGCTGGGGATGATATTGATTCTTTGATGATTCTCTGCAAGGCCGACATTACATCTAAGAATGAATTGAAGGTCAAAAAATACTTAAAAAATTACGAGCATGTGGTGGTAAAGCTGCAGGCTTTAGAAGAGAAGGATAGGGTCCGTAACTTTCAACCTCCTGTTTCTGGTGAGATGATTATGAAGGAATATGGAATCGGTCCGTGCGCACAAGTTGGAATTATTAAGAACGCCATTAAAGATGCAATTTTAGATGGTGTCATTCAAAACAACGAGACGGAAGCGATTGCTTTTATGAAGCTTAAAGCTAGCGAATTAGGTTTGTAATCTTAGATTTTAATCAACTTGTCTCTGGATATCAATGTTTTGAAATTTCCAATAACCACGGTAATCCCTTTGTCTTCAATTTTAGTTACCATTCCTACTTGTTTGGTTTGTTTGATTCTAACTAAATCAGCCAATGATAGCGGCAATGAATCTTTAATTTCTTCTTCCTGAATGGCCTGTTTTTCTTTTTTAATCTTTTCTTTCTTCTTGATTTGTTCAAGTTTGTTGTGTTCGATCAAAACAAATTTCTTCATTTCTTCCCATAGCTCATTATTTTTCCCTCTTCCTTTTACGGATTGAACGAACTGTTTCATTTTTTTGCCCAAATTGATGTCCACTTGTTCTTTTTCCCATGCTGCATTTTTCTTTGAAATCTGCACGTCCAACTGTTCATTTTTTTTGGTGAATTGATCTATTTTGGCTTGAGCTTGACTGAGTTTTTTTTCAGCTTCTTCGCGCTGTTTTGCCCATAATTGCTTTTCTTTTTCCAAATCCAAAAGAAGTTGATCCCATTTCAGTTTTTGCGAGTTGATTTTCTTTTTGGCTCTGTCTAGAAGCTCATTCTCTATACCATTGGCCTGCGCTACTTCAAAGGTGAAAGACGAGCCTGCTTTTCCTGAAATTAGTTGATATTTTGGCAGCAATGCTTCTGCGTCAAATTGCATGTGGCCATTGATAGCATTAGGTAAACTCTCTGCACGCAACTTGATATTGGAATAGTGAGTAGTGATAACACCAATGGTTTTCTTATGATAGAGTTCTTCAAAAAACACCTCAGCCAAAGCACCTCCAAGATCAGGATCAGAGCCCGTTCCAAATTCATCCAAGAGGACCAGAGACCTGCGATTACTGACCTCCAAGAAGTATTTCATTCTCTTTAGTCTGTAGCTATACGTAGATAGTTGATTTTCTATACTTTGATGATCTCCTATGTCGGTCAAAAAAGAATGAAAAATTCCTAAAGCGGATCCTGATTTTACAGGGACGGGAATTGCTGATTGAAATAACACTTGAATGAGCCCGATCATTTTCATGGTTACCGATTTACCCCCTGCATTGGGCCCACTAATAACCAAAATACGCTGTTCTGTATTAAGCTGAACGTCTTGACCAAAGGTTGGTTTCTTCGATTCTTTGTGTTGAAGATATAAAAGTGGATGAACGCCTTGTCTTATTAATATTCCTGGTTGATCAAGCAAAGTGGGAATGATACCTTCATACAAATTGCCTAATCTGGCTTTGGCTCTGAGGAAATCAAAATGAATCATCATTTTCAAGGAGGATGAAAGAAAGGGATGATATCCTCTTATGGCTTGCGTCAATTGAAAAAGGATTTTTCTTATTTCTCGTTTTTCCTCTTCCTTGAGAATTTCGAGCTCATTGTTGAGTGGAATATTGACACTGGGCTCCACAAAAGTGATAGAACCAGTTTTACTACTTCCGGTAATGATTCCGGGAACACTTTTTTTGTAACTTGAAACAACAGCAAGAACTTTTCTTTCGTTTTGATAACCCTCTTCAGTTGACGCTATGTACCCCTTGGATTGCATCTCTCGAAGTACTTTCTGGAAATTTTTGGTAATTTGCCTGCGAACAGAGACCATGGATTCTCGGATGCTTTTCAGAACAGGAGAAGCATCGTCACGCACTTGCCATTGGGGATTAAAAACTTTTTGAATCGTTGGTATTAACTCTTTCTGAGGTGTAATTTCTTTGAAGTGAGCAGAAAGAAAGTTCCAATTGTTCCCGAGTAGTGCGTAAATTTTAATCCAGTCATGTGTGATTTCAGTATTGGTTACAACTTGCTGAAAATCCAATTCTGAGAGGACAGAGTCCTTCAACGCTAACATTTTTAATACGCGGTGAATTTCTATGAATTCCCCGCTTGGCAGGTTGCCACCGCTTTTGTAAAGACCGTAAAACTCCTCCATTTCACCTAGGGCGGTTTTCAATTGCCCCCCGTGTTCCATAGGAATCAGTGAACCACACTTCTGATATGCGGAGGGTTGATAACAAAGACTTTGCAGCAAAGACAATATCTCCGGCCATTGTAAATCGGTTTGTGAGGCGGTATCAAAAAGCATATTCCAAAACTACTATATTCTCACTATAAACTGTTTAAAAGATTAGTTGTTCAAGGTACTAGTTGACAAAAAATGAATCACTTTCGGAATATGAAAAGATGGGCTTTAAAATTTTTCAGGAACAAGTTTATACTGGCACTTTTATTGAATTTGCTGTACATATCATTTATTCACAATATCGATTTGTTTTATATCGTTAGATCAAAAATGGAGGCTGAGAGATTGGGAGAGGAAATTGAAATGATGAAAGGGAAAAATAAACAGGTACAACAAGATTTGGTTGAAATTTCTACCAACAAAAAAACCTTGGAGAAATATGCTCGAGAGGAGTTTTATATGAAAAGAGATCATGAAGATGTTTATGTGATCAAATCAAAATTGAATGTAAAGGAATGAAAAAGATGAGATATTTTCCGCACACGATAGTTTCGTTTTTGCTAATGCTATCTATGGGTTGCACGTTGTATACAGCCGCTCAACCCAAGCCTACTTATACCATTTCAGATAGAAAGGCTATCAAAAAATATGAAGCTGCCACGGACGCCTATCGGGCGCGCAATAACCAGGAGGCTTTGGAAATACTAACTGACCTCGTTTCATCTTACGCAGACTTTGCTGAAGCTCAGTTTTTATTGGCCCAACTTTATTTGGATAATGGACAGATGGATCAGGCTATGCCAGCGCTGGAGAAAGGGGTAGCTCTGCATCCTGAGATATTTCCTGAGGCTTGGCTCATCTTGGCTGAGGGTTATATGAGTCAGTCCGATTATAAAAATTCAGAGATGGCCATTGCTAAATTTATGCCCTACCCAAAACATGATGTATTAACAGAAAAAAAAGCCAATTTAATTTTAGCTAGTTGCGTTTTTGCACAAAAAGCAATGAAGTATCCGGTTCCTTTTGAACCTGTGAATATGGGGCCAGGTGTTAATTCGGAATTTGACGAATACTATCCATGTTTGACAGCAGATGAATCTGCATTGCTTTTTACGAGGTTGATTCCAGATGATCGTTCTTCAGCAGGTAAGCAAGAAGATTTTTTCATTAGCAGAAAGGATAAGGAATCTGTCTGGGCTCCGGCTCAACCCATATTAAGTATCAATACAGCCATGAATGAAGGTGCCCCTTCCTTGAGTGCTGATGGAAATACGTTGATTTTTACAGCCTGTGAAACCGCAGATGGAAGTTGGGGTGAAGGTAGAAATGGTGTCGGCAGTTGTGATTTGTTTTTTTCGATGAAAGTAGGAAACGATTGGGAGCCTGGAAAGAATATGGGAAACCTCGTTAATTCAGGTGCTTGGGAATCTCAACCCTCTTATTCTGCCGATGGAAAGACCATGTATTTTGTTCGCGGTAAAACTACCTATCAAGGAGTGCAATCACAGGACATATATTTCTCTTATCTGCGCGAAACAGGGGAGTGGAGCAAGCCAGAAAAAGTCCGTGGATACGTGAATACAGATTTTCAAGAAGAGAGTGTAATGATTCACCCAGATGGAAGTACGTTGTATTTTAGTTCCAATGGACATCCTGGTATGGGGGGGATGGATATATTCTTGAGTCGCCGGGATGTAAATGGGGAATGGGGGAAGCCTATCAACTTAGGATATCCAATTAATACAGCAAAAGATGAAAATTCTTTTCATGTAACTGCAGAGGGGCAATATGCTTTGTTTGCTTCCGAGCGCCCGGGTGGTTTGGGTGGTTTAGATTTATACCAGTTTAAACTTCCAGAGTTCGCAAGACCCATGCGAGTTTCTTACGTGGAGGGAGTGGTTTCAGATAAGGTGAGTTACAAAAAGCTTGAGGCCAAATTGGAGTTGATTGACATGGAAACGGGTAAAGTGGTAGCCAATACTTATTCCAATGCGGGGAATGGCGAATTTCTTTTGTGCTTGCCTCCTGGTAAAGATTACGTCATGAATGTCTCTAAGGATGGATACTTATTTTATTCTGATCGATTCACATTATCTAATGAAATTCAAACCAAGCCCGTTCGATTGTTGGTGCCTTTGCAGAAATTAAAAGTAGGCACCAAAATATCCATAGCCAATACAACCACCAATGGAATGAAGAATGTGTTCTTTGATACCAATAGCGATGTCTTGAAAAAGGAGAGTTACGCAGAGTTGAATAAATTGGTAGATCTTTTAAATAAAAATCCAGAGAGGAAAATTGAGGTTGGTGGACATACGGATGATGTAGGAGATGATGCATTAAACATGAGTCTTTCTCAGAAAAGAGCTGAGTCAGTGAAGGCTTATTTGGTTAAGGCAGGTGTTGTGGAATCTCGAATCTTAGCCAAGGGATATGGCGAAACACAGCCGCAAGTGCCCAATGACAATGAGGTCAACCGTTCAAAGAATAGACGAACAGAATTTACAATCATCGAATAACAAAAAACCGCCAACCGGCGGTTTTTTATTTTAATGACGAGATGATATGATTTCGTCAACAATGTTAGGATCTAGTAAAGTAGTGGTGTCACCCAAGGATTGGATTTCACCTTCCGCAATTTTTCTGAGGATACGTCTCATTATTTTACCAGATCTTGTTTTGGGCAAGCCACGGACAAATTGTATTTTATCCGGTTTTGCTATTTTTCCGATTTGATCAACCACACTTTCAATGATTTCATCCCTCGTAATATCGTTGCTGTTTTCCTCATTTTCTAAAATTACATAAGCGTAAATTCCTTGACCTTTGATGTCGTGTGGAAAGCCAACTACAGCGCTTTCAATAACTTTCTTGCATTGATTAATGGCGTCTTCAATTTCTGCGGTGCCAAATCGATGGCCGCTAACATTAATCACATCATCTACACGGCCAAGTAATCTATACATACCGTCTTCTTCTCGTCGAGCTCCGTCACCGGTGAAATACAAATTGTCGTATGTGGCAAAATAGTTGATCCGACATCTTTCATGGTCACCGTATGTAGTTCTTAATATGGAGGGCCAAGGAAACTTGACACAAAGATTTCCTTCTACGCCATTGCCTTCTATTTCTTTTCCATCCGCATCAACGAGTATCAGTTGAATACCCGGAATAGGAAATCCGGCATAGGAAGGCCTTTGTGGATGTATGCCTCCCATTCCTGAAATCATAACACCCCCAGTTTCTGTTTGCCAATATGTATCAACTATGGGACATTTGCCTTTGCCGATGTGCGTGTGGTACCAGTGCCAAGCTTCTTCATTGATAGGCTCGCCAACTGAACCTAGAAGTTTCAATGAGTGCAGGCTATAGGATAATACATGATCTATCCCGCTTGCCATCAATGATCTAATTGCAGTAGGCGCGGTATAAAAAATATTTACTTGATGCTTGTCAATCACTTGCCAAAATCTACCTGGATCGGGAAATGTTGGAATTCCCTCAAACATCACAGTGGTTGCTCCATTGAGCAACGGACCGTATAAAATGTAACTATGACCTGTTACCCAACCTATGTCTGCTGTGCACCAAAAAATATCTCCAGGGTTGTATTGAAATACATTAGCAAAAGTGTATCCGGCGTAAACCATATAGCCGCCACAGGTATGCACAACACCTTTTGGTTTACCTGTACTTCCGCTGGTGTAAAGTATGAACAACTCGTCTTCACTGTCCATGACCTCGGCTTCACAAATATTGCTCACATCTTGAGAAGCTTCATGAAACCAAATGTCCCGCTCTTGGCTCATGTGCACAGGCCAATTTAATCGATTGATGACTAATACCTTTTGTATTGAAGGACAATGTTCAATTGCCTCATCGACAACAGATTTAACGGGAATTTGTTTAGCACCTCTATTCAATCCATCTGAGGTTATGACGAAACTACATTGGGCATCGTTGATTCGATCAGCTACAGCATTAGAGCTAAATCCTGCAAAAACCACGGAGTGAATTGCTCCAATTCTTGCGCAGGCCAGGGCTGCAAAAGACAACTCGGGAATCATCGGGAGGTATATGCATACTCTATCTCCTTTTTTAACGCCCATATTTTTCAGAACATTGGCCATCTTACATACCTCTTCAAGAAGTTCGTTGTAGGTGAATTGAAGACTTGATTCTTTGGGGTCGTTGGGCTCCCAGATCAATGCAGTTTGATTACCTCTTTGTTCTATGTGCCTATCTAAACAATTTTCAGTGATATTTAATCGGCCATCGAGAAACCACTTAACTGACGGACTTTTAAAATCCCATTCTAATGTTTGGGTCCAAGGATTCTTCCAAGTGAAATTTTGAGCAATGTTGGTCCAAAACCCTTCAGGATCTTCTACGCTGATGGCGAACAAACGCTGATATTCTTCCAACGATTGAATTCGATAAGGAACTAGTTGTGATTTCATAGATTATTTCAAACTGAACGAATGTAGCGTATTCGCATTTAAAAACTCTGAAGGTTTTGATTTTGGGACAAAAATGCTGTTGTTGTCAAGTTTTGTAGTGCGAGGAGTACAAGTGGATATTTATCGAGCATCAGCTTTTCGTATTCCGGAAATGTCTCAACCTCGAGGTTTACAAATGTTCCATTTTCCGTAATATCCAAAGAGTATTTTTCAAAAGATTTAAAAGTATCCTCTTGGCTATTAACCCCATTGATTATCCATCCATGATGTTCAAATGTGATTAGCTCGTAAGGAATAAGTTTTTTGACAATACCGTACATGCCGTCCCCATGAGGTGTTAGCCATCGTATTTGCCCTCCTTGCAACAGAGCAGGCTCGTAGTAGTGCCCTTCCCCCATTGGACGCATCCATTCACTGAATGTTTTTTTTGACCACATCATTTCCCAAACCAAGTTTCTTGGGGCAGAAATGAATTGAGAAAAATGCAATTGCTTCATGAGTTAAAGATATGAAGCGCTAACACAGAGTTGGTGAAAAGAATAACCAAAGTCATATTGTAAAATGTACAATTTGGGTTTACTTTAGATTAACCGAAATCCTATGAAAACTATTTCCATCCTCGCTTTTGCATGTTTATCGTCATTTCCATTTTTTGGACAGGCATCTATTGCCCCCATTGTAGCCAATGACTATAAAAACTGGACATCGAGTGCAGAGTTGAATAAATGGCTACTGCAATTGGGAGATATCTACTCATTAGAGATGCGACTTTACCAAGGGAGCAAGGAGGTTAACTTACCGGTTGTAGTCATTCCTGCTGTTCAAGATGAGGCACTCCGAGTAATGGTTATTGCAGAGCAGCAAGGAGATCAACCATCAGGCATGGAAGCTTGCAATTTGTTAATTAGTGAACTGCTCAGTGGAGAGCTACCGACATGGACTGACAGTATCGAGTGGATTATCGTGCCTATGGTCAATGCAGAGGCGCACGATGCAAAAACAAGAAAGAAAAAAAATGGGGCGGATTTAAGCCGTGATCATTTAATCTTATCCCAACCAGAAACAAGGTACGTGCATAACATCTTCAATCGGTATGCACCAGATGTTTTTATTGATTTACATGAATACCCTTTTGAATCTGGGGATTCAAATCAACCATTGGAAAAAAGAATTCAACAGCAAGTTGGCTGCATAACCAATCCTGCTTTGAGCGATTCGGAATTATCGGCTATTGCGCAAGACTTTATTTTACCTCATGTCCATGAAAGGTTAAAAAAAAGTAAGATTTCATTTTCGGAATATTTTATCGGTTCAGGACATCTGGGTAAATCTATTAGCAGAAGTACTGTAGATATTGATGATGCTCGACATGGATTAGGTGCTATGGGTAAAAGTCTTAGTTTTGTTGTTGAAGGTCTGAACGGAAAAAATAGAAATGATAGTATTTTTTATAGGACACAGTGTCAGTACAAATGCTTATTGTCATTGGTTGAAGGTTGTCAACTTAAAAAAGATTTTATCAAAAAAGGTGTTCAAAGTAGCCGGGATAATGCTATTTATAATTCACTTCCCCCAGTGCCCATTCAAATGGATCATTATGCGCCATCGGACCATTCTCAATCTCTTCAGCTCAATTATTGGAATATTCAAACCAACAAGGACACTATTTTGGAATTGGGTCATTTGTACTTGTCAGAGGTTAAAACCATCAATTCTATAGAGCCACCGCTTGGATATTGGGTGTCGAAAAAGGATGAAAGATTAGTGGGTTGGATTCAAGCGCATGAAGCTGGAATTTTTCCATTTTCCGATGGTAACAAGAAAGTTGATTTTAAAGAGGGAGAGGATATATTTCTCCAATGTATCGTGGCGATGCCAGAGTGGAAGACACAAACATTAGAGGGAATGCATGTTCCTGCATGGAAACCGGAATGGATGGAAATGAAAAATCCCAATACGAAAGATTATATTTTTATTTCCACTCGTACTATTAATGGAATACGTTGGATAATGGCATTAGAGCCGGAGAGCATGTTTTCCTTGACGCGATATCCGGAATTTGAGTATCTCAGATATCAATATCCGATATTGCGTGTAACTTCGCGCTAAGCATGTCGCAGAAGGAGTTGAATTTGCAAAACCCGAGGTCGAATGGTCGTTTGGCCTTTATTGATTTGGCGCGTTCAATCGCCATTTTTATGATGTTAGAAGGTCACATCACAGGTGAACTTCTTTCTTCTCAATACAGAGCTGAGAATTCTGCATTTTATCAGTTGTGGCGACAAGTTCATGGTTATACGTCACCTTTGTTTTTTACGATTTCAGGATTGGTATTTGCATATCTCTTAACCCAACCCATGTCAGATGGTCCAATATGGAAGCATCCTAGAGTGAAAAAGGGTATGAAGCGTGTTTTGGAATTGTTGCTTTGGGGATACTTGTTGCAATTTCATTTCAAGAATTTTGTGTTATGTCAATGGGAGGGTAGTTCATTCAATACAGATTGGTTTTTTGCTTTTCATGTATTGCAATCCATTGCAGTGGCTCTGATGTTTTTAATTGTCTCTTTTTTCATTTCGAAGTGGAGTAGAGTACCATTTTATTTCATTGCATTTTTTGCGGGTGTTGTTGTTTTTGGATGCAACGGAATTTTGGAAACGTATATTCGAAATCAAAAGGCACTTTTGGCTGCTGGAACAATCGATCATTTGAATTATTGGCCCGCACATGCTCCGAGATGGGTGCAGAATATGTTCTTTGGTATGTACTCCGAATTCAGTTTTGTACGGTTTTCGGGCTATGCACTACTTGGAGGAGCATTGGGGCATTTTATTCGTTTGAATCAACGACATGTACTCAGTTTTACTTTTGGATTTGTGTTGTTTGCTTTGGGATATGTTTTAAAAAGAGATGTGTATTTTTTGTTGGAGGCTATCGATTTTCAGTTGATTGAATGGGGATGGCAAAGTTCAGCTCATCAAATGGCGAACAAAGACTCTTTGATAGGTTTGAGCATGGTAATGTGTCTGCTTGGGATTTTAGTAGTGATCAATCGATTGATTGAAATTCCCAAGAATCTATTTTTAAAAATGGGACAAAATACTTTTCCCATTTATATCATACACGTTATTCTTATTTATGAAGGGTTGTTGGGTTTTGGATTGCCCTTAGAAAGCTACAAGGATAGCCTATCCCCAATTCAGTCGTGGATGATTTCATTGTTCATCCTTTCGTGGTTTTTTGCGTTAATTGCTTATTGGGAAATTATTGTCGCTTGGTGGGTACGCGTGAAATCTAAATTCAATCTCTTTAAGTGATCGATTAATTCATCACCGCGGCCCACTTACCAACCATTTTGTCAATGAGGTCCGTGAACATGGGCTTCATCATGGTACCTACAAAGGGGTTGATTGATGCGTTCATTTCGAATTGAACAATACAACTTTCAGACTCAGCAGGTGTTACTTTGCCTTTTAGTACAAAAGACATGGGGTGCGTGGAAAGGCTCTTGTAAGAAACAGAATGTTCATCAGCATGATCCTTCTGTAAGATGATTTTAATGTTGCCTCGGGTCTCAAAGGAACATGAAACACCATCGCATTGCCAATTAAAGCAATCATCAGGAAGAAATTTCTCTAAGTGATGCAAGTCGTGTAAATACTCCAATGTCTCTGGGGCTGAACGCTGAATGGTAAACTTCTTACTCTCTATAATCATGACTTACTTTCAAATTGTGAGGACCAAAGCGCAGGATTATTTTTCCAATCTTTCAGTGCATTGACCTGTTCCGGCGCAAGATAGTTAGAGTTAACGGCTTGCTCCAAAAGTATATCGTAATTGGAAAGTGTTTTAACATCAAATGAATGCTGTGCAAACTTTTCCGCTGATTCTGGAAACAAATACGTGAAAATGGCCACCATACCCGTAATTTGAACTTGACGTTCCAAAAGGGCATCAATCGCGAGTAAACTTGATTTCCCAGTTGAAATCAAATCCTCTATCACCAAAACCTTAGCTCCTTCAGGACAGATACCCTCAACTTGATTGTTCAAACCATGTTTCTTGGCTTCACTTCTGACATATATAAAAGGCAATCCCATAACTTCTGCAACTAAGGCGCCGATGCCAATCCCTCCGGTAGCAACTCCTGCGATAATTTCAGGTTGTATGGGGTATGATTTAATCACATCAGCAAAGGCCAAAGCGATTTCTTTTCTTATTGCTGGGTATGATAAAATTTTTCTATTGTCGCAATAGATGGGAGACTTCAATCCACTTGCCCAAGTAAAGGGATGTTCAGGACTTAACTTTACTGCTTCAATTTGAAGTAAATATTCTGCTACTTTTAGGGCGATATTTTTTAAATCAGACATGGCACAAAGTTACAAAGTTTATATTGGCAATTGCACGCTTTATTTCAACGACTCAATTTCAAGCATGCAAAATTGTATGCCGTTATCTCCTCAACATGATTGGCAATCCTGGGTTAAAAATTTGGATTTAGATCAAGAGCAATGCTGGATTGTATCCATGGATGGAAGCGATAACAATTGGCAAAATTTTAAAGATTCGTTCAAATGTATTTCTGCGGCTGGTGGGCGTGTGCAAAATGAAGATGGTTTGATTTTGATGATTTTCCGCAGAGAGAAATGGGACTTACCTAAAGGAAAGGTGGATAAAGGAGAATCCATTCATCAAGCAGCTGTTAGGGAAGTTATGGAAGAATGTGGATTAAAAAATGTGGAGCGTGGTGTGAAATTGGGAGTTATTTACCACATGTATTTTCACAAAGAAAAGTGGGTGCTGAAGGATACGCATTGGTATCAAATGATGGCCTCTAAAAGTGAAGTATTGATTCCGCAGACAGAAGAGGACATAACGGCAATTGAGTGGGTGAATCCAACCAGTCATCCTTGGCAAACCAATACTTTTCCTTCTATTGAAGATGTGATGGGGTGGTAATCAATCAACTTTGAAAATCGCAAAGCTTTCTCCTTTTGTCCATTGCAAATTATCTGTTATACCAACACTTTTCTCTGAAATCAAATTTGTTAACTTGTTATGCCCTTCTAGCATTTCACTATATCGGTTTAATGGAATCGTAGTTTCATTACTCAAATTAACTACCACCATATAGGTCTGTTTTTCGTCGTATCTAAAGTAAACATATACATTGTCTTCTGGGACAAATTGTTTCAATCGCAGAGAGCCTAATTTGTTCTTTTGCCGCACTGAAGTCAAAGCTTGGTAAAATTCGAAAGCATCTTTTTCTTGAGAAGAGATATTTTTTTGAGTAAAAAAATTCTTCTTATCGCCAACCCATCCACCTGCAAATTCTTGTCTCACCAAATCATCGGGATTCGTGTATCCTTCAAACAAATATTCTGTGCCATAGTACACGCATGGGATGCCGCGCAGGGTAAGCAGCATACCCATTCCAGCTTGCCATTTTTTGTAATCTTTGTTGATGACTGAATAAAATCTACTCAAGTCATGGTTGTCTAAAAATGTCACATTGTTGAAAGGCTCATCGTAAATAAAATCTTGCGCGACAGTCATTTGAATTCTTCTCAATCCCTCTTCCCATCCAAAGTTTTCATTGAGTCCCTTTGTAATGGCAAAGTACAGTTGAAAATCTGTAACCCCATTGAGGTGGGAATTGTAAGGCGCGTTTTTGAATTTTTCTGTGAAGTATGCTTGAACAGGAGCGCTTTGTACCCAAGTTTCGCCGAATAGGAAAAAGTTTGGGAACTCATCGCGAAGCGCTTTATTCAGATCAGCCATAAATTTTTGGTCAGGGTACGAATATGTATCTATGCGGTATGCGTCGATCTCTCCAGTGAGCACCCACCAAATAGAATTTTGAATGAGATATTTGGCCAGATCGGGATTGCTTTGGTTCAAATCAGGCATGTGAGTATCGAACCAACCATTGGACATTCTGTCGCGATCAATGTCGCTGCTGTAGGGGTCCATTAGCGTTTCAGCTCTGTAATTCGTTTTGGTAAAAGTGGGGTAGAAGTGAAACCAACTGGAGTCGGGAATATTTTTGAACAAATAATGCTCATTGCCCCAGTGATTGTAAATCACATCCCAAACAACTTTCATGTTTTTTTTGTGGCATGCTCGAGAGAAATTGAGGTAATCGTCGTTGGATCCAAGACGCTTGTCCACCTTGTAACTATTTGTTGTTGCGTAGCCGTGGTAACTATCTCTTGGTTGATTGTTTTCTAGAACGGGATTCAGCCAAACCGCAGTGTTGTGCAAAGACGCGATATAATCCAAGTGCTTTGTGATTCCTTCTAAATCGCCGCCATGTCTGGTTTTCACACCGTTTCTTTTTACGCCTTGATACAAACCAGGAACGGAATCATTGTTCGGATTGCCATTGGAAAATCGATCAGGGTATATCATGTACATCAAATCCGAAGTTTCAAGACCTGCGGGCTCAAAAGATGTGCGTTCTAAAATCGGAAATTTGAGCTTTTGTTTATTTATGGATGTTTGATCCAATGTTAGTGTCGGGATAAATGTAAAAGTGATTTCTTGGGCTGGACAATTTTCAGGCAACTCAATGCTCACGATTGCGTAATTTGGATTTTGAAGTTTTCGGAACGATAGAATTTTTGCGTCGCCTTCTGCTTCTAACGTGATGAATTGCGAGAAATCAGTACCACTAACGAGTAGGTCTATTTGACGATAATGGGTGTTGGTGAACCAATTAGGAGGATCACATTGAATCTCGATCTGGGCTTCAACTTGAAACAAGGCTAAAATCGAAAAACAGATTGTCAAAGAAGTTTTGATGAGGTTTTCTAACATGTTATGTTTTTGTGAAAAATTCATTTGCTGTACTTTCAAACTTGTGTTATTTTTGGAAAGTGTTAAAAGTACACCAAGTAAAACTTAAACCTTAATAAAAATGAAAAAAATCTACACATTGGTGATGTCGATTTTAGGAGCGGCGGTGATGTATGCACAGACCCCTGTTACCTTCACAGTTGACGTTGCTGGAGCAGGATTAACCCCTGATGCAAACGGCGTTCACATCGCTGGAAACTTTGCGGATCCTAACTACGATGGATCTGTTGTTAACCCATCTTACACCAACTGGAGTCCTTCTGCAATGCAGATGACGGACAATGGTAACGGTACTTTCTCGATCACTTTGGATTTATTGCCTGAGCATTATGAATTCAAATTCGTTAACGGTAACGATTGGCCTTTTGTTGAAGATGTTCCAAACATCTGTCAAGTAGAATTGAATGGTAACGATAACCGTTATATCGAGGTTGGAGCTGATGCAGCTACTTATGCTGTATGTTACGCATCTTGTTCAATGTGCGGTACCAATTCAGTTTTATTGCGTGTTGACATGAGTATGGTTGATGCAGACGGAGATGGTGTAACAGGCGAAGCTGGTGAGGATTTTGATCCAGCCAACTTGCACGTTGCAGGTAACTTTGCAGACCCTAACTATGACAACGTAGTTGACAATCCTATGTATGCTAACTGGGATCCAGCTTTCATCTCTTTGAATGCAATGGGTAATGGTGTTTACGGAGTATTGTTGCAATTGACTCCTGCTACTTACGATTACAAATTTGTAAACGGAAATAGCTGGGGATTTGAAGAAGGTGCTAACGGAGCTTGTTTTGTTGGTGGAAACCGTCAAGTGATTGTTGACCAACCAAATATCTTAACAGATGCATTCTGCTTTGGTTCTTGCACATCATGTGTAATGCCAACAATGGTAACTTTCCGTGTCAACATGAGCAATGAAACTGTTTCTCCAAATGGTGTTCACATTGCTGGTAGCTTGCAAGGATGGGATCCAGGTGCTGCTGATTGGGCAATGTCTCCAGTTGGAAACAACATCTATGAGTTAGTGAAAGAAGTTCAACAAGGTTCTTACCAGTTCAAATTTGTTAACGGTAACGCTTGGAGCGGAGTTGACAATGACAACGAATCGGTTCCTGCAGAGTGTAACACAGGAGGTAACCGCGGTTTGGAAGTAACTGGTACTTCTATGACTGTAGAATTCTGCTACAATCAATGTACTGCAGAGTGCGTTGTAGATCCAGATGCTGCTGATATGACTTTCCGTGTGAACATGGCTAATCAAATTGCATTGTCTGCTTTCAACCCAACTGCAGATACTTTGTGGATGATTTCTGGTGCTACTGTTCCAGCTTGGCAAGATGGTCGTACTGCAATGACTGATGCTGATGGTGACCAAGTTTATGAGTGTACAGTAAACTTAGCTGGTCCAGCTAACGTACAGTACAAGTTTATGGCTGGTACAGATGTTTTTGCTCCAACTATCGAAGAAGGACCTGGTATCAACACACTTTGTGGGTTGGACAATGGTGTTGGTGGTTTCAACCGCGTTGCTGTTCGTGCTGGTGTTGCTCAAGTATTGCCAGTGGTATGTTTTGATCTTTGCGGTGATTGCACAGGTTGCCAAGATTCAACTTCTTGTAACTACAATCCTTACGCATTGGCTGCAGGTGGTGAGTGTTTGACAGTAGGTTCTCCATGTGAGGACGGTTTGTCAAATACTTCAAACGAAACTTACGATGCAAACTGTGAGTGCGTTGGAACTGTTGCTGTAAGCGAAGTATTTGTTGCTGAAAACGTTTCTGTATATCCAAACCCAACTGAAGGTTTGTTGAACATCAACATGATCACTTTGTCTACTCAAGATGTGAAAGTTGTTGTTTACAATGCAATGGGTCAAATCGTTAGAACTGAGAAGTTCAATAAATTGACTTCAGGCAATAACAACTTGACTTTGAACTTGGAATCAGCTGAAACTGGAATCTATATGGTAGAAGTTATGGGAGCGCAATTGCACCATACTTTCCGTGTAGCAGTTAAGTAAGAGATTTTTATAGAAAGAAAAGGGAGCTTCGGCTCCCTTTTTTTATTCACACCCTAACAATTCCATAACAAATTAGAAAACTTTTGTTCATCTTTGAAAAAGATTTGCGACGTTATATCGCAGAATGAAATTCAAAATGGCAGACATCAATACAATCCTACAGGCCTTAGTGCCCAAAGACAAAAGATTTTATCCGCTTTTCGAGAAAAGCGCCAATAGTTTATGTGATATGTCCAGTGCTATGCACGAAGGATTAAAAGGTTCAGATGTTGAGCGAATCAACATGTTGGACACTATCCGCGCTTTTGAAAAACAAGGTGATGCTATTACGGATGCAATTGTCAGGGAAGCCAATGCTATTTTCTTGGTGCCATTTGATCGAGAGGACATACATGAGTTAGCTGTAGTTCTAGATGATGTAGCAGATTATATCTATGGCGCCTCTAAGCGAATCAATTTATACAAGCCTAGACAAATTCATCCCAATATGATAGCCATTGCGAAATTGATCAATGAGCAATGTGTTTCTTTGTTAAAGGCTGTTCAAGAATTGCCTGAGATGTATTATTCAGAAGAGGTACAGAAGTGTATTGCGGTAATTAGAAACAACGAGAAAAGAGCAGAGGAATTGAGAGACCAAACTTTGGTTGAACTTTTTGAGAACGATGCTGATGCCATTGAAAAAATGAAGATCAGTGAAATTATCAGTGTGCTAACAAAATCTGCTGACAGTGCCGAAGTAGCGGCCTCTGTAATTGAAGGGATTTTGGTGAAGGTTTCCTAATTGAACTTTTTGTAATCAATGATGTTGTTGTGTCATGTCGGAGGAGGTAATTGAGATATTAGGGGCACGGGAAAACAATCTAAAGAATTTTGATTTAACCATCCCTCGTGACCAATTGGTGGTCATCACAGGTTTAAGCGGAAGTGGAAAATCTTCATTGGCTTTTGATACCATTTACGCAGAAGGACAGAGAAGGTACATAGAAACCTTTGATGCCTATGCTCGTCAGTTTTTAGGAGAGCTTGAACGTCCGGATGTCGACAAGATTAACGGTCTTTCACCAGTCATCTCTATCGAACAAAAAACAGTATCCAAAAATCCGCGATCCACAGTAGGCACGATTACGGAAATCTATGATTTTCTTCGTTTGTTGTATTCAAGGGCAGCTACGGCATACTCGTATGCCACAGGCCAACCGATGGTCAAGTACAACGAAGAGGAAATACTAACACAGATTCAAAAGAAATTTGCAGGTAAGAAAATTATTTTTCTCGCACCTATAGTTAAAGCTCGAAAAGGTCATTATCGCGAATTGTTTGAACAGTTCATGCGTCAAGGATTTTTACGCGCAAGGGTAGATGGTGCTATGGTGGAGCTGACCAAAGGAATGAAGCTGGATCGATACAAGGTTCATGATATTGAGTTGGTCATAGATCGCCTCGCAGGAAATGAGCCGGAGACCAGAATCAAAGACTCGGTAAGACTGGCATTGAAACAGGGCAAAGGATCAATGATGGTGGTTCCGATGGATGAAAAATCTAAAGTCGAAATCCAACATTATTCAAAATTTTTAATGTGCCCAACTTCGGGTATATCGTATCCAGAGCCCGAACCCAATTTGTTTTCATTCAATAGTCCATATGGCGCGTGTCCGCATTGCAATGGATTGGGTGAAGTTGCGGAAATTGATTTAAAAAAAATTGTCCCTGATGATAGTTTGTCCATCAAAAAAGGAGGAATAGCTCCTCTGGGCCAAGGAAAGCAGACTTGGATTTTTCAACAAATAGAATCTGTTTTGCAAGGTTATGAGGTTAGTTCATTAACCCCAATAAAAGATATTCCCAAAGAGGCGATGCAAGTGTTGCTCTATGGCACTGAAGATACGGTTGTAGTGACCATGAGCAACGGACAATCAATGAAGACCCAATTTGATGGGATTATCGCATTTATTGAGCGTCAAGCAGAGGATGATGCAAGTCCAGCCATTAGGAGATGGGCAGAGGGATTCATGAATAAAGTAGCATGTCCTGAATGTCAGGGAGCGAGATTGAAAAAGGAGTCGTTGTATTTTAAAGTGAACGGCAAACATATTTTTGATTTGGCAGCGATGGATTTGAAATCGCTTTCACTTTGGATGGAAAGTGCCCATGAGGGTATGTCCGAGCGTCAACTCAAAATTGCTCGTGAGCCGCTGAAAGAAATCAAAGACAGATTACGTTTTTTGATAGATGTAGGATTGGAGTATTTGACTTTACATCGCAGCTCTAAAACGCTGAGTGGAGGAGAGGCCCAACGAATCAGATTGGCTTCGCAAATTGGAGCCCAATTGGTAGGCGTTCTATATATCCTCGATGAGCCGAGCATCGGTCTGCATCAGCGTGATAATCAAAAGTTGATCAACAGCTTAAAGTCTCTTCGCGATGTAGGCAACAGTGTTTTGGTTGTAGAACATGACAAGGATATGATGCTCAGTGCGGATTACTTGGTAGATATAGGTCCTGGAGCCGGTGTTCATGGGGGCAAAGTGGTAGAGCAAGGTCCACCATCTATCCACTTGAAAGGCAAAAGTGTAACAGGGCAATACTTGAGCGGTAAGAGAAAAATTGAAGTTCCTAAAAAACGCAGAAAGGGTAATGGTAAATTTTTGGAATTGATAGGTGCTCGCGGTCACAACTTGAAGCATGTCAATTTAAAGATCCCATTGGGAACTTTTACCTGTATTGCAGGCGTTTCGGGAGGAGGGAAATCAAGCTTGATCAATCATACTTTATATCCAATTTTGGCGCATCATTTCTATGATAACCAAAGAAAACCTTTGCCTTACAAATCCATCAAAGGATTGGAGCACTTGGATAAAGTAGTTGAAATAGATCAAAGTCCAATTGGTAGAACCCCGCGTTCTAATCCGAGTACTTATACTGGAATATTCACAGATATAAGACAATTGTTTGCACAACATCCAGAGTCCAAAGTACGGGGCTATCAACCTGGACGATTTAGTTTTAATGTATCAGGAGGAAGATGTGAAACTTGCAAAGGAGGAGGTGTCAAGGTAATTGAAATGAATTTTCTCCCTGATGTGATGGTGGAATGTGAAGATTGTAATGGCAAGCGATACAACAGAGAAACTTTGGAAGTGCGATATAAGGGAAAAAGTATTGCTGATGTTTTGGCCATGACGGTAGATGAGGGCGTTGTGTTTTTTGAAAGTCACAGGAATATACATAACACTCTGAAAACGCTCCAAGATGTAGGGTTGGGGTATATCAGCTTGGGACAGCATAGCACAACTTTGAGTGGAGGAGAGGCTCAGCGTGTAAAACTGAGTACGGAGCTCAGCAAACGAGATACAGGAAATACCATTTATATTTTGGATGAGCCCACAACCGGGCTGCATTTTCAAGATGTTGAAATGCTGATTAATGTATTGAATCGATTAGTTGAGAGGGGAAATTCCGTTGTCGTCATAGAGCACAATATGGACGTAATCAAAGTAGCAGATTACATTGCGGACTTGGGTCCAGAAGGTGGAGAAGGTGGAGGAATGATTGTTGGTCAAGGCACCCCAGAAGAGTTGATCAAGATCAAGGCAAGTCATACAGGTCGATTCTTGAAGGAGGAATTGAAAGCCTAACGATTAACTTTATTTTTCAGAAAAACAAGTGCTTTTCAAAGAGATTCGTGTTTCTTTTGCCCCATGAAAAGAATCTTATCATTTTGTTGCGCAGTAGCATTGACTGCAGGTGCTTCGGCACAAAACTTTCCATATTTGATGCAAGCTTTTCAAGAGCCGTATCAATCATTAGAGAGCCCAATCGATTTAACAAACGGTGAACTTTGGGATGATCCTGAATGGTTTGTTTACCCCCCTTTCCCCATTTATTTCATGGGTGATACTTTAACTGAATTGATGGTTTCTGCACCTGGAGCTCAAATTTCGCAGAATATCAATACTGAGCCATTTGTAGATTTGGTTATCCCATACATGGCGGATATAATGAATGCATCACCTGATGCGATGGTTAGTCCCGTCGAATATGAAGTAGTGGGGACTGCACCATACAGAATTTTTAAGACCGAGTGGTCATCGGTTGGATTTTATGATGAATATGACTTGACTGGGACATTTGGGAATTTGATTAGTTTTCAAATTTGGTTCTATGAGACGACAGGAAGCATTAGAATTCATTTTGGGCCGAACACAATCAAGTCGGCTGATGCGTATCAGATATTTGGAAAGCCCACCGTGTTTTTTTCTAAAAACATTTCTTTGATGTCGGTAGATTTCTCCAATGAAGGAATCTGGACTTTAGGCGGTGATCCAGCCAATCCGACTGTGCAAACCATTACAGGGTTTACGGGAGTGCTTAGTCCAAGTCAAATGCTTACCTCAGATCCTGTTAATGGGCAAGTATATCATTTTTACACCCAAGAAAATGTAAGTGTCGTTGAATCCAATCAAATGGAATGGAGCGCTTATCCGAATCCTGCAAAGGAATCCGTGTTTGTTCAAGTCGCTTCTGATGACGAAATAGAAGTGTATAACATGAATGGACAACTCTGCAAGTCATTTCAAGCGAAAAAGGGCACGCAATTGCTTGATTTATCTGAATTAAATTCGGGCTTATATATTCTAAAGTTGAAAAGCAATCCTCATGTAAGCAAGAGAATTACAAGACTTTGATTGTTGCAAAAATCAACGAGATCCCTCAATGGTAGTGACGCTATCGTTGAGGGATTTTTGTTGTTATATTCGCAACTATGACAAAACCTACACGCCTTTTTGATTTTGCCTTTCAACAGTTGCAATTGCATCCTTTGGAGTCAATGATTAAAACCAAAATGGGAGATGGATGGATATCCATCTCTACCAAGGAATTCGTCCACCAATCCGAAGCTTTGGCAAAAGGTCTGTTGAAATTAGGAGTTCAAGCGGGAGATAAAATCGCCATGATTACTTCTTATAATCGACAGGAGTGGAATGTAATTGACAATGCAATTCTCCAGATTGGAGCGGTGAATGTTCCCATTTACCCCACCATGACGGAAACTGATTATGAATACATCTTGAATCACTGTGAAGCCAAGATGATATTCGTATCGGACATTGCCTTGTTCCAAAAAGTAAAAAGTATTTATTCCAATCTTCAGTTCCAGCCAACTGTGTATTCATTTGAGCGTATTGAGGAAGTAACGCTTTGGACAGATTTGATGACTGATGAGGATACATACCTAGAAACACTTAATAGTCGCCGAGAATCCGTTCAATCAGAGGACATGGCCACAATCATTTACACCTCAGGTACAACGGGTCTGCCAAAAGGAGTTATGCTTAGTCATCAAAATATAGTTTCGACTGTTTTGGTGAGCGAACCCAGGTTGCCTTTATTGGAAAGCGGCATTTCTGTGGGATTGAGCTTTTTACCTGTGTGTCATATTTACGAACGCATGTTGCATTATCTGTATTTCCACAAATGCATCACTGTGTACATGACCAACATGGAGGCAATTAAAGACGATTTAAATGCTGTTCATCCATATATTTTTAGCGCGGTTCCCAGATTGTTGGAAAAGGTGTTTGATGGTGTAGTTCAAAAAGGATTGGCCAATACAGGAATCAAAAAGAGCTTATTTCAATGGGCACTGAACCTTACCCAGGAATGGGAGTATACGGGAAAGTCAGCTTGGTATCATTTTAAATTAGCCATAGCTAGGAAACTTATTTTTAGTAAAGTTAAATCAGCATTAGGCTTAAATAATATCAGGGCAATTGCTTCGGGAAGTGCGGCCTTGCAACCTCGATTGGCTCGTTTTTTTAATGCTGCGGGAATTGTAGTTTTAGAAGGATATGGACTTACAGAAACTTCACCTGTCGTCTCCGTAAATACAGTTAGAGGAGAGGATATGTTACGCATTGGTAGTGTAGGGAAATTGGTAGAGGGTGTCGAAGTGAAAATGATGGAAGATGGTGAGATTTTGGTGAAGGGTCCCAATGTGATGATGGGATATTATAAGCAGCCAGAACTGACAGCTGAGGTTATCAAAGATGGTTGGTTTCATACAGGTGATATCGGGATTTTTCAAGACGGTTTTTTGATGATTACCGATCGCAAAAAGGAAATGTTTAAGACGAGTGGCGGCAAATATGTTGCTCCTCAAGTTTTAGAAAATGCACTGAAGGAATCTTTGTTTATTGAGCAATGCATGGTCATTGGTGAAAATCAGAAATTCCCAGGCGCTTTGGTTGTGCCTGATCGTTTGGCATTGGCAGAGATAGCTCGTCAAAAGGGCATAGCCCAGGATCAGGGTGGAGAGTGGTTGCATCATGAAACCATCAAAGAATTGATTTGGCAGGATATTTTAAAAATCAATGTTCGATTTGGAAAGTGGGAGCAAGTGAAATCATTTCAAATAGTTCATGAACCCTTCTCAATTCCCAAAGGTGAAATTACGCCGACACTCAAATTGAAGAGAAAGAAAATCATGGAAAATTACAAGCTGCTCATTGACAAAATGTTTAGTCATTGATTTGTATTTGATTTTTTGAAGGAAAGACAATGACAATTGATCAGTCCATTATCGTAGCTGTTCATCAAATGCATAACCCAATTTGGGACAGTGTAATGTGGTGGATTAGTCAAAGAGACTCTAGCATCATTTTATATTTGATGATGTTGTTTCTTTTGATGCGAAAGTTTCAGCTATCCATGTGGAAAATATTATTGATGGTGGCTATGTTGATTGTATTCAATGATCAATTGGCTTCTTCTGTATTCAAACCATGGATTGGCAGATTAAGACCAAGTCATGATCCTTCAGTGTCTCCATTTTTACATTTACTTCTGGATGAAAAAGGTCAAATCTATACGGGTGGACTGTATGGTTTCTATTCGAGCCATGCGGCAAACACTATGGCAGCCGCGGTATTTTTTATTTTGGTGATGCGACCTTTGCATAAGTTTTGGACAATGGTTATTGCCTTGTGGGTATTGGCTGTTGGTTTTTCTAGAGTTTATTTGGGTGTCCATTATCCCACAGATATTTTAATGGGTTGGACAATGGGCGCTCTATCATCTTGGGCACTCTGGCGAATCATTAAATTGCCCAAAATGATGAAGTGGCACAGATTGGATTTACATTGATCCCAATTCAATGGAGGGGTCCCAAAATTTAGCATCGAAATTTTGCACTTGATTGTTCTCAATTATTATTCCCTCAGCTTTGAGACGATTAGCCATTTCTTCTGGATGTGTGAAATGCATTTTGCCCGTGAGCAAACCATTGCGATTGACAACGCGATGCGCAGGCAATCGCTTGTCACAAAGATTCATGGCATAGCCAACCAATCGCGCACCTTTGGGCTTACCCAATGCGGCAGCGATGGCGCCGTAACTGGTCACCCGACCTTCAGGAATGAGCTTCACAAGCTCATATATGTCTTTGTAAAAGTCATTCATAAGACTGCTCAAAAGTAGTGTTTTCCTTCGTAATTTGCCGACTGAAATGGAGAACGTAAAAACGCATTTGGTAACCGGTGGTTGTGGCTTTGTAGGTCGCAACATGGTGAAGAGATTGTTGAATACAACAGATGATCAAGTAGTATTCATTGACAACTTGATGGTAGGTACACATCCGGATACTTGGATGACTTATGAGAGCGCGGTTAGGGGAGAGGATTTTGTGATTTACGATTCAAGAGCGTTGTTCATCCATGATGACGCATTGAAAGTGATGCGCAGATTGATGGACAATCCACAACATTTTTCAGATGACTATCCTTTTGATGTGGATCGCATCGCGGACGTCTTTCATTTTGCAGCGATTGTAGGTGGAAGAGCCAAGATTGACGGTGACCCCATGATGGTGGCACTGGATTTGGCCATTGATGCCGAAATGTTTTATTGGGCTGTGAATTACAAACCAGAGCGTTTGTTGTACCCCAGCTCTTCTGCAGCTTACCCAGTAGATCTTCAAACGGTTGACGGCGCCATTGCATTGAAAGAAAGTGATATTGATTTTAAGCGAATGGGTGAGCCAGATATGACCTACGGTTGGAGCAAATTGACAGGTGAATTTTTGGCCAAGATTGCAGCTTCCCATTATGGTTTAAAGGTGACTTGCATTCGTCCTTTCAGTGGATATGGTGAAGACCAAGATTTGACTTACCCAGTTCCTGCAATAGCTGCACGCGCTGCTAAAAAGGAAGATCCATTTGAAGTTTGGGGGAGTGGTCATCAGGGTCGTGACTTTGTGCACATTGATGACGTGATTGACTGTATTCTTTTGGCGATGGATCATATCCATGATGGCACGGCCATCAATATCGGTATGGGTAAGCTCACATCTTTCAGAGAAATCATTGAAGTGTTTTGCAAGTTTGCAGGATATGCGCCTACCATCAAGCCTTTGTTAGACAAACCGGTGGGTGTTCATTCACGCTATTGCGATATGTCTTTTGTACAAGCTAAGTTGGGATGGAAGGCAAAGATTAGTATCGAGGAAGGAATGAAGCGAGTGTACGATGCTGCAGTAAAACAATTGGGAAAATGAAAAACGAAGTAGTGGTGTGTTTTGGTCCAGGACCTTTGTTCAAAGGCGGGATTCAGAATTACAACACTTCTTTGGCTTTGGCTTTGGATAGAAGAGGAGATTGTGAGGTTCACATTGTTTCTTGGACCCAGCAATACCCGGCCATTATTCCTAGAGAGTTTGTCGATAAATCAAGCAAGAGAGATTTGCTAAAGGATAGCGAAGTGCAAGTGCATTATGTTACCAATTACAACAACCCATTCACTTGGCGGGAGACGGTTCAGCGAATTAAATCGTTAAGAGCTTCCAAAGTGATCATTCAATGGAGCATTGCCTTGCAAGGATTGCCATTGTATTTTATAGCAAAGGGATTAAGGCGAGCCGGAATTGAAGTCATCTTTGATGTTCATTTTGTGCAACAAAAAGAACATTCAGCCATTGATAAAATTTTGACCCGTTGGGCGCTTGGCAAAGCGGATACAATTTTGGTGCATGCTTTAAAAACGTATGAAGAACTTCAATCCGTTTTCCCAAATAAAAAATTCTTTTTGACCGAAACAGGAGAACGCAAATCCAATACGGTGATCAAATTATTTCATCCTATTTACGACCTCTTCCAGCCGCAAATGGGTTTGGATGTCGATGATTTAAAAAGACAATGGGGATTAAAGAAGCACGTATTTCTATTCTTTGGTTTCATTCGCCGTTACAAAGGGTTGGATCAAGCGATTCAGGCATTTGCTAAAGTGCGAGCGCAACGAGATGATGTTAGTTTGGTAATAGCAGGAGAGTCTTTTTGGAATACCTTAGATCAGAGCAAATGGAGTACCCGAATCAAGCAAACACTTTTTGGTTGGGCCAAGAGAATTCTTCTCAATAAAAAAGATGATGAGCGTGAAGATCAACCCTTGGAGTGGATAGAGAAATTGGGGTTGGGGAAAGATTGCTATGTTGTCAATCGATTTATAGGTAACGAGGAAGTACCTCCATTCTTTCAAGTGAGTGATGCTGTTTTATTGTTTTATAGAACAGCTACTCCAAGTGGAATCGAATCATTGAGTTATAATTTTTCGCTGCCATTATTGGCGACCAAAGTGGGTCATTTTCCTGAGACTATCCAAGATGGTTTCAATGGTTATCTTGCCAATGATGGCGATATCGATGACATGGCCAGAGTGATGTTGGCATTTCTTGAGCGACCAATCAATCGTGAGAATGTCAGAGAAAAGACCAAGATGATGAGTTGGGATCGATATGCGGATGCAATCATGCAGAAATGAGCAAAATGAGGATAGGATATACTGGTAATAACTACCCCGAAAAGCGCAATATTATCGATCGAGTTGCGAATGCCGAATACACCAATCTAAGTAAATTCAACCTTTACGCTTATTTCAATCGAATTAATTTTTGGTGGCAAAAGTTTGCCGGAAGAGCGTTGTTTCATTCCGATTACTATCAGTATCGATCGCTGATTAACCCGCGGGTGAGCGGCATTCATTTTTTCAATAGTGTCAGTTATTCGTCAACGCCTTATATCACAACATTTGAGACTGTTTTACCCTATTTCGATATATTGAAAAAGAACTTCAAGCATGTTGATGACTGGTCAGAACTTTCAAATAATTCCAAAGTACGGAAGGCCATGGATGCATTGGCATCACCTGCCTGTAAGAGAATATTGGCTTTGTCAATGAGTACAAAATCAATTCAAGAAAAGGTGCTTGTTCATTTTCCGGAGTATGCAGCCGCGATATTGGATAAATTGGAAGTTCTTCACCCTCCTCAGGATATGGTAGAATATCGTCCTCGATCCTTTAATGGTAAATTTCAGATGGTATTTGTGGGAAGGGCATTTTACAGGAAAGGAGGGCAGGAGTTGGTTCATGCACTCAATAGGATACAGGAAGAGTTTCCCATTCATTTGCACATCATTTCAAGTTTAGATGTTGAGGGAGGATGGCCAGGGATTACAGAGGAGCAGGTTGCAGAGGATAGAGCTTGGTTGAATTCGCAATCATGGATTTCTTATCAAGAGTCATTGCCAAATACAGCGGTACTTCGGTTGTTTGAAACATGTCATTTGGGATTTTTACCAACGTGGCAAGATACCTATGGTTATAGTGTTTTGGAGATGCAATCCAGAGGTTGTCCTGTGATAACGACACAAGTTCGTTCTTTGCCTGAGATTAATCCCTTGCATGTGGGATGGCAGGTAGATCATGATGTTAATCAATGGGGAGAATGGTCAGCCATACCACAATCTAGGATCAGCAGAGAAAGTGAGGAGTTGTCTGAGAAACTTTATTTGCTCATTCAATCAATTCTTGCAAATCCCCAAGCTATGGAGAGTATGGGGCGTGCGGCGACGAAAAGGATTTCTTTGGAGCACAATCCAAAGAAACATGCCCAAAGATTAAGTGATTTGTATCAGAGTATGTTTAATCAAAAATAACGAACTTTCACCCATGGAAGAATTGTATAACAGCCGAAAGGATTACGACAAGCATTTGTTGTTGGAAGAGCACGCACTAAATCATCCGATTGATCAGTTGAATTTGTGGTTGAAAGAGGCTATGGATGAAAAGATTGAAGATTACAATGCCATGACAGTGAGCACTATTGGCACTGCAGGATATCCTCACGCCCGTATTGTATTATTGCGCGAGGCTACCCATCATGGTTTGGTCTTTTATACCAATTACGAAAGTGATAAAGGGCAAGAGTTGGCGTTGAATGATAAAGTTGGGGTCAATTTTTTCTGGAATACTTTAGAAAGGCAGGTTCGAGTTACAGGAGTTGCCAAGAGAATGAGTGAGGAGGAGAGTGATGCCTATTTTGCAAGTCGTCCGCGTGAAAGTCAAATTGGCGCATGGGCATCTCCTCAAAGTCAAATGTTGCATGATCGCGAAGAATTAGAAAAGAGAGTAGTAGAGATGACTGAAAAATTTGCGGGACAAGAAGTGCCTCGTCCACCACATTGGGGAGGTTTCAGAATTGTCCCTCATTATTTTGAATTTTGGCAAGGAAGGCCAAGCAGATTGCATGATCGATTGGTATACAAAGTAGATGCGGATTTTGAATGGTGCAAGATTCGTTTGGCACCATAAACTGGAACGAAACAGAACGAGAAATAGAGCTAGAATCATAAACAAAAACATAAAGAGCTAAAGATGAAAAAGATTTTAATGGCAGCCATGATGCTGGTTGCGGTAATGGCCCAAGCGCAGGAGTACAAAGTAGTCACCATTGTTGAGTCCATTTTACCTGGAGGAATGGGAAGGTCTCGCATGGTTGAGGCTACGACTTCATTGGACCATAACAATTTCACCACCGAAAGAACAGATGGCAAGGATACCAAGCAGGGGGATATTGATCGTTCAGATTTGAAGATTGGCGGATTTAAAGAGACCAAGATGTTGAATTTCTTTTCAATGGTTGGCATCAACTTCCAGAATATCGCTTCCAATGATGCGATGATTATGTCCAAGTTGAATGAGATGGATGCGCAAGGTTATGAATTGGCTTTCGTAACGAGCGGCGTCGAAAGTGATGCCGGTAAAGATGATGGCCAAGGAATATTTATTACGAGGTTGTATTTTAAGAGGAAGAATTAAAAAAAAAATTATTCCCGCCGGGGCGAATAATTATTCGCCCGTTCGGAAGAAAGAATAGCAGGATTTTAAATCCCGCTGGGGCGAAGAATTATTCGCCCTTTTTTTCTGAATCGCTGATCTAGATAGGGCGAAAAGAATCCCTGAATTTAAATCCCGCTGGGGCGAATAATTATTCGCCCTTTTTTTTTCGAATCGCTGATCTAGATAGGGCGAAAAGAATCCCTGAATTTTAAATCCCGCTGGGGCGAATAATTATTCGTCCGTTCGGAGGAAAGAATCCCTGAATTTATATCCCGTTGGGGCGAATAATTATTCGCCCTTTTTTTTTCGAATCGCTGATCTAGATAGGGCAAAAAGAATCCCTGAAATTTAAATTCCGCTGGGGCGAATAATTATTCGCCCTTTTTTCTGAATCGCTGATCTGGATAGAGCGAAAGGAATCCCTGAATTTTAAATCCCGCCGGGGCGAATAATTATTCGCCCGTTCGGAAGAAAGAATAGCAGAATTTTAAATCCCGTTGGGGCGAATAATTATTCGCCCTTTTTTCTGAATTGCTGATTTAGATAGGGCGAATAATTATTCGCCCGTTCCGAATTGAATATATGCGAATAATTTATGGGTTGTGTATGCTTCTGAATTGAAAGAATTTTGAAATATGAAATTTCGAAAATTAAAATATCAAAAGGGAGATAAAGGCAGAATATCTAATCGATTAAAAGGATATGATTATGCATCGAAAGGGCTTTATTTTATCACCATGTGCGCCGCAGATAAATTTCCCTTTTGGGGAGAGGTGTGAAATGGAGTGATGCATTTAAATGAAGCTGGCAAAATTGCAGATCGTTGTTGGAGAGAAGTTCCTCGTCATTTTCCACATGTGGGTGTCATTAGTTATGTTGTTATGCCTGATCATGTTCATGGCTTAATTGAGATTAAGAAGAATGCATTTGCAAATGGAGTAAGGGGTAAGTGGAATTGTAAGGCTCAATTTTGTTCACCTTCCCGAACCATAGGTTCCGTTGTTAGGGGATACAAAATTGGAGTCGTCAACGGAATGAAATCTCTTGGTATTTCAAAAACAGTGTGGCAAAGAAATTATCACGACAGTATCGTTTTCAATATTAGCGATCGCCACCGGATCATTGGGTATATTCGGAATAACCCGAGGAATTGGAGGAGAAAGTTTCGAAGTAGATTTTTGAGCTGCTATGTTTTGGCTTTATTATCAATAAATTTCTTTTGTTGTTAAAAACAATTTCTAAAAAGTTGAATTGAATTCTATATATTTGAGATAGTTCTCAGAGTAAAAAAAAGCGAGGCAAGGCCCCGCTTCAAATGTTTTCACAACGGTCATAGACCTTATTGTGAATTGCTGTTAATTGAGGATGCTAATATATAATAAAAAGTTTAGAAAAGAATAATATGAAAAAAATTTTAGGATTGGATTTGGGAGTCGCCTCTATAGGATGGGCATTCATTAAAGAGGATGAAAAGAAATCAGAGATTTTGGGAATGGGGGTTCGCATTATTCCTTTGAACCCTGATGAGCGCGATGAATTTAATTCTGGAAATGCCATCTCTAAAAATGCAAAGCGAAGAATGAAGCGCGGGATGCGCAGAAATATTTACCGAAGAACATTACGCAAAACACTTTTGCGAAATGCATTGAAGGAAGTTGGTATAGATCCTGGAAAGGCACTATTTGAGGAATTATCAAAGATGAACTTGTGGGAGTTGCGAGCTAGGGCTGCACAAGAGCAAATCTCCTTAGAGGAATTAGGTCGTGTGCTTTATCATTTGAATCAAAAAAGAGGCTTCAAGTCCAATAGAAAAACGGATGGTGCAGAGGAAGATCCTAAAAAGGAATCCGAGTATAAGGCAGAGATCAGAAAGAACGCTCAAATTTTGACGGATACAGGTAAAACAATTGGAGAATATGTATTTGGTGAGCTTTCCAATGATCAATATTTCAAATTGAAAGGAAGGATCTTTCCTAGGCAAGCCTACGCGGATGAGTTTATGGCTATTTGGAATTGTCAAAGTAAATTTTATCCGGGAGTGCTCACGGATACTTTACAAAGACGCATTCAAGATGAAATAATTTTCCATCAACGTCCATTGAAATCACAAAAGGCATTGGTCAGCAGATGTGAATTTGAAAAACGATACGCATGGGTGAATGGAAAACGAATGGATGTTTCTCCTCGCGTAACACCGAAAACCTCGCCGCTAGCGCAATGGACGAAGATATATGAAGCAGTGCGGAATATTCGTGTGAAAAATGAATATGGTCAAGTAGTGGAGCTGGAATTCGAGAAGTTGAAGGCTGTTGCAGAAAGCTTGAAATGGAAGGATAAAATGTCAGCATCTGAAATATTTAAGGTGTTGGGATTGGAGAAAAGTTTCACCCACAATATTGGAGAAAAGGGGATACAGGGAGATACTACGTTTAGTTCAATTGAAAAGGCGGTGAAAGAATTACCGGGGTCTAAGCAGTTTTTAGAACGATTGCAGGCTATTCAATTTGATATAGTTTTGAAAGACAATAAAGATTTAACCATGGTCGATGAAGAAACAGGAGAGTTGTTTCATTATCAGTCCAAAGTAATTGGAGAGGGATTTGAGAAAAGCGATTATTTCAGGCTTTGGCATTTGTTGTACTCAGTCGAAAGTGAAGAGAGCCTAATCAAGAATTTATTGGAAGATTTCCAGTGTTCAATAGAGGTCGCTCAAAAGTTGGTGAAACTTGATTTTACAAAGCTAGGCTTTAGCAATAAGAGTGCTGCGGCAATTAAAAAAACTTTGCCATATTTAATGGATGGCTTTGATTACACAAGAGCCATGATGTGCGCTGGATATCGTCATTCTGATTTTTTGGATAAGGCAGAGAATGAAGCCAGAGTTTTATTGGATAAGATTCCGATTCTTCAGAAGAATTCATTGAGGCAGCCAGTTGTTGAGAAGGTATTAAATCAATTGATCAATATTGTAAATGCCATTATCGAGCATCCCCAATATGGTCGTCCCGATGAGATTAGAGTTGAATTGGCGCGTGAGTTAAAGCAAAGTAAAGATGAAAGAAATCGCTCATCTTCCAATATTTCGAAAAACGAAAAACGTAACAAGGAAATCGAAGAGCGCTTAAAGAAGGAATATGGATTTGTCAAAATTTCGAAGTCTTTAATCAATAAGTACAAGATTTATGAAGAGGTTGGAGGCATCTCACCCTATACTGGAAAAAGAATTGCTTTAGCCGATTTTTTAAATGGAGCAGGTGTTGATGTTGAGCATATCATTCCCAAGTCCCGTTTGTTTGATGATAGCTTGTCCAATAAGACAATGGCCGAGTCATGGGTCAATAAGGCAAAAGGAAATATGACGGCGTTTGATTTTATGAAAGCCCAACCAGTGCCTGGATTACAATCTTTTGATGATTATATCGCAATGGTAAATTTGTGGTACAAGGCTGGTGTGAATGGAGCGAAAATTTCTCGAACAAAATATGAAAGATTGTTGTGCGAAGAGACAAAAATTCCAAATGACTTTATTGATCGTCAATTGCGCCAAACGCAATACATCTCGAAAAAGGCTTCTCAAATTTTAGGTCTTGTTTCGCGAAATGTATATGCAACTAGTGGTGGTGTTACAGATTTTTTGAGAGAAAAATGGGGATGGAACGATGTATTGAAAAAAGTGAATTGGGAGCGATATGAAAAATTGGGATTGACCTCCATTGAAACTAGAGAAGACGGAAAAAGAATTTATCAAATTGAAGGTTGGTCCAAACGTGATGATCACCGACACCATGCCGTGGATGCTTTGGTAGTGGCTTGCACCAGGCAGTCCTACATCCAATCATTGAATAGATTGAATCAGTTTGTCAATAAAACCAACAATGCAACTGGATTGAAAGATGCTGATCATTACAAGTTGAAAGAGTTGGGAGAATTGTCTCCATTCAAGGTGGATGAAATTGTGGAAGTAGTGTCCAATATTATCGTTTCATTTAAACCAGGTAAAAGAGTTTCGAGTAAGAGTAAAAATAAAAATAAATCTACAGGTCACATTAGTATTATTCCTCGAGGTGCATTATCCAAGGAAACGGTGTATGGAAAAATAAAAGTACAGTCCATTCGTGAGGTGGCATTGAATAAAAACTTCAATCCAGAGTGGTTAGTAGTAGATCGTTTTTTAAGAACTGTAATTCGAGAAAGAATTAAATCAGCGAATGGCGATTTATCCAAAGCCTTTAAACTTCCCATTTTACTGGCTGATGGTGAAACTCCGGTAAAGAAAGTAGAGATCTATGAGTGGAACGAGGAAGCGGTGGTCAAGTATCCTATATCCAGTATCAAACAGAAGGATGTTGAGTATGTAGTTGATCCTGTTGTGAAGCAAAAGCTTCAAGCTTTTTTTGATGCATTTCCAAATGAAAAGGAAGCGATCAAAAATATTGGTGTACAGCCCATCTGGTTTAATGAAGAGAAACGTATTCCCATCCGAACCGTTCGATTGAAAACAGGATTGGGAAAAGTTGTTCCTCAAAAGCAAGTGAGCCCTGATGAAGCCAAAGGCTTTGTTGATTCTGGAAACAACCACCATTTGGCAGTGTATGAGCGTGAGGATGGTTCTTTGTTTGATGTCATGGTTACATTCAAAGATGCTTTTGATCGAAAAGCAAATGGAGCTCCTCTTTATATGAAAGATTTTGAAGGCGGAAGTTTGAAATGGAAATTTGAGCAGAATGATTTGTTTGAAATTCTTGATGACGATGGTAAAGTATATTATTACAGAATTCAAAAAATTGCACAATTTGATATTTGGTTTCGTCTTATTTCTGAAACTGAAATAAATGATTCAAGTGAAGCTGCAAGTTTGAAATTATTTTATAGAATTAGATCATTAGGAGCTCTTGTAAAATTGAATCCTCACGCAAGAAGATTGAGTATCCTAAATGAATTGATGTGATCAAACGAACTATTGTCATTGAAAATGCCTCGCAGTTGAGTCTTCGACAAGAGCAATTGGTGGTTCGTCGCATCGATAATTCTGACATTCCTGAGAAAAGTGTTCCCATTGAGGACTTGGGAGTGTTGATGTTAGAATCTGAACATTGCTCCATTACGACAGCTTTGCTGACGCGATTGATGGAACGCAATGTCGCAGTGATTGGTTGTGACAGCAAGCACATGCCCGTTGGGTTGTGGTTGCCGTTGGAAGGCAATACGCTCCAAAGCGCTCGTTTTCAAATGCAAGTGGCTGCTTCGTTACCGTTGAAGAAAAATGTATGGGCGCAATTAATCAAGTTTAAATTAGAAAATCAGGCTGAAGTAGTGCGTAGACAAAATTTAGAATGTGCTCCCTTGCTTCGCTGGGCCAATGAAGTGCGATCTGGTGATACCGATAATTTTGAAGCGCGTGGCGCAGCGTATTATTGGAATATTCTTTTTGAAGGTCAAGAATTTCGCAGGGAGAGATTTGGACCACCACCCAATCATTTGTTCAATTATGGTTATGCTATCCTAAGAGCAGTAATTGCACGCGCATTGGTAGCCTCTGGATTGTTTCCAACTTTTGGTGTTCATCACAAAAATCAATACAATGCCTATTGTTTGGCTGATGATGTCATGGAGCCCTATCGACCTATTGTGGATGCTTATATTTTAGAGCATGTCGATGAAGTAGAAGTAGGCGAGGAGTTGACCCGTGAATGGAAATTGATTTTATTGCAGATTCCAACTCTTGATGTTGTTTTGGAAAAAGAACGTAGACCATTGTTGGTGGCAGCAAGCATGACCACTTCTTCGTTGGTGAAAGTATTAGAAGGGAAAGAGAAAAAAGTATTGTTACCACAATTCCCTGCGAATGTCATTCGAAAGAATCAACGCTTATAAAATCATGTGGATTTTGGTCTTTTTTGATTTGCCTGTCGAAACCAAAAAGGAGCGAAAAATAGCCAGTGAATTTAGAAGAGATTTGATTCGTGATGGGTTTACCATGTTTCAGTTTAGTATTTACTTGCGGCACTGTGCCAGCAGAGAAAATGCAGAGGTACACATTCGCAGAGTAAAATTGAGTTTGCCCAAGAAGGGACATGTTGGCATTTTACATGTCACCGACAAGCAATTTGCACAGATGGAAATATTTTTTGGAAAAAAGGTGATGGATGCACCGGTAGGTCCGCAGCAATTGGAGTTGTTTTAAAATAAAAAAGGAAAACCCGAGGGTTTTCCTTTTTTAGTAATTCGAAAAATCTGTTTTTTTTATCGCGAATAATCGATGTAATTACCTTAAAACGTGGGTGTTAATCCACATTTGGTTGTTTCGAATATTTCAAAGATCTCAATTAAACAGCAATTCACAACTCATTTCCCGATGGTACTTGGTGCATAGGAGTTGTTTCGAATATTTCAAAGATCTCAATTAAACAGCAATTCACAACAGCGAAGGAGTTGACACGGTTATTTTGAATGTTGTTTCGAATATTTCAAAGATCTCAATTAAACAGCAATTCACAACTAGCAATCAATTCAAGTTGTTTTCTGCGTGGTTGTTTCGAATATTTCAAAGATCTCAATTAAACAGCAATTCACAACTAAATGCTGCTTGTATTGTCTGAAAGAATGGTTGTTTCGAATATTTCAAAGATCTCAATTAAACAGCAATTCACAACATGTTCCACTCTTCCATCCTTGCGTTTACTGTTGTTTCGAATATTTCAAAGATCTCAATTAAACAGCAATTCACAACTTGATGCCTATGGATTGAACATGAACATCTGTTGTTTCGAATATTTCAAAGATCTCAATTAAACAGCAATTCACAACGGGAACTATGAGCGACATTGATTTTGACAGTTGTTTCGAATATTTCAAAGATCTCAATTAAACAGCAATTCACAACCTCGTCAACTGACCATCAAAGACAGTCAAAGTTGTTTCGAATATTTCAAAGATCTCAATTAAACAGCAATTCACAACCCTTATTCCTTTAAGAGTGGTGGTAGTGGTGTTGTTTCGAATATTTCAAAGATCTCAATTAAACAGCAATTCACAACGTTTAACCGCTTCATTAGCATCTTTGTTTGTTGTTTCGAATATTTCAAAGATCTCAATTAAACAGCAATTCACAACGATAGGGTTAACCGATTCCAAAGCCGAAGAGTTGTTTCGAATATTTCAAAGATCTCAATTAAACAGCAATTCACAACTTGTTCGCCTGTAACTATTCCCGACTTCTTGTTGTTTCGAATATTTCAAAGATCTCAATTAAACAGCAATTCACAACATGCATACACCGTGTTCGTTATAGTCATATGTTGTTTCGAATATTTCAAAGATCTCAATTAAACAGCAATTCACAACTAAAGACCTCTGCAAAGTTAAGTGCATCAGTTGTTTCGAATATTTCAAAGATCTCAATTAAACAGCAATTCACAACTCTCTTCGAGTTCCTCGGTAATGAGTGCCTGTTGTTTCGAATATTTCAAAGATCTCAATTAAACAGCAATTCACAACAGGGAAAGAACAAAATCAATATCGGTGGGTGTTGTTTCGAATATTTCAAAGATCTCAATTAAACAGCAATTCACAACCAACTCTAGCACACTAACTACCGAACTTGAGTTGTTTCGAATATTTCAAAGATCTCAATTAAACAGCAATTCACAACATGGCGGTTGTTATGCATTCTCTCGCGATTGTTGTTTCGAATATTTCAAAGATCTCAATTAAACAGCAATTCACAACAATAGCGAGAGGACTCATTCGACTGAATGTGTTGTTTCGAATATTTCAAAGATCTCAATTAAACAGCAATTCACAACATGTCTGGCACTCACTATACATACAATCAGGTTGTTTCGAATATTTCAAAGATCTCAATTAAACAGCAATTCACAACTATTAAATTGTATTCATCGACTATAACAACGTTGTTTCGAATATTTCAAAGATCTCAATTAAACAGCAATTCACAACTCATCTTTGGTAGTTGGAACAAACGTAGGTGTTGTTTCGAATATTTCAAAGATCTCAATTAAACAGCAATTCACAACGAGATTCAAATAGTTTTCACGAACCGATTTGTTGTTTCGAATATTTCAAAGATCTCAATTAAACAGCAATTCACAACTACCGCCTATTAACTGCCCTATCTTTGATAGTTGTTTCGAATATTTCAAAGATCTCAATTAAACAGCAATTCACAACAAAGGAATCATCAAGCGGCAAACCTATCAGGTTGTTTCGAATATTTCAAAGATCTCAATTAAACAGCAATTCACAACACTGCTGAATCGCAAGTAAGATTACCTTTAGTTGTTTCGAATATTTCAAAGATCTCAATTAAACAGCAATTCACAACAGAACTACCGAGAGTTCCTCAACGTGTTCAGTTGTTTCGAATATTTCAAAGATCTCAATTAAACAGCAATTCACAACACCATTCACCAAATGAAATCTTGTTTATATGTTGTTTCGAATATTTCAAAGATCTCAATTAAACAGCAATTCACAACGGATGTGGTTGGTGAGATTAAAAGAGGTTGTTGTTTCGAATATTTCAAAGATCTCAATTAAACAGCAATTCACAACTGATGTAACAAAGTTCGACACAATAACCGAGTTGTTTCGAATATTTCAAAGATCTCAATTAAACAGCAATTCACAACTATAAACCTTTGTATCGGGATTACCAATCAGTTGTTTCGAATATTTCAAAGATCTCAATTAAACAGCAATTCACAACAGCCTAATGGCTGAAATGAATAAAGGTAAAGTTGTTTCGAATATTTCAAAGATCTCAATTAAACAGCAATTCACAACCATCGCCGCCTTCCAATCTTTCATTTTCTTGTTGTTTCGAATATTTCAAAGATCTCAATTAAACAGCAATTCACAACGCTAACGATGTTGTTCCTGCTAACTTTCAAGTTGTTTCGAATATTTCAAAGATCTCAAAGATCTCAATTAAACAGCAATTCACAACCACTCCAAGAATGTCCTGCGAAACTTTGGAGATCTCAAAGATCTCAATTAAACAGCAATTCACAACTATCCCTTTGTCATTTAGCGCAACGCGAAAGATCTCAAAGATCTCAATTAAACAGCAATTCACAACCACCTCTCAATCCATACGAATCCTCGGTCAGATCTCAAAGATCTCAATTAAACAGCAATTCACAACAAAAAGGGGTTAAGGGGTTTCAAAAGTTAGGATCTCAAAGATCTCAATTAAACAGCAATTCACAACTGATTTTCTCTCGGTTGATTTCCCCTTCGTGTTGTTTCGAATATTTCAAAGATCTCAATTAAACAGCAATTATCAACCCATTAAACTTTCCTTTCAATTAACTCGGGGATTGTTCAGAGCATAAACGAAGAATCCAACCAACGCAAGCACCAAGAGAATCAGCACAAATCGAACAATATTGATTGCGTTTTTTTCTGTCATTTCTGTAATAACCTTTTCGGTGGACTGAAGTCCACCTCCATTTCTACAGACCTTTTCGGTGGACTAAAGTCCACCTCCATCGAAGAAGTCCACCTCCATCGAAGAAGTCCACCTCCATCGAAGAAGTCCACCTCCATCGAAGAAGTCCACCTCCATAAGCTTTGCCTTAAAACCTCCGCTTCCAACTATCTCCTTTCTTGGACATCGCATTTTGCATCATCTGCTTTTGCTCTTGATTCACCTTGATGGCGAGTGCTGCGGCAATCAATGCTTCTTCTTCATTGCGTTGATTCAATATCTCGGGCTGGTAGAAATTCTTTACAAAGTGGGTGTCAAAGTCGCCACTCACAAAGGCTTCGTGATTGATGGCCCATGAACAAAATGGCAACGTGGTTTGTACACCTGTTACCTGATAATCTGCAATGGCTCTGGTCATCTTGGCAATGGCTGCATTGCGATCTGCAGCATGCACAATCAACTTGGCAATCATGGGGTCATAATAAATCGGAATATCCATTCCTTCTTCAAATCCATCATCAACACGAACTCCAGGGCCCATAGGTCGCTCATAAGTGATCAATTTTCCTATATCTGGTAAGAAGTTGTTCAATGGGTCTTCCGCATATACACGTATTTCCAAAGCGTGTCCGTTGATTTTTAAATCGTCTTGTCCAAAACTCAACTGCTCTCCGCGCGCAACCTTGATCTGCTCTTTCACCAAGTCGATGCCTGTGATCATTTCAGTTACAGGATGCTCCACTTGCAAGCGGGTATTCATTTCCAAGAAATAGTAGTTGCGATTTTCATCAACCAAAAACTCTACAGTGCCTGCTCCAACATAATTGCAACTCTTGGCCACATCAACAGCACTTGCTCCCATTGCAGCTCGCAGCTCTGGTGTCAAAACGGCGCTAGGCGCTTCTTCAACTACTTTCTGATGTCGACGTTGAATGGAACACTCGCGCTCAAACAAATGAACCACATTGCCATGCTGATCTGCCAACACTTGAATCTCAACGTGTCTTGGACCAGCTACATATCGTTCTATAAAAACGGAACCGTCTCCAAAGGCACTGATAGCCTCAGAAATCGCGCGCTCCATTTGTTCTTCTAATTCTTCAATTTTCTCTACAATACGCATTCCTTTACCGCCGCCACCTGCAGAGGCTTTGATCAAAATGGGAAGTCCTACTTCCAAAGCAACGCGCTTGGCTTCTGCCACATCTGATACCGCATCTTCCGTTCCAGGAACCATGGGGATATTGTACTTCTTTGCTGCATTTTTTGCTGCCAATTTGGATCCCATTACTTCGATACTTTCCGGATTGGGACCGATGAATTGAATTCCAGCTGCCTTTACCTTTCGCGCAAAATCTGCATTCTCAGACAAGAATCCGTAACCAGGATGAATGCCATCAACACCAATTTTTAAGCTGAGTGCGATAATATCATCTCCTTTCAAATAGGATTGATTGGAAGGAGCGGGCCCAATGCGATAAGCCTCATCGGCATATCGAACAAATGGTGCGTTGGCATCTGCATCACTGTATATGGCAACGGTTTTTATACCCATTTCTTTAGCCGAGCGCATGATGCGCAAAGCAATCTCTCCTCGGTTGGCAATCAATATTTTTTGCATACGGGCGCTAAGATAATAAGTAAAAAAGGTTGGTTTGCTTTAATTGCGAACCA
>JACCDM011032160.1_pt1 | contig 50230 bp, 45 predicted proteins | sample 7445851 | NCBI WGS metagenome assembly JACCDM01 (sample SAMN15323438, study PRJNA562643) | freshwater metagenome | isolation source: river surface water | place: USA:Blue River Watershed | collected 2017-08-16
ATTCTGTACTTTTCCTTTGGAAAAGCTCTGCGCTTCGCACAGAGGCGCGCTAGCGCACAGATTGTGCGGTTAGTCCGCATCAGGATTTTGTTCGTAATAGGTTCGGACTTTGTTTAAAAGACACCACAAATAAAAAACACTCCTCGCGGAGTGTTTTTTATTTGTGGACCCTAGCTCCGATTATTATCGGAGCGTACAGGACTCGAAAACCTTGAGTATATCGCACGGAGCAAAGCGAGTACGATACGAAAGGTGTACAGAATCTGTAAGATTCGAGACTCCTGTAAAATAGACTTAGTGATTTGTGACCCAGTGTCGACCCAGCTAGGTTTTCGAGTACAAGCTCTTTTATTTGCTTCATCAAAACTGAATTGATTTACATGAGCCATAAATTATTCTTGGAACTTATCTCAGCTGCGATTTGAATTATTACAGCCAAATCGATAGAATGGATATTGAAGGAATACATATACAGTTAATATTATTACTATATTTGAAAGCTATACTAATGTATCCTTGACCAATAAGGAACACACTAAGAATTGATTAGAGTAAATATATAAGGAAATAAAAAATGTAAATATTAAACCCGTAGATTGAAATAAATAATAAGTAATATCATGGGTAAAAATTCTCAAAAAAATCAGCCTTGTTTGTGTGGTAGTGGAACTCGCGCGTTAAATTGCTGCTGGGCTCTTCCTTATAACGAAATGCTTACGAAAAAGCGAAAGATTGCTATTGAACAAGCTTTTCAAGAGGCAAATATCAAATTATGCCTATACCCAGATTCTGCAAACTGTAGTGAACATATCATAAGAGCACATAGTATTCAAAATAATAAAATATTAACTACTCTTGCTGATAACGGTGATCTCTATATGCTGAAGCCTAATTTTTTTGAGTTTGGAGATACCAAACTTCAAAAAGTAGGGAGGGCTAAGGCAACTACTTTTACGGGTTTTTGCAGTAAACATGATGGTGAGATTTTCTTACAAATAGAATCTCAAGATTATATACCAGGAAACAAGCAACAAGAAGCTCTATTTGCTTTTAGAGCTTTTGCTAAAGAGTGGCATGCAAAATTGGTATCTGAGAAATTCATAGAGAATCAAAAGTTTACCAATTCGGAACTCGAAGCTGTTCTCATGGGAACTAAATTAGCTTTAGATGATATAAATCAAGATCTATTAGTTTTTAAAGATATTTTACTAAAAGGAGAATATGATAAAATTGAAACCAAAATTATTACTTTTGATCAGCAGTGTAGTTTTAGTGTTTGTTCTGGTATGACACTACCTCATGATTTTAAGGGTCATAAATTAGAGCATTTTACTGGTGATGATTGGGTGAATCCAGCTCAACTATTTATTAATATTTTCCCCCAAAACGGAAAGACTCATGTTTTATTGAGTTATTTTAAAAAAGATTCTAGAATATTTAAATTTTTAGATAATCAACTCATAAATAAAAGTCCTGAGGTGCAAAAAGATTTGTTAAGTAGATTAATAGTTGGTAATTGTGAAAACATTGTTTTCTCACCTCAATTTATTAATCAAAAAGGTGGAAATTACAAGAAAGCATTAGAGGAAAAGTTTGCAGAAACTATTACTGTCTATGTCGGAGAAAGTACCCTAAGTAAGGATATTGAGCTTTCTCTATTTAATTAACAGGCTTAGTTAGGATTTATGGGTATAATATATTAATCGTCGATTATCGTTATTTTAGGCTAGCACTGCTAGGGCAAGTTCATCATCCATCACTTCAATGTTTTATTGTAGCGTTTCTGAAGTTAGTAATATTATTAACCCCAAAAATAACTATTCAAATAAAAATGAAGATGATAATAAAGATTAAAAATAAGGCACTGTTCATACTAGGAATTCTAGGAAGTGAGGGTGCTGTGCTTGCCTAAGATAATAATTTTGATTATTAGAAAACTTTAATTTTTTACTTAAAATGATAAAAAAAGAACATTTTCTTTATCCTGTGCGTAGTTTAAAAGGTAAGCATAATTTCAAGTTAAATCACCGAATTAACGAAACGGGATCTATTACGACCATTCAAGCTTCTCTCCATTGCGATACGAAAGAAAAAAGAGAAGAAATAATATTAAAGCATTTTTTGCTTCATTTAAAAAATAATGAAGATTGTTTACTTGATATAGTAGACAGAGATAATCCATGGGATTTTCTAATTATTAAAGATAAAAAATATGCATTTATAGTTGAAATTACTTCTTTTTCTGAAAACGAAGTCTCTTTTATAAAGAAAAAACGGGAAGAAAAATACCAAAAATTAAGTAAGGAAAATACTCTCAGACTAAGAGATCTAAGGAAGCTTGCTAAAGAGTTTTCTCTTGCGGAGCATATCGACCTACTTCTTGATCAAAGCAAGGAATTACATGGTGATACCATTATCGAGAATCCTTTACCTAAGTGGTCACATGTCATCTTAAGTATGACAAATACTGACGATGAAAAACTATCTTTTTTAGAGCTTGTAGAATTAGCAATACAATCAAAATTAAACAAATCAGAAAAAACTCATCCTAATAAAGAATCAGTTTATCTTGTATTGGATAATAGAACAACGAAATATAACAAAGAAAATTATGATAAAGCCCTTAAAAAATTATCTAAAAAATCAAAAGGCTGGCCATTTTTAGGTATTTACATCTATACTGGATTTTATTCAGATGATGATGGTAAAAATGCTGAATTTTATATAAGTAAAATTAATTAGATTTTTTATCAACCAGATATTCTTTTAGGATATATATTAAATAATCACACCCCCTAGCAAATTGGTCCCAGAAACCACTCCCCAGATCCACCCTAGAAAACAAGAGTCGTCGAAAAAATGCCTTTTTCTTGGATGAACCCTAAACAAAGCATCTGTATACCTTGCACCCTCGTGGTCCTAATATTACTCCCCCTTCGCCTCCCCCTGATTCACAGGAGTAAAAATACTTTTATCTTCTGGTCCAGATACCTCGAGCACTGCCCATGCACCTTTGTTCATTCGAGCAAGTGCGTGATCAACAATCAAATATTTTCCAGGAACATTTACCGTAACATCAACAATACTTGCACCACCTGGTAATACAAGAGCCGTCTGAGTATTATGCTCAAGAGCACCGCCAATACTTGCATTTGGATACACGGTATCAAATATTTCACCAATAATATGGAATGATGAAATTAAATTTACACCACCATTCCCCACATAGATACGAACCCTGTCTCCTGTATGTGCATACATACGTGGTGTATCTTCGACACGACCATTAAACGTAACGTAGTTAGGAATACCATCAAGGAGTGCCTCAGAATCAAAAGCGACCAAACCTTTTTTACCAAGATCACCGAGTGTATAGAGTTCACCTTGCATGAGATAAAATTCTTTATCAACAGGAGGAAGTCCGCCTTTTGGTTCGACAAGTATCAAACCATACTGACCGTGCGAATTATGAGTTGAAACATTTGGCATTGCACAATGATACACAAAAAGCCCCGGCTGTAATGCCTTCCACCGAAATGATTTTGTCTCACCAGGAGAGACATGTGAATATACAGACCCACCACCTGGACCCGTCACAGCATGAAGATCGATATTGTGATCGTGTAAACTTGAAGGATCATTTGTAATCGTCACCTCCACAGTATCACCCTCTCGGATACGAAGCATTGGACCAGGCACTTGTTTATCAAACGTCCAATAATTAAAAAATATTCCTGGTGCAATTTCAGATATTACTTCTTTTGTTGTGAGAGAAATACGAATGATTCCATCAGCATCTGGTTCTTGTGGTATTTTGGGAACAGCATTTGGATCAGCCCCAATATCAGAAACATGTTCAAGTGTCCGTTCGTGAGCAAAGAAATTGATTATTTTTGAAAATGGAATTGATGGAGGTACACCGCCCGGTGCGTGCGAATGCATAAATGTCGGCATTGCAAAATCTGGTGAATAGGTTTTGTTAAACATAAACCCAGACACAAGTGCAACGAGAAGAAGGAGTGCAGGAATATAAATACCCCGCTCACGTACCACAGATTGTACACTTCGATGACGAACGAGATGTACCACAAAAATACCAAGAGCGACAATACCAACAAGAGCAGACACAACTTCAAGAATAAGAAATGTAAACATATATATGTTTTCTAATAAGTAATAGGAACCTTGTGGTAGACAAACCAATAGTTCCCCCTCGTATCTAGTATAAACCAAAACACAAAAAAGAGTATGGTATACTAACGTATATTAATAGTTATAATAGATATATCGTATGGAAAATAATAAACAAATACTACTCTCTCTCGGATGTATTGTACTCGGAATTGTGCTTGGATGGTTTCTCTTTAAGGCACCTACAAATAGTCATGTCATGACGGATACCACAATGTCTGATACCATGCATGCAATGTCTTCGTCTCTCGAAGGTAAAACAGGAGATGATTTTGACAAAGCATTTCTTTCTGAAATGATTGTTCACCACGAGGGAGCTGTTGTGATGGCACAACAGGTACTCAAAACATCAAAACGACCAGAACTTCTCAAGCTCGCAAATGAAATAATTTCTGCGCAAACACAAGAAATTACTCAGATGAAAACATGGAAGTATAGTTGGTTCAAGTAATACTGCAACAAAAAACACATCGTATGTACGATGTGTTTTTTATTGCATATTTGTATAGTTACCGCTATGATACAGATAAACAAACGCACCCCGTATGGCAATAGAGATTACCCACAAAACAAATTTTGGACATCTTTGTGATGAAGAATTACATGCACTATGGAACAAAGCACACACCCTCGCACAAGCATCAGAACCTTCCTATGCATTGCAAATTATCAAAAACACAAAGAAATCGCTCCAAAAAGAATTCGAAAAAAGAAAACTCCCTCTACCGATAGCACCATCTCAATAAGATGGTGCTATTTTCGTACGCGAGAAATACTATGATCAATAAATTCAGTCATTGATGAACCAACAGCATGAAGTTGCTGAGTAAGAAGTGATTCCCTTGTAAGACCCGGAAGTGTATTCACTTCAATAACATATATACCTTTTTCTGGATGAATAATACATTCAACTTGTGAATACTGGGCAAGACCGAGACCTGTATGGACACGCCTTGCAATCGTATCAAGCATTTCTTTTTCAGCAAGAGAGAAAACTCCAGGACATATTTTGTGGGCACTCTGTATATATTTTGACGTATAGTCAAAATATGGTTTGTCTTTTGGTATTCGTATTTCGGTCGATGGTAATATATATACATCTTGCCCGCGAAAACCCTCAATCACACCGATAGACGCCTCTCTTCCTACAATGAGTTCTTCCACAAGAATAGAAACATTCTGCCCAACACCGACACGAAATGCACGGACAACATCATCAAATGTTTTACAGACATGAATACCCATCGATGAACCACCAGTCAGTGGCTTGACGATATACGGTGGTGGGAATGATTGTACTACCTCACGAGCTTTTTGGAGTGCGTATGCATCACGAGGGCCATCAAAATCTTTTTGATACGCAGGATATAGGATATGTTTTGGCGTGAGGATACCGAGTGTATCACAAACTTGTTTTGTATGTGCCTTGTTGTAACCAAGCGATGACGCAAGTACACCAGACCCTGTATACGGAATACCGCACTCCTCAAGCTCTTTCTGAACTCGCCCATCTTCTCCGTACTCTCCATGAAGTGCATTAAAGATAACATCAACCTTGTATGGAAGTTCTGTACGAGAAAGAGGGAGACCATTGTAATGCCATACACCATGTTTATCGATATAGATATCGATTGCGGTATATCTGTCTTTGAGTGTATCGCTTCGTAAGCATTCTAAAACATGAGCACCACTTGCAAGTGATACATCATGTTCTGTACTAACACCCCCACGAATGACACCAACGCGAATCATAGAAACAGTATACAATACTGAATTTTAAATCTCTAATGCAAAAAATCTTTTCGCTGTTTTATGCGATGAAACGTAATACCAAATCGGTGTGCTTCATTATTTGCGAGTATGATTGATTTCTTGTGAGCCTTAGCAATTGCTTCATTATTCATGATTGCTTTTGCTTTATGTCGGTCATCTTTTACGACAGACACAATAGGAATATCAAATTGATACCGATTAAGTACACGCTGTGCAACGTGTATTTGGGCAGTACTCCCATCAACAACGACAAGGTTGGGTAATCCCCATTCGGTATGTCGAAACCGTCGAGAGAGTACTTCTTCGAGTGCACCGGTATCATTTGCACCTGTTTGAGTTCGAATGATGAATTTCTTATATTCAGATTTTGCCACTTCACCATTTATGACGACAGTCATCACACCAACCATATTCTTACCTGAGAGATGAGCGATATCGTATGCCTCAATACGGAAATTGGATTCCTGTTTATAATTTCCAACTTCTAAAGAATCGCTTTTAATCAACGCAACATCATTGATATGCTCAATTGCGAAAATTCTTTTTTTCATTTCACTTGCCCGTTCAAATTCGTGCTTCTTAGCATACGTATTCATTTCTTTTTTAAGATTTACAATAACGCTTTTCTTTTTGCCTTCAAAAAATAGTTTGAGATTTTTGATTGTCTTTGTGTATGCATCTGATGCTACTCCTTCATCAGGGGCAAGACCAAGTTGTCGGTAAAATTCACGATTATCCTTTTTCACTGACTGTGCGTCACTATAGGGGAAAATTCGACGAATTATTTTCATCGCATCACGTAGTTGCATACCGTTTGGAAAGGGGCCGTAAAATGCTTGATACTTTTTACTTTTTACTTCCTTGGCAAGATTGCGTCCACGAAGCACGAGTACGCTTGGAAATACTTCACGAGTAATAACCACATAGTTGAAACTTTTATTGTCTTTTTCTTTCGTATTATATTTTGGCTGATGCTTCTTTATAAGTGACGCTTCGAGAATCAAAGCCTCGAGCACACTATCTGTTTCCTGCCAATCGAGCGTAGTTGCCTGCACGGTCATATCGAGAATGAGTGGCCCACGAGTAGCAATGAGGTCAGACGAAAAATAACTCCGAACCCGGTCACGGAGAGAAGTCGCCTTGCCAATATAGAGAATAGTATTACCCTTTTTGAAAAGGTACACCCCTGGAGCGTCGGGTAATTTTGTCTTTTTAAGATAATCCTTTTTCACGTTCCCATCATAACACCCAAGCGCTAATTGACAAAAAGGATAAAAAAGAGTGATAATACAAACGAAGCACCCCTCTTCCTATCCACTTTGATAGAGTACTGCACTACGGGTTAGTGTGATACCTCACCAAAATTTGAACCTTTAAAATTAAATTAAAATGTTGAACACCGGTAGATTTCCAATAAGGGAACTAGTTCCTGCGAACGTAATTGAATACCTTAGGGTACACTACAAAAAAACACCTGATCCTAATCAAAAAAGTACGCGAAATGATTATTATTATCACCTACGCACTCTTGAAACGGAATGGAAAATTAGTTTTGATAACCCTGAAACATATGCACACCTAAGCATTAAGGGTATGCTAAAAGTTTGGGAAAGGCTAAAACGAATCAAAGTGTTTAGTATCCAAAACAAACAATACCTCGAACTTATTCAATCAAAGTTCCTAGAAAAACTTATTGCTGAAGCAACAACAGAAGAATTTTCGGAATGGAAAATAAACAACCGAAAAGAGTCCTCTTATATTGCAACAATTAAGTTAAAGAAGGGACGATTTGTTGATGCACTCTGGGTAATTGATGACAACTTATGTATTCTTACGAATCAAAAAGTTACTTTTAAAAACTACTCAAGAGAAGAAATTACATGGCATTGTGTTCCCAATGAACTCAGACTGCCGAGTAAAATTTAACGCTATTTCAACAACAACAAAAAGACGCCACGTAGGCGTCTTTTTTATTTCTTACGTAATACTTTTTTCAGATATTTCCCTGTATGACTTGCGGGGGTATTCGCGACCCCAGAAGCAAAGTTTTATGCTGAATACGCATAAAACTTGCTACGGGGCGAGATGTGATATCTTTATCCTTTCTTTAGCACTCGACGTAAGTATTTTCCCGTATGTGATGCTTTATTATTCGCGACTTCTTCTGGCGTACCACGTGCCACTATTTTACCACCACCCTTGCCACCTTCAGGTCCGATATCAATAATATAATCAGAGCATTTAATAATATCCATATTATGCTCAATCAAGATCACACTGTTCCCTTTTTGAACAAGGCGATTCAATACATCAAGAAGTTTTGCAACATCATCATAGTGTAATCCAACCGTTGGTTCATCAAGAAGATACATTGTCTTCTCAGGATGAGGACGATACAATTCTGATGAAATTTTCACACGCTGTGCTTCCCCACCAGAGAGTGTCGTTGCTGATTGACCAAGTGTGATATACCCAAGTCCGACATCCATCAATGTATTCAACCTGTCATACACTGCAGGAATATCTTCAAAGAAAACAACAGCCTCTTCGATGGTTAATTGAAGGATTTCATAAATATTTTTCTTTTTATATTTTACGGTAAGTGTTTCTTTGTCGAAACGTTTACCTCCACACACATCACAGGTCACATAGACCGTTGGCAAGAAGTGCATTTCAACAGCAATCTCGCCGTTTCCTTCACATGCTTCACAGCGACCACCTTTTACATTAAAAGAGAAACGATTTGATTTCCAGCCACGGAGACGCGCTTCCTCACTCGAAGCAAACAAATCACGAATATGCGTAAACGCTCCTGTGTATGTCGCAATATTTGAACGCGGAGTTCTACCGATTGGTGACTGGTCAATCAAAATCGCCCGAGAAAGGTATTCAGTACCCGTAAATGATGCACAGTTAAATACTTTTGCAGTACGGAATTTTCGGTCATATCTTCCCTGCAAGTTCTTGTGAATAATCTCATACATAAATGAACTCTTCCCAGAACCAGATACTCCTGTAATAGTCACTAATTTTCCAAGTGGAATTTCAGCATTGAGATTATCAATGTTAAAAACTTTTCCTCCAACAATCTTCAGTGACCCCTTGTCACTGGTTCGACGTTTTTCTGGTATTTCAATTCGTAATTCATTGCGAAGATATCCAAGTGTGCGTGATTTTGATGGATTTGTTTTTGCTGAAAGAAGTGAGTCGAGATAGTCAGCAACAATCACTTGCCCGCCATGAACCCCAGCCTTTGGTCCAATATCAATCAAATAATCAGATGCGTAAATAGTGTCTTCATCGTGTTCAACAACGATAATAGTATTCCCAAGGTCACGCAAATCTTCGAGTGTTTTAATCAAGCGTTCATTGTCACGCTGGTGAAGTCCAATCGTTGGTTCATCGAGTACATAGAGCGCCCCAACAAGGCGAGAACCGAGTTGTGATGCAAGTCTAATACGCTGTGATTCACCACCAGAGAGTGTATTTGCCTTGCGGTCGAGTGACAAATACTCGAGTCCAACGTTGAGCAAGAATTGAATTCGTGCCTCAATTTCCTTGATGACAATTTTTGCGATTTCTTTTTCTTGATCAGTGAGTGTAAGTTCAATAAAGAAATCAGCAACACCCACAATAGATAACTGCGTGATTGAAACAATATTGTGCTTACTTGAGCCTAGATAGACATGCAACGCTTCTGGACGAAGACGTGCACCGTTACAAGTCTCACATACATCAAGACCTCCAAAATATTTTGTACCGAGACCATTACACTCAGGACACGCACCAGCTGGTGAATTGAATGAAAAGAGGCGTGGCTCAACTTCAGGGAAAGAGAAACCATCTTTCGGACACGCAAATTTTGATGAAAGAAGAAATTCTTCACTTCCAACAGAAATAACAACAAGACCCTCTGACTCAGTGAGTGCACGTTCGACAGATTCAGCGAGACGCATGCGTGCATCATCAGGATTATCCTTGAATTCATGGACAGCAAATGAATCAACAAGCACATCAATATCGTGCGTGTGAGTTTTCTTCATATCAATTCGCTCACGGAGATTACGCATCTCTCCATCGAGACGAACTTTCTGGAAACCCTTATTGAGTAAATCATAAAGAAGTTGGTAGTATTCACCTTTTCGCCCGCGAACAACTGGCGAATAGATAGTACATGGAGTCTCATCCCATTCAACACCAAGTACTTTTTTTGACGAAGCGGTCTTTGGAGCACTCTTTTGATGCGCTTTAATCTTTTGTAGTGCAAAAGCTACAATCTCTTCATTAGAAAGTTTCTTGATTTCATCACCGCAGATTGGACAGTGTGGTCGCCCAATACGCGCATAGAGCACGCGGAGATAGTCATAGATTTCTGTAATTGTTGCGACTGTTGAACGTGGATTATTTGAACGAGATTTCTGATCAATAGAGATTGCTGGAGAAAGACCTGTGATTTCATCAACATCGGGCTTGGGCATTTGGTTCAAGAATTGTCGCGCGTACGCCGAGAGTGATTCGACATAGCGACGCTGACCTTCGGCAAAAATGGTATCAAAGGCAAGAGATGATTTACCTGAACCTGACATACCAGTAATAACCACCATTTTGTTTCGTGGCATTTCAACACTGATATTTTTCAGATTGTGGGTCCGTGCACCGCGAACGATAATCTTGCTTGCCCCATCTGAATTTTCATTTTTCCTTGTCATAGTAAATTTTATTTATACAGTACACCACATAGGGGTGGTATAAGAGCCCACCGTTATCTCTAACGGTGGGTGTATCGTATATAAATGTACCGTTATCATACCATATTTCTATATTTTGACAAAGTAATGTAATTGTATTACTATAAGCAAAAAATAAAATCGTTATGGAACAAGATATTATTATTGAAGGTGTCCCCGTACATAATTTTCCATCTGTTGATTTTGAAGACACGGAATGCATTCTCTTTGAAATACACGCACAAGATACTGTGCAGTATTTTATCCGACTTGTAGGAAAAGAACACACGATTGAAAAAGCTCAAAACATGTTCACCAGAGAAATACAAGGAGCAAAAAAAATGCATACCATGCCAGAACAAATCAGAAAAACAGCGGCTATTGTAAACAAGCAAAATGGAACAATATTGATTCATCGGTACAGTTTGGATATGCCCATGGAAGAAGAGAATAAAACTATTCTCAAGGAACTTCTTTCTAAGCATTTTCCTGAAGCAAAAATCACATCAAAAGAACTTTAAAAACGTGCTTGAGTTTCTACGGAAACTCAAGCACGTTTTATGTTTTTATCTTGTCTTGCAACAATACAATTTCATCCCGTTAGAAATCACAGTCGACAAGCGACCTATTTCTAACGGGACAAGTCCCTCACTATCTTACTTCTATTTTTCTTTAATTAGCTTGTCAGTTAGTAGTAGTATCTCATCTCTTAAAATTGCAGCCGTTTCGAAATCTAATTCCTTCACTGCGCGATTCATTTCTTTCTCTTTCATTTTGATTATCTTTTCATAAATCGCATTTTCATATTCAGCATCAGAAAGCATCGCGAGTTTCCCTTTTTTCTTTTCTTTCACGAGTGTTTTCTTAAAGAGTTCGATATCAATACCGAGTTCAGCATTCACGGCCTTCTCATGTTTATTCTCAAGTTCTTCGGTAATATCCTTAATCTTTTTTAAAATTGTTTTTGGAGTGATACCGTGTTCTTTGTTGTATGCCACCTGAATAGCCCGACGACGATTCGTCTCACCTATCGCCCGCTCAAGAGAACCTGTCATCACGTCAGCATAGAGTAGCACTTTGCCATCTACGTTACGCGCAGCACGGCCAATCGTTTGAATCAGTGATGTTTCTGAACGAAGAAATCCCTCTTTGTCAGCATCGAGAATTCCAATAAGTGCCACTTCAGGCAAATCCAAACCTTCACGAAGTAGGTTCACACCAACAAGCACATCCATCTGCCCCTTTCGAAATGCGGTGAGAATCTGAATACGTTCAATTGTCTTGATTTCACTATGGAGATACTCTGCTTTGATTCCTTTATCTTTTAAATAAATAGACAGGTCTTCTGCCATTCGCTTTGTGAGCGTTGTCGCGAGCACACGATACCCTTTCTTGATTGTCGCTTCGGCTTCGATAATAAAATCTTGAACCTGACCCTTGTATTCATCTTTTGCTGACACTGGTCGTACAATTATTTCTGGATCGATCAGTCCTGTTGGGCGAATAATTTGTTCAACGATTTGTTCACTTACTTCCCGTTCAAGCTTCGATGGTGTCGCAGACACATATACAACCTGTCCAATACGTTTTTCAAATTCAGGATATTTGAGTGGACGATTATCTTTTGCACTCGGCAAACGAAAACCGAATTCAACAAGAGTACTCTTGCGAGAAGCATCTCCAGCGTACATTCCATTTAATTGTGGAAGTGTTACGTGGGATTCATCGATAATAGTCAGGAAACCACCTTTTTCTTCTGATGGAAAATAAGAAAGCAATGTTTCTGGGGCTTCACCTTCTTTTTTACCAGAGAGATGTCTGGAATAGTTTTCAATACCGTTACAGTATCCAATCTCACGAATCATCGCGAGGTCATAATTTGTACGACGCTTGATACGTTCGGCTTCGAGAAGCTTGCCTTCTTTTTCAAATTTTTTGAGCTGTGTGGCAAGCTCGGCTTTGATATTTTTCACCGCCTTTTCCACTTGCCCTTTTTCCGTAATAAAGTGCTTTGCAGGAAAAAGGAAAATTCCCTCTTCCTCAGCGAGAACGTGTGATGAGACAGGATCAACTTTTGCAATACGAGAAATTACTCCACCAGCAAATTCTATTTGATATATAAATGTTTCAGAGATTGGCATTACCTCGACTTTCGGACCAATCGAACGAAACTGTCCGGGATTGATATCTGCATTCGTACGCTCAAAATGAACTTCGATAAGTTTCTTCATCAGAGTAATACGGTCAATCTTCATATCTTTCGTTATTTTCAAATTAACCTTTTCGTATTCTTCTGGACTTCCCAAACCGTAAATACAAGAAACAGAAGCGACGATAATGACATCCTTGCGTGTAAGAAGTGCTTGTGTAGTCGCATGACGCAAGCGGTCAATCTCTTTGTTGATCTGGGCGTCCTTTTCGATATAGGTATCACTCGCCGGCATATATGCCTCCGGCTGATAGTAGTCGTAATATGATACGAAATAATGCACCGCAGCATCAGGGAAAAATTCACGGAATTCTTGGGCAAGCTGAGCAGCGAGTGTTTTGTTGTGGGCAATAACGAGCGTTGGTTTGTTGTGCTCGGCAATGACATTAGCCATTGTAAATGTCTTACCAGTACCTGTGGCACCGAGAAGTGTTTGCTTCATCATTCCCTTCTTCAATCCTTTCAGCAACTCCGAAATCGCCTTCGGCTGGTCTCCCGCAGGAACATAGTCACTCTTGAGTTTGAATACAGGTTTTGGCATAGATAGATTTTACACTACTTCTTCTCGCCCCGTAGTAAGTTTTGTGTGCATTCGACACAAAACTTTACTTCTGGGGTCTCCGTCTGGCTTGTACTCACTCTTTAATTTAAATACTTTATTAGACATATACCTTTGTAGCGTACATTATTTTGGGAAATAAAAAAAGCCACTGTATTTTAGAAATACAATGGCTCAATTCGTTTGATTTGATTTCTTACACAACAAGCATATTAAGCCTTACCAGATGGTACTGGTGGATTCCCGTAGTAGGCCATTTCAGACCCTACAGTACTCAGGATACAATTTTTAACGCCCTATTGAGACTTGCTTTCGCTATTGATCCTACAACCCCGACAATGCCGAAACATTATTGGTTTGGGCTATTTTCTTTTCGCTCGCCACTACTTAGAAAAAATACTGTTTTCTTTTCTCACGCCTACTTAGATGTATCAGTTCAGCGATTCTTTCATCAAATCTAACTAAAAGTCAAAGAACTAAAGATTATCAAAGCCCTGCTTAAATTTTCTCACTTGATTTTCCCTACGCTGACTATTGAGCGTAATTAATGCGAGCCTAATTAAACCTGATTTAAGTTTCCCTCCCAAGGGAGACTACCTTGGGAAACACATTGATAATATAATAAATATTACATAATCTATTTTATTTTACAAGTTTTTATCTTACGAAAAAACTCTCTTTTAAAATAAACATGTGGGTTTATTTTAAAAGAGAGTTTTAAATTTTATTAGGACAAATACATTCTGTCTCTAATTTGTGCGAGTTCGGCAATTATTTTTTCATCACTAATTTTTGTGAATCGTGGAAATGTTTTTCCGTCTTTTGCAACCTGCTCTATAAACATCGTAAGTGGTCGAACATCACAATGCTTCCCTATTTTATACACTCCTGCGCTTTCGTAAAGTGGTCGGTAGATGACCATAGCACTTTCTTCAAGTCCATCGATTTCCGTGTGATGACCGATACCGGTAACTTCATAGGCATAATTATTCACTGAATCATCAGTGTGTTTGTAGTGGTAATAAAATGCTCCGATTTCTGGTTCTGATTTATTCATATTATTTATTATATCCCGAAAGAAACTTTTCCTTAAGTTCAAAAAATGTTCCGTCCAAAATGCTCGCACGCATATCGGCAACGAGTTTGTTTATAAAATAAATATTGTGAATTGTTGCTAGTGTTCCTGCCTCCATTTCTTTAGCACGGAAAAGATGCGAAAGGTATGCTTTTGTATAATTCACGCAACTATAGCACTCACATCCTTCATCCACAGGACTAAAATCAGTCACGAACTGCGCATTTAAAAGATTGATTTTCCCGTGCTTTGTAAAGACTGTTCCATTTCGAGCGATACGAGTCGGACCAACACAATCAAACAAGTCTACACCATTCTCAACTCCCATAAATAAATCTTCAGGTTCACCGATACCAAGGAGATGCCGAGGTTTATCTTCAGGTAAAACATCGTTCACCCATTTCACTGCTGTACTCATATCTTCCTTGGCAAATGAGCCACCAATACCGAAACCATCGAAATCCATAGCACCAATAACTTCGGCGGATTTTCTGCGTAACTCTTCACTTCGTCCACCTTGAACGATACCAAAGAGAGCTATCTTCTTTTGGTTACTAGCTTTTAGTTTTTGATGATGCTCAAGCGAACGCTTGGCCCATGCGTGTGTTCGATCAAGTGCTTCGCGCTGATATCGCTCATTTTCTTGTGGTGACGTACATTCATCAAAAGCAAAAATAATATCCGCACCCAAATTGTGTTGAATCTCGATTGATTTCTCCGGAGTAATGTAATGAAGCGAGCCATCAAGATGTGACTTAAATGACACGCCATCATTACCTATTTTTGCGAGAGGGTCTTCACCGCTTGAGGAACGTTCGGGAATAAGAAAATTGGGGTCGGTAATAGATACAACTTTCGAAATCTCTTTACCATACGCGGCACCAAGCGAAAACACTTGAAATCCTCCTGAATCCGTCATTGTGGGACCATGCCATTTCATAAAATTCGCAAGTCCTCCTGCATCACGAATAATCTCATCCCCCGGCTGTAGATAGAGATGGTACGTATTCGCAAGGACAACTTGTGTGCCTGCCTCATGCACCTGCTCGGGGGTAAGTGCTTTGACACTTGCCTTTGTACCAACAACGACAAATGACGGCGTCAGTATCGTACCGTGCGGAGTCTCAAGTGTCCCCGCACGACCGAGTGAGCCGTCTAGTTTCTTTGTAATTGTAAACGTAAGTGGATTCATATATTACCTCTGAATACTAACCCAACGAAGGTTTTGAATATTTACAGGAGAACGAAGTAATACTTTTTTGAGTGGATCAGTTGGAGAAGAAATCACATCTTCAACAATTGCGAGTACACGAAGAGACAAACCAGGAAATACAATACGAGTACCCTTCTCAGATACCAAATCAATCGGAATACTCATTTCAAAATTTCCTCCCCCACGACCAACGACAGTCACTGTCGCATGGACACCCTCGATAATAGCTTCTGTTTCTTGTCCTGGATTTGAATACAAAACAACAAGCGATGTTGTCTCGTACACTGCACGCACTCGCCCAATCGGAGTATCTGTATATGCAAATACCGTATCACCCTCTTTGACACCTTCTCTCAGACCAGCATCGATCACGAGTGTATCGTATGGAGACTGGCTTGGTTTTGCGAGAATAGCAGAAAGTATAAACGAAGTCTTTGCTGGTACGCGTCCGAGCATTTCTTTGAGTTCTGTATTTTCTTTTTTAAGCAATGAGTAATCAGTCATATCAACACGAAGCATTTGATTCTCTTCTTTTAAGATTTGGTTCTCTCGAAATACTGACGCTTTCGTACGAATAAGATACAGAGAATCAGACGCTGTTTCTGAGACAGTATTTTTTGCAGTCCAAAATGGAATACTGATACGCTGAAAAAAACCATGCGACCACGCAATAAAACCTGACACAAAAATACCAACAAATACAAGCGACCACAAAAGTGTTCGGAGTATCTGTGCACGTTTTCGTATTGATTTTCTATCGCGGAACTGAGATATCATCGGTATGTACTAATACATCTTTATAATTATCAAAATCATCAAGTATCACACCAGTACCTCGAGCAACAGCAGTGAGAGGGTCTTCGGCTACATAGATCGGTATTTTAATCGCAGACTGAATCAAAGTATCGATACCTCGCAATAACGCTCCACCTCCTGTAATAACTAATCCTCGATGAATAATATCAGACAATAATTCTGGTGGTGTTGTTTCAAGTACCTCCTTGACTCCATCAACAAGCATTGAAATAGCAGGCATGATTGCTTCTCGAATATCAGAATCAGTAACAATCACCTGACGAGGAAGACCCGTTACCATGTCACGACCCCTCACTTCTGCTTCCATGGGGACACCTTCTGCAACTGAACCAATAGCAATCTTTACACCTTCTGCTGTCTTTTCTCCAATAAGTAACTTGAATTCATCTTTCATGTAATTCATGATGGCACTATTGAGCATATCACCAGCAATCTTTAAATTCTTTGAACGAACAACACCTGAGAGAGAAAGTACTGCGACATCTGTCGTACCACCACCAATATCAACAATCACCGTACCAACTGCTTCTTTCACAGGAAGACGAATACCGATTGCAGCAGCCATCGGCTCCTCGACGATATATACTTCTCGAGCACCCGCAGAGCGAGCAGCATCTTCAACCGCACGGATTTCAACATTAGTAATACCAGTCGGCACACCAACAACAACACGTGGTCGGATAAACTTTTTTGAAATTTTCTCAGCTTTACCAATAAGATACGAGAGCATTTCTTCTGTTACTTCAAAGTCTGAGATAACTCCATCAACAATAGGACGCACCGCTCGAACATGCCCTGGTGTACGACCAAGCATTGTCTTGGCTGTCGCACCGACAGCAACGATTTGTCCAGTTTTTTGATTTACCACTACAACAGATGGTTCATTGATAACAATTCCATGCCCCTTCAAATACACGAGCGTGTTGGCTGTGCCGAGGTCGATACCGATATCATTTGAAAACATGCTGTAGAGTTTTTTAAACATAGAAATAACTTTTAATACTTAGGCATTCGTGGCTAGTAGATTCAATACTTCATCAAGACCGACAATTTTCCCATTCTCTTCTGTGCGTTTTTTTACTTCATACCCACCATCCGCTATGCTTCGCTTTGAAACAACAACACGATATGGAATACCAATCAAATCTGCATCCGCAAATTTCTCCCCAGCACTCACATCCCTGCGATCATCAAAGAGTACTTCAATTCCCTTTTCAGTTAATTGCGTGTACAGTGTGTCGGCCTGAGCGCGAATAGTATCATCTTCACCAAGCACAAGAAGGTGAACTTTAAATGGAGCAATAGACTCTGGCCAGATAATACCCTTATCATCAGAGAGCACTTCAACAACAGTACCCATCAAGCGACCGATACCAATACCATAACTACCCATCACAACAAATTTTTCTTCACCTTTTTCGTTCTTATACTTCAAATCAAATGGTTCAGAGAATTTTGTACCTAATGAAAAAATATTACCAACTTCGACTGACTTCTTCTCAACAAGTGAGTCCTTGTCTAATTGCAAATCAGCCAATACGTCATCGGTGTACACTTCTTTGTTTACAGCAATGCCCTTATTTTCATCTATATAAATTATATCCTCTCCTGCACCAGTCAGTGTCTGGAATTCATGAGAGTATTTTGAAAATGTCCCACCTGAGGCAAATGTGATATATGTTAGATGCCCAATACCAACTCTTTGAAAAATATTCTTATATGCTTGTTTAGATTTTTCATAAAAAAGTGCATGCTCGTCTTCATCTTTTGAAAATGAATACAATGCCTTCCAATAAAATTCTCTTCCTCGTAAAATACCAGACTTACTTCTTGTTTCATTTCTAAAAATACTTTTAAAATCGTACGGATATACAGGTAAATCTTTATATGATTGTATGTATTGTTTGAGTAGATTTGAAAAAGCTTCTTCGTTTGTAAAAGAAAGGCCAATCTCTGTACCACTTTTTAGTTTTGTTTTAAACCAATTATCAACGACTGCATCATCCCAGCGGTTTGTTTTTTCCCAAATTTCTTTACTTTGCAAGACAGCAGTTCTCATTTCAATACCACCAATAGCATTCATTTCTTCACGAATGATATTTTCAATCTTAGTAATTACACGAATACCCAAAGGTAGGTATGAATACACACCCGCCATTTCTTTATGAATAAACCCCGCTTTTATCAAAAGCTCTGCATTTAACGCTACTTCATCAGCAGGGCTCTCTTTCTGTGTTTTTGTAAATAGATATGATTGCTTCATCCCGTTAGAAGTAGGAAGCCACCGGCTTCCGTACGTAATGTTATATGTAATAAAATTGTCTTAATTTATAAAGATATAATTTGTTCCGTTAGTAATTTACGAGCATGACTTCTAACGGGACTCATACCCCTCATACTACCCTAAAAAACCCTTTGTGGCAAAAAGAAAAACCCCGCAATTTTGCGGGGTTTTTTGTACTCACAGAAGACCGAGTGGATGCATGGTCACCCAATTTCTTTGGGTAATAAAACAAGATACGTGAATTCATGTGCAAAACGATAAAATGGTTCATCAAATCCATAGAAAATAGAATGATCAATCTTTCCATCTGTTGTACAGAAAACAATCTGTATCTTCTTTTCTTCGGCACCAGAATCTGAATCAATGTACGGAATAATAACCCTCGTATCCGCAATCACATTTCTGTGAAATGCGAGACACTCATCGACAGCACAAGAAGCTGATGTACCACTAGGAAAAAAAGAAGATCGGTCATTTGGAATAAAATCCATACATGAACCTTCTTCGGTAAGTTTAAATAATCCATAAAATGAACCCTTTACTTTTTCCTTCAAATAGAATGACGAGGAAACGGGACCTTCTTGTACCGCAACATGTGTTGTCATAGGCGTGTCGTATATTATTTTGTTTATATAGATTATAACCTATATAAAGCATTTGTCAACATAGCGTAAATGGGTATTTCATGCTATTATTTTTCTAGTTCCGTGAAGGGGCTTTTTCATTTAAAGACCCTTTGTAAATAAGCTGGAATGCTTAAAAACGGAACAATCCACCCGAAGTGGAAATATAATTAATCATAGAAATATATGAATACACAAATAGAAAACATGTTTGAAGCAGGTGCGCATTACGGATACTCAAAAAGTCGCCGTCATCCATCTACAAGTACATTCATTTTTGGTACTAAAAATGGAGTTGATATTATAAACCTCGAAAAAACACAAGATTTGTTTGCCTCAGCAATGTCTGAAATCGAACGCCTCGCAGCAAGTGGTAAAACAATCCTTTTCGTAGGAACAAAAGCTGAAGCCCGCCAAGGTATTACAGAAACAGCACTTCTCCTTAATATGCCCTATGTAAGTGAACGTTGGGTAGGAGGAACACTTACGAACTTCCCTGAAATCAAAAAGCGTATCATCAAACTCCTCGACCTCCGAAAACAAAAAGAAGAAGGTGGACTCGATAAATACACAAAGAAAGAACGACTCCTTATCAACCGAGAAATGGATGATATGACAAAAAATTTCCAAGGTCTCGTTGGTGTTACAAAATCTCCAGATGTTCTCTTTGTTATTGACCCAAAGAAAGAACATATTGCAGTAACCGAAGCTCACAAAATGAATATCCCTGTTATCGCTGTTCTCAATACAGACTGTAACGCAAAACAAGTTGAATTCCCTATTATTGCAAACGATGCCTCAGTTTCAAGTATTGGATTCTTCCTTTCATCAGTAAAAAATGCTTATGACAAAGGTTTTACTGGTGACAAAAAATAATTGTTCTCTTTTAAAATATTCTTAACAATAACTACATAATATATCTATGTCTATACAAATCACGGCAGAATTAGTAAAAGAATTGAGAGACGCAACTGGCGTTTCTGTTATGCAATGCAAGAATGCCCTCACAGAAGCTGAGGGTGATATGGAAAAAGCATTGATTATCTTGAAACAGAAATCAAGTACTGTTGCAATGAAAAAAGCTGACCGTGAAGCACATGATGGTACTATCGTAGTAAAAGGCACACCAACAAAAGTGGTGATTCTCAAACTCCACTCAGAAACAGACTTCGTTGCACGAAATAGTGACTTCACCACACTTGCAGATACACTTGCGAGTATGGCACTCACAGAAGGAATCGACACAATGAAAGCAAAATCTGTTGATATGATCAATGAAGTTACTCAGAAAGTAGGAGAAAAAATCGAACTTGGTGCTGTCGAAGAAATCACTGGTGATGTACTTGGAAGCTATGTACACGCAGGAAAAAGTGCTGTTGTTGTCTCACTTACTGGTGGAACAGAAGAACTCGCAAAAGATATCGCAATGCATATTGCAGCAATGAAGCCTCTTTACACGACAGATGCTGATATTACAGCAGATGACAAAGCAAAAGTTATTGAAGTAATCGAAAAAGAAGTTTCTGAAAGTGATAAGCCAGAAGAAATCAAAAAGAAAATGCTTGAAGGTAAAATCAATACATACTTCAAAGAACAGACATTGATGGATCAATCATTTATCAAGAACCCTGACCTTACTATTGGTACACTTCTTGCAAATGCAAACGCTTCTTTGGTACGATTTGTTCGAGAGTCTATTGGATAATCTATGATCACTCTTCTTATTGTTATATTTTTTATAGCAATCATAACAGCGTTTACCATGCTTGCTTTTCGAGCATGGGAACTTCGTACAGGAAGAATTGTATCCCCCGAAGGACAAACACAATCACACATACCAGAATTCTCATTTAGACAACTCGAGAAAACAATGCTCTATATCACAAAGCATGTTGTTCAGTGGATTGTGCTTACAACCGTAAAATACTGGTTTATCAGTCTTGCGAAAACAAAAAAATGGCTTCTGGAAAAATGGCCTCATATTCATAAGCATTTCGAAAAAGATACCGATGCCTCACCACAACCAATACGACATTCTTTTGTAAAACGAGCTGTTCTTGAATCAAAAGCCAAGATACAAAAGATAAAAGAACGCGTCAAAGAAGACCATTTATAGTATTTTGTAGGGTGTTGATAAAAATATTAAATATGCTAAGATGGTTCTGTTGGTTTATGTGAAAAGATAATTGTTTCCATGCCGGCATAGCTCAGTTGGTAGAGCGCCGCTTTTGTAAAGCGGATGTCCGGGGTTCAAATCCTCGTGCCGGCTCAATAAACTAAAAAGGTACTATATTCTAATGAGAAATAGTACCTTTTTAGTTTACCCACAACTGTGTACCTATATATGATTTTACAGATGGTATACTTGTAGTATGGATACAAAAAAATGCATTGAGTGTCAAACAGAACTTAGTACACGATTTCAAAAAAAGTATTGCTCAAACCAATGCCAAAAAGAGTTCGAATACAGAACCTATATTTTACGATGGAAAAAGGGTAAAGAAAATGGAAATATTGGAATAACTGCGAAAAACATTTCAGGGCACTTGAAGAGATATTTATTTGAAAAATATAAAGAGAAGTGCGCTCTTTGTAAATGGAATAAGCGTCACCCAAAAACTGGTACCGTTCCACTTGAGATTGATCACAAAGATGGTAACTCTGAAAATAATAAAGAAGAAAATCTAATACTCCTCTGCCCTAATTGCCACGCACTTACCCCCTATTTTAAAAATTTTAATCGAGGAAAAGGACGACAGTGGAGAAAAGATAAATATATTAAAAATACATAAAACCCACACCTATAGGTGTGGGTTTTATGTTACGCACTTTTCTTTTCTTCAGTTTGCGTTTTTGGAGTAGGTATAGGTTCTTTCTTTTTAATTGTTTTGAGTTGTGGGAAATTCTTCTCAACAGCTTCGATACTCTGGAATCCAGAGTATACTTTTCCATTAATCACAAGTGCTGGAAGATTTTCTGGAACATTGTAAATTGAAATCATTGCGCGAATAGCAGAAAGATCGAGATTGTAATCAAATGAATACACACGAAGATTTGGATATTTCTCACGAAGACTTGTAAGTACGTACCCTTGCTTTGTACAATCAGCACAATTATCATTGCTATAGAAATAAAGCACGAATACTGACTTCTGACCACAACGTTCTGTGATACGCTTCATCAAGAGATAATCTTTGATTTCAAGTATTGAATAATACTTCTTAAGACTTACCACATTTGAATCATCAGTACCGATATTTGTCTCACTATAGGTAATACGATCAGCGAGTGAGTTAAGCTCTGATGAAAGTGCATTTGTAGAAACATCAGCACATGACATTTCTTGTAAGAGTGAGAATTGAATTTCAGATGACATCAAATCAAGAGAAATCTTTTCTTCTGCAATCTTAACTTGATCAATTTTTCTGTCATTAAAATAATTTGAAACCCAAAACGCAGACAAAAAGAGTGCTCCTGTCACAAGGAATGTGAGAATATATTTTTTCCAATCATTTGGTTCAACGTGATGCATACGAGTATATAAGTATATTATTGTGCCTTTGTCGCCTGACGTTCAAGCGTCCAACTCGCCTCATGAGACCGAAGTGCATTATAAATCGCACGGAGGAGCCAAAATGGGGCAATAATACTGTAAATAATGATAAAATAAAAGATTGTCAGTGAAAAACCAGCTCGTCCTTCAGCCATTCGTCGCCCAAGAACCACTGACACGATAACTAGTATATACAGAATAATAGAAAAGAACAATGCAGCCTGTGTATCGATAAAAAACCAATCAAAATGAAACGCGGGAGTACTTTCAATTCCTACTGTCTGTATTTGAATAAACTTACGATGCACATAAGAACCAATATTGTAAATCACCGTACTAAACAAAAAGATTACCCCCACGATAGAAATAAAACCCGACGGAAGTGTAAAGAGTGCAATAGTACCGTATTTTTTCCTGAATACAAGACGACGATAATCAATCAGATTCTTGATAAATCCATAAATCCAACGAATACGCTGACGATATAATTTACCCACAGAATTCGGTGCTGTCGTATACACATACGCATCTGGACAGTGATCAATCTTGTACCCATGCTCTTGCATACGAAGTGCAATTTCTTGATCTTCAGTATTGTGTGCTTTGCGATATGGACCAAGATCATCAAATACTTTTCTGCGAAAAATAGAAAAAGGTCCCGGTGTCACATGAATACCCCCCATAAACCCAAGCATTTTCTTTGTATACACGGCCATATCATACTCAACCTTTTGTGCAGTTTGAATCATGTTTTTAGGATTGTAAACAATAATCGAAGGAGCGATAGCCATTGTCTGTGGGTGATTTTCAAATGTCTTCATAATTCGTTTCAACGCCTGTGGGTGAACAAATGAATCAGCATCAAGACAACCAACAAATTCAGAATCAGCATTCAAAAGACCGACATTTAATGCGGTATGCTTTCCCCCATTTTCTTTTTGAAATACACGAATCATTGGATGTGATTCATATGATTTTATTTTTTCCCATGTACCATCAGTACTTCCATCATCGACAAGAAAAATAGAAAGTTTATCTTGTGGGTAATCAAGAGCAAGGAGGGATTCAATTGTTTTATTGATTGTGTGTTCTTCGTTATAGCATGGTACTGTCACTGTCACACGAGGGTATGTACCCAGAGTAAGATTATCTGGGTGATATACGATATGACGTCGCTTCTCTAAAAAGGTAATAAGAAAAAAAATCTGCACATAGACAGAAAGAAACGACAACGTATAGAAAATAATGGTATATATAGCGTCCATAAATTATAGACACAGTATACCATAAAACACTATATATTTCAACGTAAAACACCCATATCGTGGATAGACACGAATGGGTGTTTTGAGTAACAAAACTGTTACAGTTACATTGTCTTCTCAGGAGCCACAGAGCAAGAAGCACATGATTCCTTGCACTTCTTACATGGACATCCAAAGAGAGCCACGAGAGTAGAGATCCCTACAACGAGGTATACGATCGCTTCCACCATTGGCCATGAACCAAATATCATACTCACAAGATTGAGTGACGTGCCCATAAGCATCCCTGCACCAACGAGACCCCAGTTGAGGCCACCAACAATAACAAGGTACCATGCGATTTTTCCTGCACCGCATCCAGCACCATTACAATTGCATGACATAAAGTAATTTTGTGTTTAAAATAATAATTCAGACCTTTACTCTTGTAGTATACCATACGAATATATCTGTCCACCATATGTACACGGTATGGTATACTAGTAAAATGGAATCCCGTTAGAAACCGCGGTCACGGTTACAACACAACGGGAGTACTATAATTTTATTAAATTTTATTAAACAGGAAGGTTGCTTATAGATTATAACGACCGCGACCTGTTTCTAACGGGATGGAACACACAACACAACCCAAAAACCTTACCACGCCTCAAGCAATAGTTATTGCAGGGGTACTTATTATGATCGCTCTTTTTGTAACCCAAAATGGAGTTGCTCCCAAAAAAGAAAAAACTCTCTCAGAACAGGTTGGCGTATCAAAAGAAAACCTAACTCTCTGTCTTGAAAAATTAGACGAAGCATCTCTTTATGAATCACTCATGAAAAGTGTCGAAGGAGCAATGAAAAATGTCCCTCAAAATGAACGTGGGACTCCCTATACGGTTGTTATTGGCTCAAATGGAGTCATGGCTGATATACGAGGAGCAGAATCATATGAAAATATTATGAAAGTAATACAAGAAGTAGAATCTGGTACAGTCACACGTCCATACACAGGCACTATTGCCCTCTCAGAACCGACAGATCACCCTATGGGCAACTCAAAGGCTCCTATTACACTTATTGAATACTCAGATTACGAGTGTCCATTTTGTAAACGTATACACCCAACACTTGAAAGAATCGTCGAAGAATCAAATGGTAGTATCCGATGGATATACAGACACTGGCCACTTCACCAGAATTCATTTACGAAACTCGCCGCAGCAGAATGTGTCGCACAAATAAAAGGAGATGAGGCATTCTGGGAATACAGTGAACTTCTCTTTGGACTCCTCAAAACCGGAGACGAATCCCCTGCTGAACAACTCTAGTTCTCGCATAATAAAAACCGTCACAAGTGACGGTTTTTATTATGCATTGACGACATAAAGTAAACGTGATAAAAATGAAGAAAAAGATACAGTTATGATACATACATTCTTACTCCTCATTGCTGCTGGGTGTATAGTATACGCTTGTATTAGTGAGCAGAAATACCAGCGTAATCAAATTAAGAAAGAAAGGCGTTACGATAAGGCCTGTAGAGAACTTTTTGAATGGAGAGAAGTTCATGCTGGGTATGAATATCCGGAACAATTCGAAGAGTATAATATGCTTATCGATGAATATATCCAAGCCTCCATTGATCGAATAAAAGTAGATTCCTTTTCGTACCAATCCGCACATCTGATTACTCTTCTCGAAGAAACATCCGATGAAAAACACCATCAACAAATTCTTGATCTTTTGTTTCAGAAAAAATAAAAACCCACAGATATCTGTGGGTTTTTATTTTAATCGAAGTAATTCTTCAATCGAGCAATCTTTTCATTACTACGAAGTTTTTCATGAACCTTGGCTTCGATCTGGCGAATACGTTCACGAGTGACACCAAAATCCTGTCCTACTTCTTCGAGTGTGTGCTGGATGCCATCGTTGAGGCCATAGCGAAGTTCAAGAATCTTTCGTTCCTTTGGAGAGAGCGTATCGAGTACTTCTTTGATCTGATCAGAGAGAATACGTCGAGCTGACTCTTGGTCTGGACGAAGAATCTTATCATCAGCAATAAATTCACCTCGAGTTGATTTCTCATCGTCATCCCCTATTGGCTGTTCGAGAGAAACTGTTTCTTGGTTGATTTGTTCAATCACATGAATTTTCTCAACTTCGAGATTCATTTCTGTTGCAATCTCTTCTACGAGTGGTTCACGTCCAAGATCCTGAGAAAGTCTACGGACAACTTGTTTGTATTTTGAAATTGTTTCCACCATGTGCACTGGGATACGAATAGTACGTGACTGGTCGGCAAGTGCGCGAGTAATAGACTGACGAATCCACCATGTTGCATATGTTGAGAATTTATATCCTTTTGTCCAATCAAATTTCTCTACAGCCTTAAAGAGTCCCAAGTTCCCTTCTTGAATCAAATCAAGAAGTGTCAAATCAGAACTACGACCGACATATTTCTTGGCGATAGATACCACAAGACGTAAGTTTGCACGAGCAAGTAGGTTCTTTGCTTCTTCATCTCCCTTCTCAATACGTCGAGCAAGTTCTTTTTCTTGGTTTGCAGAGATGAGAGAATACTGACCGATTTCTTTCAAATACATTTGAATCGAATCATATCCTTGTGCATCCTTACTGTATTTGAGTGCTGCTTTTTCCATCTCACCATCAGCGTCGAGAAGATTGCCACCCTCAAGAACATCTACACCAGATGTTGAAAGTTTCTCATACAATTCATCAAGGAATAAAATATTATTCTCAATATCAGGAAAAACCTTTATGATTTCATCGTATGTTACGAAACCACGCTTTTTACCCTTCTCAATCATGTCTTGCGACTTTTGTTCAAGTTCAAGAGCTTTCTTCTCTGCGACGGTTTGTTTCTGTGGTTTTGTTTTCTTCTCTACCTTACCCTTTTTTACGGGTGCCTTTTTTACAACTTTCTTTGGTGCTACCTTTTTCTTTGCAACAGGTTTCTTTATAGTCTTCTTAACTATTTTTTTAGGAGCAGTTTTCTTTGCAACAGGTTTCTTCTTGGTAATAGGCTTTTTCTTTGCAGCGGGTTTCTTTATTACTTTTTTTGTTTTTGTTTTTTTGGTAGACATATATTATTTCTGTGAACGATGATGCTTAATTTCTTCGATTCGTTTGGTTATATTAGTATGGGCGACCAATTTTTCTTCTGTATCTAAGGGTTGTAAATCCTGTCTTTTTTCATATAAAATTTCCTCTTCAAGATTTAATGTAATCTCTTCGAGGTCTTTGACAAGAGCTTCAATCTTGTCACCATACCACATTTCAACCTCAAAAGAAAGTGGTGACTTCTTTGGTTCATAGAGGGTGCGAAGTGATTGAAACTCATCTTCACCAAGTACACGAATGATAGTCAGCGAATGTTCAGTAATCTTTGAGCGAACAAATTCATTTTCCTCACCCCAAAACAAAACACCAAAAAATCGCTCTTCAAGACGCTTCTTTCGTGATGTTTTCTCAAGTGCAGGTACGGTGTGCTCTTGATACGAAGACCGTTGTCCTTCTTTTGGAGGAACAATACTTTTTTCATACAACGCAAAATCTTCTCGTACTGCATCCTCTGAAATTCCTGTCTTTGTAGTAATCTCGTGAACATATGCAGAACGTTCAATCGCACTTGAAACCATACGAAGAAATGGAAAAATAATTTCCCTAATTTTCCTCCCTCGTGTCCGAATATCTCCTGTTTCTCTGCAAATACGGTCAGTATGGAAACTCACGATATTGAGAGCACCTTTAACGCACTCTTTCCATGTATCTTCATTTTCACGAATAATATCAGCGGGGTCTTTACCCTCAGGAAGTGTTGTTGTTTTGACTTGCATATCGAGAGAAAGTGCAATCATCGCCGCACGACTTGTCGCACGAATACCCGCACTATCACCATCAAAAGCAAAAATAATATTTGGAGAAAGACGTCGAATAAGACCGAAGTTTGTTATTTTTGATTCTGTATCCTCTACTGAATCAGTAAATGCAGTTCCCGATACTGCAACCGTATTAGTAAACCCAGCCTGATGGCAAAGCAAGAGGTCCATTTGTCCTTCGACAACAATGCTATACCCTCGTGTCCGAATCGATGTTTTTGCTTTATCAATACCAAAAAGTACATGAGACTTGTTGAACAATGGCGTATCAGGACTATTGAGGTATTTTGCTTCTTCTGTACCCTCTTTACCAAAAATACGACCAGAAAATGCAATCACACGACCACTCGAATCAGAAATCGGAAATATAATACGAGAACGAAATCGGTCATAAAATCCTGAATCCGTCTTTTTTATGAGACCAACGAGTTCTAGTTCATCTTTTGTATACCCACGAGAAAGTAAATGGTCAGACACGGAACGCCACGAGTCAGGAGCAAAGCCAACACGGAATGATTCAAGTGTGACGAGTGAAAGTCCCCGATCAAGAAGATACGCTCGAGCTTCTGGTTTTGACTGTAGTGATGATGCAAAGAAGAGAGTTGCTTCTTCCATGACAGCGTACAACCTCTCTTTCTCATCTGTATTTGAACTGGATGCGTGAGTATCAAGCGTCACTCCTGCACGAGCAGCCAAAAGCTTCAGTGACCCCATAAAATCAACACCTTCAAAATGCTCGACGAATGAAAAGATATCCCCTTTTGCACCACAACCGAAGCAGTAATAACTGCCTCGGTCGGGTGAGATGAAAAACGAGGGTGTCTTTTCATTATGAAATGGACAACGAGCTTTATAGTTCTTACCTGACTGTTCAACAGAAAGGTATGATGAAATTACATCAACAATAGAAAGTCTCTCTTTGATTGTTTGTATTGATCCATTCATATATTTAATTGTGAACAAAAACGTTTATGCTCCGAGAGAAACACCATCATCTTCTGCTGTTTCTTTTCGTACTTTCTTAAGACCAAAACCAGTACCAGCTGGAATCAAGTTGCCGATAATAACGTTTTCCTTGAGACCTCGAAGTGTATCTACACCGCCACGAATTGCATTGTTGATAAGCACGCGGTTTGTGTTTTGGAATGAAGCAGCAGAGAGCCAACTTTTTGTCGTGAGCGATACTTCGGTAATACCAAGTACGATTGTTGTTGCTTCAGCTTCCTTACCACCAACCTCTGCAATCTTTTGGTTTTCTTCAATCAATTCAATTGCTTCTACGATTTCACCAGGAGAGAATGTCGTATCACCTGCGTCTTTAATCTTCTTTCGAGAGAACATTTGACGAATAATGATTTCAATATGTTTACGTGAGATTGATGCACCCTGAAGGTCATACACCTTGTTGATTTCATCAACGATATATTCTTCTGCTTTTTCCTTACCACCATATTTTACAATTTCACTAATTTCAGCAGAACCATCAGTAAGCAATTCACCTTTTACAATCTTACTACCTGCCTTTACAAGAGGCTGACGTCGGAATGCAACAACGTATTCGATTTCATTTGATTTACCATCAACCTTTGAATCAGAGAGTACTTTGATGATTTTTTCTTTTCCATTATCTGTGATTTCGATCACTTCACCATTTGTCTGAGATACGATTGCTGGATTTTTTGGAATTCGTCGTTCAAAGATTTCTTCAACACGAGGAAGACCAGTTGTAATGTCGACTGTTGCGACACCACCGGCGTGGAATGTTCGAAGCGTCAACTGTGTACCTGGTTCACCAATAGCCTGAGCTGCAATAATACCAACAGCCTGACCACGTTCAATAAGACAGTTTCGTCCAAGGTCGAGACCATAACACATACGACAAATACCGTGCGTTACCTCACAAGAAAGTGGTGTACGAACAAAGGCTTCTGTGATGCCAGCTTTTTCGAGCATACGTGCATCTTCTTTCATGATAAGCGTACCCTTCTTGAACAAAACTTTTCCTTCTGTATCTTTAATATCAGCAAGCAAGACACGACCATTTACATATTTTGCAAATGAACCTTCAACTGCCTTGATGATTTTACCGTGCTTTGTACCACAATCTTCTTCTGTCACGATAACATCCTGAGCCACGTCAACGAGACGTCGAGTAAGATACCCCGCCTTTGCTGTGTTAAGAGCCGTGTCGGCCGCACCCTTACGAGAACCGTGAGTTGTAATGAAGTACTCAAGAGGAGAAAGACCTTCGATATATGATGGAATAATTGGGAAATCAAGTGTTGCACCAGATGTGTTTACAATCAAACCTATCATACCGCACATCTGAACAAGACTACTCGTGTTTCCTCGAGCACCAGATGTGATGAGGTCGTATGTTGAACCACGTGTATCGAGAGTCGCAGGAATATGCTTTTCAATATCTTTCTTCGCATGTTCCCAGATTTCAATTACTTTCTGGTATCGTTCATCTTCTGAGAGAAGACCTTCGTTGAATTGATCTCGAACAACTTCTTCTTCTTTTCGTGCCTTCTGTACGATTTCCTTTTTCTCTACAGGAACACTTACGTTATCGATACCCCATGTGACACCAGAGTATGTTGCGTATTGGAAACCAAATTCTTTAATCTTGTCGAGAACTTTTGGTGTCGCATCAATACCATAATGCATAATAATCTCATCGACAAGAAGCGACATACGCTTAATCGTGATTTCTTCATTCATGAATGGGAAATCATCAGGGAAAATACTATTGAAGAATAGCCGGCCGACTGTCGTCTCAAATGGCTTACCTTCAAAACGAGCATATCGTTCTTTTTCACTACCGAGAACTTTAATCTTTGCACGGAATGTAATTGCACCTAAGTCAAATGCAGTAATTGCTTGGTTTGGGTTTGCAAATGCCATACCTTCACCTTTTTCTCCATCAACTGATTTTGTCATCCAATAACAACCGAGAATCATATCCATTTTCGGCATGAGGATTGGTGCGCCATCTTGAGGTTTCAAAAGATTTTTGTTTGATGCCATAAAGTCATGAGCCTCTTTTTGAGCCATATCAGAAAGAGGTACATAGACAGCCATCTGGTCTCCGTCGAAGTCGGCGTTGAATCCTGTACATACGAGCGGATGAACCTGAATAGCATTTCCTTCAATAAGGATAGGATTGAACGCCTGAATACCGAGACGGTGAAGTGTCGGAGCACGGTTCAAGAGAACATACTTACCACGAATTACTTCTTCGAGGATTCCCCATACTTCAGGAATACCTTCTTCGATGAGGCGGTTTGCTCCACGAATATTAAATGCGAGTTCTGTTTCAAGAATTTTTGAGATTACAAATGGACGGAAGAGTTCGAGTGCCATGTGCTTTGGAAGACCACACTGATTGAGTTTCAAGTTTGGACCAACCACAATAACAGAACGACCAGAGTAGTCCACACGCTTACCGAGCAAGTTCTGACGGAAGAGACCTTGCTTTGATTTCAAGTTATCAGAAAGTGATTTGAGTGCGCGCTTCTGAGAAGATGAGACAGCTTGTGAATCATTTTGCTTCGCGATTGAGTTATCAATCAATGCATCACACGCTTCTTGGAGAATACGCTTTTCATTACGGAGGATTACATCAGGTGCACCGATTTCCTTCAACTTCTTGAGACGATTATTACGATTGATAACGCGTCGATACAAGTCGTTCAAATCAGATGTCGCATGACGACCACCATCAAGAGCAACCATAGGGCGAAGTGCTGGTGGGATCACTGGAATACGAGTAAGGAACATCCATTCTGGGCGAAGGTTTGACTGAAGCATTGAACGAATGAGGGACAAACGCTTTTCGAGTTTTTCCTTGTCGAGTGTACTTGCTTTTGGAATCTGTGCGAGTGTTTCTTCTTTGAGTTTTTCAAGATCAAGTTTCTTGAAAAGTGCATAGATTGCTTCTGCACCAATACTTGCCTCAAAAGAACTTCCGTATTTTATACCGTAGTGATGATATGCGATTTCATTGAGTACTTTACCAACAACGATTTCGTTGATTTCACGTTTTGTATTGAGCAATAATTCTTTGAGTTTTTCTTTTCCTTCTTCGTCTGGAGTACTCTTAATCTTTGCCTTGAATTCACTTTCGAGATTCTTGATGATTTCTTCTTTTTCATCTGCGTGAACAGCCGTAATAATATATCCGGCGAAATAAATAACTTTTTCAAGTTCATTGACTGGGATATTAAGAAGTACTGACATTCGTGATGGAACACCACGGAGGAACCAGATATGTGCAACTGGAGACGCAAGATCAATGTGACCCATACGTTCACGTCGAACAATAGAACGAGTTACCTCAACGCCACATTTTTCACACACGATATCCTTGTAGCGGATTCGGCGATATTTTCCACAGTAACATTCGTAATCCTTTTCTGGACCAAAAATACGTTCATCAAAGAGACCAGAACGTTCTGAGCGACCAGTACGATAGTTAATCGTTTCTGGTTTTGTAACTTCACCATATGACCATTCAAGAATACGCTCTGGAGACGAAAGAGAGAGTGTAATTGAATCAAAATCTGTTGTATCAATTGTTTTCATAGAGAAATAATAGTTAGGAGTAATCGTTAGTCGTTCGACTTTTTCAAATCAACATCGAGAGCAAGTCCACGGAGGTATGAGAGGAGGACATTAAATGATGCTGGTACGTTTGGCTCACCAATTGGATTGCCTTTGATAATTGCGTCGAATGTCTGCGATCGACCAATGATATCGTCAGATTTAATTGTAAGCATTTCACGAAGTGTGTGTGCAGCGCCGTGACCTTCAAGTGCCCAGACTTCCATTTCCCCAAATCGCTGACCTCCACCTTGAGCTTTACCTCCGAGTGGCTGTTGTGTGATAAGTGAGTATGGTCCGATAGAACGCATGTGCAATTTGTCTTCAACCATGTGGTGAAGTTTCAACATGTACATATATCCAATAGCAACATCTTGATCAAATGCATCGCCAGTGCGACCATCATAGAGTGTTACCTTTCCAGTCTCTGGAAGACCTGATTTTACGAGTTCAGCTTTGATTTCTGGAACAGTTGCAGATGAAAATGGAGGAACGATTGCCTGATACCCAAGTGTGTGAGCAGCATATCCGAGGTGCATTTCAAGAATCTGCCCAAGGTTCATACGAGATGGAACACCGAGTGGTGTAAGGATGATATCGATAGGTGTACCATCGGCCATAAATGGCATTTCTTCTTCTGGCAAAATAACAGAGATAACACCCTTGTTACCGTGACGACCTGCGAGCTTATCACCCACAGAAATATTTCGAATCTGTGCGATTTCAACAACAATACGCTTGATAATACCTGATTCAAGATTGTGACCTTGGTCACGAGAAAAGATTTTAACACCGACAACACGACCCTTTTTACCGTGTTCAAGACGAAGTGATGTATCTTTCACGTCACGAGCCTTTTCAGTAAAGATTGATCGGAGGAGTCGTTCTTCTGGAGTAAGTTCTGTCTCACCCTTTGGTGTAATCTTACCTACCAAAATATCATTTTCACGAACTTCAGCACCAACAACGATAATACCGTCTTCGTCGAGGTCTTTGAGTTTGTTTTCACCAACGTTTGGAATATCACGTGTTGTGATTTCTGGTCCGAGTTTTGTATCACGAACATTACATACGAATTCAGTAACATAAATACTTGTAAACTTACTTTGTTTTACGAGTCGTTCTGAGAGAATAATCGCGTCTTCGTAGTTTGCTCCACCCCATGACATAAATGCCACAAGTGCGTTTTGTCCGAGCGCAATCTGACCACGGTCAGTTGTCGATGTGTCAGCAAGTACCTGACCTTTTTTTACATGATCACCCATTGATACACTTGGTCGCTGATGCAATACAGAGAAGTTGTTTGTTCGAGAAAATGCAATCAACGGATATGTATGATCTTTGCCTTTTTCATCTTTTACAGTGATTTTCTTTGCATCAACATATGAGATTGTACCTGAAACTTCTGCAACGATGAGACGTCCTGAATCACGTGATGCAAGTTCTTCCATACCTGTCGCAACAAGCGGTGCTTCAGGAACGATACATGGAAGCGCCTGCTTTTGCATGTTACTTCCCATGAGTGTACGGTGTGCATTATCATGCTCGAGGAACGGAATCATTGATGTCGCAACAGAGAATGCTTGGTTTGTCGCAACGTCGATAAAGTCAATTTCTTTTTTATCAATAAGACCTGGATTTGTAGAGAGACGAGCTTCCACTTTGTCTTCGAGAATATTTCCCTTCTCATCATAACTAATACCAGAGTGAGCAATGTTGTATTTTTCTTCTTCGAGTGCGTTCAAATACACAACTTCATTTGTGATTTTTCCATTTTTTACTTTTACGTATGGAGTTTCAATAATACCGAATTCATTAATCTTTGCGTATGTTGAAAGGTGAAGAATAAGACCAATGTTTGGACCTTCTGGGGTGTGAATAGGACAGACACGACCGTAGTGCGATGTGTGCACGTCACGCACTTCGAGACCTGCTCGTTCACGAGTGAGACCTCCTGGACCAAGTGCTGAGAGTGTACGAAGGTGTTCAACTTCGGCCATCACATTTTCTTGGTTCATAAACTGTGACAACTGGTTTGCAGTAAAGAATTCTTTAATACGAGCCTGAAGTGGACGCTGGTTGATGATTTGAATTGGAAGTGTTGTTCCAACATCAATCGTCGACATACGGTCCTGAATATTACGCTTAATCTGCGCCATACCCATACGAACTTTTTGCTGGAGCATTTCGCCTACATAACGAACACGACGCTGACCAAGGTGATCAATATCATCCGCTGTCGCATGAGGTGTGTTATTTAAAAGAATGATATGTGAAATGATTGCAACAACATCATCAGATGAAATAGTTCGACGTTGCATTTCCTTGTCAGACATATCTTTTTCAAAACGCTTGTTGAAACGGAAACGACCAACTGGAGAGAGGTCATATCGCTCAGCAGAAAGAAGCATCGTTATAAATTCACGTGCGTTATCTGGGGTTGCAAGGTCTCCATCACGAAGACGCTTGTAGATTTCAATAAATGAGTCTGAGAGAGTTTTGGCAGGGTCTTTTTCGAGACATACTTTAAGTGCGGTCAACACTTCTTCTGATGCAGATTTACCAAATGCTTTTGTGATTGCTTCATCTGTTGTAAGTCCGAGTACGCGGAGAAGAGACGCAACAGAGAATTTACGTTTCTTGTCGATACGTACATACACTGCTCCGTCTGCATCTGATTCTATTTCAATCCATACACCACGTGCAGGAATGATTTTTGCACCAAAATATCTTTTACCCTTTTGTTCTTGTTCTGTGAAAAATACACCGAATGAACGAGTAAGTTGTGGGACAATAACACGTTCAACACCATTGATGATGAATGTACCGTGCTTTGTCATAAGAGGAACATCGGCCATAAAGATTTCTTGCTCTTTTGATGTACCAATACTCTTGTTAAGCAATCGAACACGGGCCTTCAAACCACCTTCATAGGTCAGTTTGTTTACTTTTGTATATTCTTCATCAAACTTTGGTTCCCCAAGTGAGAATGAAACAAAATCAAGCTGAAACTTTTTATCTGAGTAATCATTGATAGGAGAAAATTCCTTAAATACTTCTTTGATACCTGTCTCAACCAACCAGTTAAACGAAACGAGTTGATTTTCGATAAGATTCGGGAACTCGACCAACGGTTTTTTGTACCGTGCAAAATACTTCTTCTCTCGTGTTGCTGTTTTTTTCATATCGATAAGAAAATCAAAAGTACATACATGACACCACGGTGAGTAGTGTGAGATATATAATTTTAAACACAAAAAAGACAGTGGGTGACCAAACCCATCTGTCGACTAGTATATATAATTGGCAGTGATATTGTTTTTTAACACAAAACGCCGACTACGGACTTATAAAGTAGTGATTGATCTGCCATAACTCAATCGATATTCACTGGGAGTAATCCTATATCAAATCTACCTTTTTGTCAAATAAAAAGACCTTCACAGAGAAGGCCTTTTTAAAATACTGATTCTACAAAGAAGAAAGAGTTCCGGTGGTGGGTGCATCCCTAAAATTAAGAAGCGGTGAGATTTCAATAATATCAAGAATCGGGATTGTAATCCCCTTTGGCATCATTGGTGTATCTAACGGTACATACACACATTCTTTTTGCGCGTCATTTGATTTTTGTAACACTAACAGCGTAGGGGTAATCAACTGATGATGAATATCAACAGAATCAATCTGTACGTACATTCCCTTTCGCAATTGCTGTATTAAAAAATCATAGTTTAGGAGATGCTCCATGCGTTTCATACCATCTTGGGTAAGTGATAGACTCACAGGAATCTTTTGTTCTGAAATGAACTGAATAATTGCAAGCTTTCCCTGAGGAGGAGCTTGATTAAAAATAACTGATGCGCTACTCATACGGAATGGTTGGTTTAGAGGTGTGGAAAATAGAATATCATTTTCTTCTATTCTAAATGAATAAAGTCACGAAATCAAATTATGAGTATCTCTAGGTCAAACCTAGGGAGAAGGTAACTTTGTTTCTTTTTTTGCTTTATCTTCCAAGAAAAGTTCAAAAATTGACTTCCCTTTAAACAAAACTGTAGCTGGAATAAAATCTGCATAATTATACTCTGTACCCACCCGACCCATACAGCAATATTTCTCAAGAAAAATATCTTCACTCGGAAGAACCACAGTGACATTCTCACCTATTAAATGCTGGGAAACAAATCTTGAAAATTCCATATTAAGACCAGTTCCAGCAGGGGTTCCAGTCGGAGCAGAATATACGGTATAGTTTTTATCTTTGAAAGATATTCCGAAATTAAAATTTACACTATAGAGAACTTTTTGAGTTTTAAATTCTTCTTGCAATTCATTAAAATGTTTTTTATATGATTCAACGGTGAGGGCATCATTTCTCTTTTTTAAAATTTCTTGCTCTTTTGCCTCATGTTTAATGGATACTTTAAAATAAATTAAAAGAATGAATGGTAATACTGCACAGGCAAGGAGAAAAATTCCAAGTGTGTAACGTTTTTCCTTAACCAAAGAGAAACCCCATATAAAAAATAGGATAATTGCAATTAAAATAAGTATGAATAATAAAATTGGAAAAAGGTATGCTAACATAATTACTCTGTTTTTTCGTTTAGAAGACGATTTTTATAATAAACAAAAACTGGCACACGCAAAGTCGTATTACCCCATGAAGAACTATGAGGATCTTCAAGTTTTTTTAGTGTTGATTCATCAGCACTAAGAAGTATTTGATTAACAAAATTATCTTCGTCTAAAATCTTATATGAATTTTCAAATTCCTGATATGATGGCACACGCAAAGTCACAGGATTTAACATTCCTTCTTTTTTGTAATTAGAATCGTCAAAAAAGACCTCAGTGTTATTCTTTGTAACATAAACTCCCCCTAAAAAATGTTTTTCGGGAACTAAATATTGAGGACTACTAAATTCTTTTATATAATATTCAAAATGTGCTTTAAGTATTCTGTCTTTTTTTGCAAATAATTGATTATCTGTTTTTTCAACTTTTGCGTAATTTTCTCGTTCTTTGTCTGATTTCTCTTGCTCTTGCTGTTGGTATGTTTTTGTCCATTCCTGATTAAGTAATCCAGCAATTTTTACAGCAATAAATCTTACAGGGAAAAGAGTAGTACACAACAAGGAAGTAATGAAAAGAATAGTGGCAATTCTTGTATGTATCTTTTTTCTAAGAAGATTTGCGGCTGTAATCAAACCAATAATACCGATAACTGGAAAAATAAAAAAAGATACTATACTTAATGTGAGAACAATTGCGCCATCTGGAGCAAAGATTGCCCCAGGAACACCCGTACTTAAACCATACCCAAATAAAATAATTAGTAGTAATTGAATTATGAGTATTTTTTTAGAAATAGAATTTTTAAAAAATTTATTTCCATTCTCCTCTTTTTCTTTTAAAAAATTAAAATTCATGTTTTCTATAATAAAGTAACTTCCTTAAGTATATCTTAGTTTGGGATTAATAGAAAATTAACTATTATCCTTTTTCCACTTCTCAATATCAGCATGATTACCAGAGAGAAGAATAGCAGGAACCTTGTATTTCTTATTAGAATGAATCATGACTTCTGGTCGAGTATATACTTCGCTTGAGGACACTCGCTCTTCTTCACGAGAATCAAAATTCCCAAGCACACCCTCTACCTGTCGAGAGATTGAATCAATCAAAACCATTGCGGGAATTTCTCCACCAGTTAAAACATAGTCCCCTATGGATAGTTGTTTTGTCTTTAGTATTTTATCGATACGTGCATCTATCCCCTCGTACCGTCCACAAATCATAATGATATCTGTGTATTTTTTTGAAAACTGTTTAGCGAGTACCGTTGTAAACTTCTCTGCAGATGGAACAAAATTAATGATTAGAAGTTTTGTATTTTTTCTCTTAGAGATTTTCTTAACAGCCGATTCAACTGCTTTGATTATCGGCTCTGCACGCATCACCATACCAGGACCACCGGCATACGGTCGGTCATCAACTTGAAGTGAGATGTTACCGTCGGGCCACACTTTCTTGTATTTACCGGTAACGAATTTTCGAGGGTTTGTAAAAGAAACAGAAATCTTCTTTTCTTGTATCGCCCGCCCTAAAATAGACTCGCTGATATACGAGTCAAACATTTCTGGAAATAATGTGATGATATGGAAATTCATAGATATAGTTAGTAACAAGTAGATAGTAGTAAGTAGTAAGAAAAAATGCAAGTAAAAACCTCCGAATATCTCGGAGGTTTTTACTTTTTGTGATATTCCCAAAAATTAATCAAATGATTCCAGATGCAAGGCACCGATGAGTACTGCGACCAAGATGTAGTAAACCTACATTGCGAGAGCAGACGGAATCGGTAACGACGCAGATGGGATTAGTTGGTTAATTTTAAATTCCTTTCAAGTCTTCAAGCGCTTCATCCACAGACCGTGACGCCTCACTTGGAGCACTCATCTGATGAGTACCACCTTCTGGTTCATTAATTTTCAAATTGACACGAGCATTATTCTTCATACCAATTACACGGAGAAGTGTACGGATTGCTTTTGCAGTATTACCTTGTCGGCCAATAATTTTACCCATATCTGCTGGGTTTACAGTCATTGTAATAAGAACACCCATTTCATCTACCGTTCGGTCAATTTTCACATCATCAGGGAAATCAACCAATGCTTTTACAACATATTCGAGAAATCCTTTATCGTCTGTCATAATAATCGCTTACGTATTATTCTTAAAATCTGTGCAGTGTATCGACTACAACCTGCTTCAATAAAAGTATATCACAGAGAATATTTTACTCGCAATACAAAATCCCCACATGTCGGACATGTGGGGATTTTGTATTTATGCGTTCTTTAATTCTTTTCGATTCTTTGTAGGAGATTTTCTTGGAAGTACATTCTTCTTCTTACCTTCAATGATTTTTTCTGCGACGAGGAAGTTGTGAACTGTTTCAGATGCCTGTGCACCAACACTCATCCAGTGTTTGATACGATCAGCTTTCAGAATGATGTCACCACCCTTCACATTGTATGAACCAAGAACTTCTTTAAATTTACCACTCTTGGCAGCATTTTTAGAGTCAGTCAAAACAACCCGAAATGATGGGTTATTCTTGCGTCCTGTTCGTTGTAGTCTGATTTTTAACATAGGGCTATCCTACCATAGAGAAAGACAATAATCAAGTATTTTCGAGAGATGTGCTATACTGCCGTTATGACAAAAGGCCAAACAGACGCTCCCGTGAGCGACCATTTCCAAGAAGGAAGTATTCATATATCCCACAAAGGTATAGGATTTGTTCGTGTAAAAGGTACAAATGACAGCATAGAGATAGACCATGCATTCCTAAATACAGCATGTAACGGAGATATTGTTCGTGTTCTTCTCCACCCTCTTTCTAAAGACGGCGTCCAAACTGGACGAGTTGAATCAATCATCAGACGTTCCAATCGTGGATTTTCAGGTATTATCGAAAAAGAAAACGATATGTATTTTTTGATTCCAAGTGATTTAAAAATGTATACCGATATTATCATTCCGACAGACAAACTTGCTGGTGCAACAATCGGACAAAAAGTATTCGTTGTTATCACACAATGGAACGATCCCAAAAAAGCACCAATTGGTGAAGTAACAAAAATTCTTGGTTCTCCAATGGAGCACAATGCTGAAATGGAAGCAATCGCGCTCGAAAAAGGTTTCGATGCAGACTTTCCACCTCATGTTGTGCAAGAATCTGAAGCAATAGCAAAACGTGGCGTAACAGAAGAAGATATACGTGACCGCAGAGATATGCGTGACACTACAACATTCACCATCGACCCCGAAGATGCAAAAGATTTCGATGATGCACTTTCATTTAAGGTGCTTCCAAATGGCAACTTTGAAATAGGTGTTCATATTGCAGATGTGTCACATTATGTCCGACCAAAAACAGCACTCGATGATGAAGCAAAACACCGCGGAACATCTGTATATCTTGTCGACCGTACTATCCCAATGCTTCCCGAAGAACTTTCAAATGGACTCTGTAGTTTGAACCCAGACGTTGACCGACTTACATTTGCCTCAATATTCGAACTTGACCGAGATGGCCATATCCACAATGAATGGTTTGGACGAACTGTTATCCACTCAGACAAACGATTTTCATACGAAGGTGCACAAAAAGTTCTCGACGACAAAGAAGGTCCTTTCTTTGAAGAACTACACACCATGAATAGTATCGCAAAAAAACTTCTCAAAAAGCGTTTTGATGAAGGTGCTATTTCACTTGAACAAGACGAGGTAAAATTCAAACTCGATGAACATGGCGTCCCTCTTTCTGTCTATACAAAAACACGCGGTGATACACATAAAATGATCGAGGAATTCATGCTTCTTGCCAACAGACGAGTTGCTGAATACATGACAGAAAAAGGCAAAGGACGAGGAGGAGTCTTTGTCTACCGTATTCACGATCTTCCAAATAAAGAAAAGATGCAAGACCTTGTTACCTTCCTCCGTCGTCTTGGTCACAATGTAAAACTCAAAGACGGTATTATTCCTTCTTCAGAAATCAATGCACTGGTGGGCAAACTCGAACACAATCCACTTCGCGATACAGTCCATACTGCAATTATCCGTACAATGGCAAAAGCAATCTATTCAACAAAAAATATCGGACACTATGGTCTTGGATTTAAGTTTTATACGCACTTTACCTCACCTATCCGTAGATACCCTGATGTTATCGTCCACCGTCTCCTTGCAGACTTCCTCAACAACAAAGAAATTCCAAAAGAAACATGGCACCTCTTTGAAGAAATGAGCCACGAAGCATCTCTTCGAGAAAAAGAAGCCTCTGAAGCAGAGCGTGCATCAATCAAATACAAACAAGTTGAATATATGTCGACTCGCATCGGTGAAATATACGAAGGTGTTATTACTGGTGTTACAGAATGGGGGCTCTATATCGAAGACAAGAAAACAAAATGTGAAGGCATGGTTCGTATGCGTGACCTCATCAACGACTATTACACATTCGATAAAAAAGAAATGTCCATCAAGGGTGCAAAATCAAAAAAGAAATACACGCTCGGAGACACGGTACGATTCAAAGTTCAAAATACTGACCGCAACAAAAAAACTATTGATTATCTACTTGTCTAAATAATCCATGCGTATCAAATACATACTCTACAGTATTTTAAGTATTGGTATCATCATTATTGTTTCAGGTCTTTTCCTTTTACAAAAAGAACTCAAACGAAGCGAAGCATCTCTTCGGACACAAAACGTATCACTATCGATACCAAAACCAGCCGAAGTAAAACCAATGTATCGCATCACACGCGATGCTCGTATCGTCCCTATCGATACTGATATGGATACCCATATTGTACTTCTGACGATTGACGATGGTCCAAGTGTACACACAAACACAATCAAAGATATCCTCAAAAAAAGAAATATTGGGGCTCTCTTTTTCATCAACGGAAATCGCAATATACTTCACCCAGAAATCATTCAACATCTTCATGCTGATGGTTTTGAAATTGGAAACCACACACAAACACACCGCAATCTTAAAAAAGAAACGAATCAAGAAATCGTCAAGAAAGAAATTACAATGACGACTGATATCATCGAACACGAGACTGGTTCACGTCCCCAATTCTTTCGTCCACCGTATGGTGAATTTACTCCATTTGTCCGTAGTTTTGTACAGTCAGAAAAAATGATTTTTATGAATTGGGTTATCTCTTCAAAAGATTGGGAATCTGATTCAAAAGAAAAAGATGTATTTATTGGTAATATCGTAAATAATCTTTCTCCAGGGGCAACAATTCTCATCCACGAACACCTCGAATCAAGTATGTATTTGGATGATCTTATTACAGGTATACACGCAAAAGGATATACGATTGTTGACCCTCGTATGATTATTTCTTTTGAGGAACACCAGAACTACGAAGGAGTACCTGTATCGACAACACAAACACTCACAAAGAAACCAAAACCTTCTTGCCCTGCACCACGAAAAAAATATGAAGACCAATCACTTCTTGATATTGATAAAACAGTAGGCCTCCCCGATATAACCTATATTCCAAAAGAACTTGGATACCTCACAACAACGACAACATTTACCGAATCAACATTCTGCCTCACAAAAGATGCTCGGATAATGCTCGAAAAAATGCTCGCAGCTGCAAAAAAAGACGGATATACGATCCGAGTCACCTCAGCATTCCGAAGTTACGAATATCAAGAGACAATACGTGCATATAATATCGCTCGTGGAAACAAGAACGTAGACATGGCTGTTGCACTTCCTGGTCACTCAGAACACCAACTTGGCACAACCGTCGATGTTACTGGTAAATCAATCAATTACCAAACAACAGCACAAAACTTCAAATCAACACCAGAATACACATGGCTCACAGAACACGCACACCTCTATGGTTTTGTTGAAAGTTACCCAAAAGACAAAGAAGCTGAAACTGGTTATATGTACGAGCCTTGGCACTATCGATATATTGGAGTTGATCATGCAGATACATATACAAAAGGTACCGATACTCTCAATATCTACCTTCGAAATCTCAAAAAATAAAACACCTCTCATGAGGTGTTTTATTTTGCATACAATGCTGCATCTTCGAGATGAATAGAAAGTAATTTTGAGGCACCTTCTTTACCCATTGTGATTCCATAGAGCACTTGTGCTCGTGACATCGTCTCACGATTGTGAGTAACCACAATAAGTTGTGAATAGCGAGAAAGATTCTCGAGCATATTCCCATATTTTCGAGAATTTGCTTCATCGAGTGCAGCATCTGTCTCATCAAGCACGAGAAATGGTGGAGGATTAACTTGTGACATTGCAAAAAGAAGTGCAATAGAAGTAAGTGACCGTTCCCCACCAGAGAGCATATGAAGATCTTTTACTTTCTTTTGTGGAAGAGAAACATGTATTTCAATTCCCCGTTCAAAGCCGAGAGATGCTGGTTCATCATCAGATTCAGATTCTGATTCAAGTTCAACATCATCAGTATTCTTTGGCTTCTTATGTTCCATCACAATAGAGAGAAACGCTGACCCTCCACCAAACATAAGTGAGAAAAATTCCTGAAACTGTGTATTAATCTTGAGCACCCCTGTCTTAAATTCTTGATCGAGTGTTTCTTTTAATTCACGAATAATATCTCGAAGCGATGTAATGCTCATATTTAAATCTTCGATTTCACGAGCAAGAAATCTATCACGCTCCTCTGTGTCTTCGTATTCCTTTAAAATCTCTGAGCTATTACCAACACCACTATCTTCGAGTTTAATCTTGATTCGTTCAATCTTTCGATGAAGGTCTTCTTGAGATGTACGGTTAATTTCACCTTCATGTGGTGTTCGAGCAAAATCTACAACTTCACGACCGATAAGAGTACCTGCTTCGACGAGTTCCATTTCGAGAGCATTTTTGAGAAGCGTGCATTTTTCTTCTTCAAATGTAAGTGTATGCAATCGAGATGATGCACTGTTGCGTTTTTCAAGTACTTCGTATCGAGTACGCTCTCTTTCTCGCTCTTCACTATATGAGGCTACTTCTGTCTTTCGAAGCGCATCAATCTCTACACGAATATCATGTTCTTTTTTAGAGAGAGACTCAATCACATCAAGTGCTTCATCTCGTTCCTTTTTAATACGTTCATATTCAAGAGTGATTGATTCATCAAGAGGAATAGTAGATGAATCGTGAGACGTACGAATCGATACAATACGTGACTGCATATCGACAAGACTCTGACGTACCGAAGACGGGTCAGAATCTTCAAGTGCCTGACGTATCTGTGAATCAAGATAACACAATGTATCATCCCACACAGAAAAAGGAATGTGATTTTCTTTTTTTACGGATGCGCGCGCAATATCCGAAGAGAGGCGTTCAATCACCCCCTCGAGTCGCCCGATGATTCTACTCTGTTCATCTTTTTTTATACGAATTGATGAAAGCATTTCATCACACACACGAATATCTTCTTGTGTCTTAGATTCTCTATTTTTAAGAGAAGGAATTGAATCAATAGATGCAAGTTTCTCGTCATATGAACGAACCTCAGCATCAAGCTCAGCACGAACACGAAGAAGTCGTTCTGCCTCCTGTGTGATAAATGTTGATTCAGCAGAAAGATATGTTTTATATAAGCCACGAAGTTCCTCTCTCATTTCTCTCGCTTTTTCAATAAGTGTCACTTGCTTCTTGAGAAAAGCGAGATGTGGTGCAACTTCACGACGAAGCACGTGAACTTCTTTGATATTACTCAATGTCTTTTCTAGTTTTCGTTCACTTTCACGAATACGGTATTGATACACCTTGAGTCCAAGTGCGTCTTCAATCATCGCACGGCGGTCCTTACTTGAAGCATTAAGCACCCTATCAGCTTCCCCTTGAGAAATAATATGATGACCTGAACTTCCAATATTAACAGATGCAAGGAGGTCAACAACGTCCTTTAATCGAACTTCTGTACCATTGATTGTGTATCTGTGTGCACCGTCAGCAAAAACCTCACGACCAATCGTAATCTCATCATATTCAAGCGATACACCGAGTTCACTATTTGTAAATGAAAAAATCTTTTTACTATTATCAAATGTCATCGTTACTGACGCACGAGAAAGTGACGAAAGGTCTTTTGAACCCTTAAAGATAAGATCAGTCCCCCCTTTTCCACGAAGAGATTTCATTGATTGCTCACCAAGCACAAAACGAATCGCCTCAACAATATTTGATTTTCCTGATCCGTTTGGACCAACAACAGATGTAATAGGTGTCGTAAAGAGAAGTGCACTTTTCTTGCCAAATGATTTAAAACCATTAAGTTCAATTCCCTTGAGCGTCATCTTAGTCGAGCCAGTGCTTAACTTCTAATGCAGTTCGAGCAGCAGATTGTTCTGCTTCTTGTTTACTGTGACCCTTTCCTTCTGCAATCTTTTCATCACCAAAGAAAATACCAATCGTAAAATGTTTATCGTGGTCAGGACCTGATTCTGAGATAACCTTATATGATGGAGTAACACTTACGTATTCCTGTGCTTTCTCTTGTACAAGACTTTTTGCATCACGCCAAAGCTTCTGTGCGACAATTTCATCAATCTTAGGAAGTAATGTCTGTGTAATAAATTCTTCTGCTTTTTCATACCCTAGGTCGAGATACACAGCACCAACATATGCTTCATATGTATTTGCAAGAATATAACTTCGCGCTTTACCAATATCTTTTGCTTCACCTTTTGAAAGCAAGAGATATTCATTCATGCCAAGTGCAAGTGCAACTTCTCCGATAATAACTGCATTAACCAATGCTGAACGATACGCAGTCAATTCACCCTCATCTCGGTCTGGGTATTTTCTGTATAAATGTGATGTTACGATAAGTTCAAGTACTGCATCACCCAAAAACTCCAATCGTTCATTGTGAGATAATTTCAAACCAGTATTTTCATTAATATATGAACGGTGTATAAACGCCTGTTCAAGGAGTTTTTTGTCAGAAAAAACAATTCCTGTTGTTTTTTCGAATTGAGAAAAATCAATCATAAATTAGGTTCTAGGTTATAGTTTCTAGTGGCCAGCGTGGTTCTTTGAATTTTTAATCCTAGAACATAGCACCTAGAAACTAGCACCTAATTACTTTTTGTAATAATTTCAACGGCCTTCGTCAAAAGTGGAATCATGTTTTCATACATGCGAAGACGTGTCACATCTTCGATCGGAAACCACTGTGCATCATCGAGACCACCAGTACCCTTTTCGAGAGTAATCTCTGTGTATGGTGATTCACCAAGAAAGAAACTTACCTGTTTGCGAATTTTACCTTTTTCGGGATGTGATGCAATATATTCATTTCTTCCAAGAAGACATTTGATAGCAATATCAAGACCCATTTCTTCTTTAATTTCACGAATTGCACCCTCTTCTTCATTCTCGCCTTCTTCAATACCCCCCTTTGAGAGCGTCCAGTACCCGAAGACGTCATGTACGAATGCAAAATATACCTTATCTTCATGAATCGCATACACGACAGCACCAGCCTTTTTCTCTATAGGAAATTTTGCGGGGTCAGTTTCAAAATGTTTCTTTTTCTTTCCACTTTCATCCTTACCTGGTTCACCAATTTCTTTATACACACCACCAAGCACTCCATTAATAAACTTGCTTGAATTCTCTCCACCGAAACTTTTTGCAAGTTCAATAGATTCATTGATAGCCACCTTTGGAGGAACTTCGCTACGGTCACCAAACAAAAGCTCGTACAATCCAATACGGAGAATATTACGATCAACAACAGAGATTTTATCAAGAGGCCAATCAGGTGCAGCTTTTTCGATAACTTCATCGATAATTGTCTGTTTTTTAACAACACCAGAAAGAAGCTCGCCCATAAATGAGGAGTCATTGAGACCAGGACCAAATTCTACGATATTTCGCTCAAGTATTTCTTCTGGAGTCTCTTCTTTTGTCGCAGAAAAATCCCACTCAAAGAGTGTTTGTAAAACAATTGATCTTGAAAGGTGCCTGTTTGCCATTTATAAGTTACAAGTTATAAAGTGTATAAAGTTATAAAGTAAAAAAATAGTACTTTACAACTTTATAAACTTTCGACTTTATAAACTACTTACTAGCTTTTTTCTTAGCTTGTTTCTTTTCTACTTTCTTTACTACATCGAGAACCTTGCGTCCACGATAAAAACCACATGTTTTACATACAACATGAGTTTCTTTTTGAGCGCTACAGTTTGAACATGTAGCAAAACGCTTCCCTGTAAGGGCGTGGTGGCTTCGACGATTCCCTGTATGAGAACGTGTATGTCGCATTCGTATAACCATGTAGTACAGTATACTGATTTTTAGTCAAAATGCAAACAAAAAAGCCCCGTATGATATACGGGGCTTTCGATTTGAGGAACGATTCATTAAAAAGCTAAGTCTGCAAATAACCACTGGGCTTCTTTTTTTTCAGCACCTAAAATCTCAGATGCCTCACGAACAGCACTCTTGTGACTGTTAAATAAACAGTCTTTCAGTAAATGTGCTGCGATAAGCACGGGAGCTGCAGTTTCGGCATCAATACGACTTGGGCCATCAAAGTCAAACAATGTACCTGAGAAATTTTTCACCAAAAAGTAATGCTTGTGGTGAAATTTTTCTTTGTCGTACCTGTCAATTACTTCGGTTTTACTTTTAGGTAAATACACCAAATCTGACTCTTCTACAAACAACCCTGTTTCTTCTTGGATTTCACGCAACACTGTTTGCTCTGGTGTCTCACCAAGTTTTTTGGTGTGACCATTCTCATCTCCTGCCATGTGAAAAAGAGGATTGTACGGCATACACACCAGATAATACATCTTCTTCTCATCATTCCATACAAAAATAATGGCACTTGAACAAAATGATTTATCTTTTGATGTACCACCTGGTAATTGGATTCTACTGAATCCAATAGACTTAAGTGACTCAAACGCCTCGGATAATTCCTCCGGAGTGCTCAAGGTTTTTTGGGTTAAAACTGTCATAACGTATAATTTTTTTAATTTAAGAGTATTATATCATATATAACAGAATAAGTCAATATACCTCCTTACCCCTTATCATATAAGCCTTTTGTGCTATACTAGATTCATGAATACGACAGAACATCAGGCTCATATGCGTCACTCTCTCGCCCATCTTTTAGGGGCTTCAGTTATGGCACTTTATCCTGGCTCAAAATTAACACTTGGACCCGCTATTGATAACGGTTTTTATTATGATATTGATGTTGCAGGAAAAATCACTGATGCTGATATTCCACACATTGAAACAAAAATGCGTGAACTCCTAAAGGCATGGTCAACATTCGAGAAACAAACAGTCTCCCCCGCCGAAGCAAAAAATACCTTTCAAGGAAACGAATACAAACACGAACTGATTGACGGTATCGTAGAAAAAGGTGAAGATATCACACTCTATACTTCAGGATCTTTTACTGACTTGTGTCGAGGTGGGCATATTGAAAATATGAGTACGATTGACCCCCTGTCATTCAAACTCGACCGCGTAGCTGGTGCGTACTGGCGTGGTGATGAGAAGAATAAAATGCTTACACGTATTTACGGACTTGCCTTTGATACAAAAGAAGAACTTGATGCATACATATTCCAACAAGAAGAAGCCAAGAAACGTGACCATCGCAAGATTGGAAAAGAAATGGGCCTCTTTGTATTCTCTGAACTCGTTGGTGGTGGTCTTCCTCTCTGGACACCAAAAGGTACTATCATCCGTGAACTTCTCAATGAATACGTATGGGAACTCCGCAAGCCATACGGATATGAAAAAGTAACTATCCCTCACATTACAAAAAAGGAACTTTACGAAACATCAGGACACTGGGCAAAATACGCCGACGATCTTTTCAAAATACATACACGAGAAGACCACCTCTATGCGATGAAGCCAATGAACTGTCCTCACCACACACAAATATTCGACGCTGAACCACGAAGTTATCGTGACATGCCAAAGCGATACTGTGAGACAACCATGGTCTATCGAGATGAACAATCAGGCGAACTCTCTGGTCTTTCACGAGTGCTTTCTATCACCCAAGACGATGCACACGTCTTTTGTCGAGAAAATCAAATCGAAGATGAAGTATTGGCAGTATGGAATATTATTGAAACATTTTACAAAACATTTGGTTTTGACCTCGAAGTCCGATTCTCTCGTCATGACCCAGAAACACCAGAGAAATATCTTGGCGGAAGTGAAGTCTGGGCAAAAGCCGAAAATGCCCTCGAGAATCTCATGAAGAAAAAAGGTGTCACATGGATTGATGGTATTGGCGAAGCAGCCTTTTATGGTCCTAAAATCGACTTTATTGCACACGACTCTATCGGACGTGTTCTCCAGGTCGCAACAATCCAACTCGACTTCAATCAGCCTAAAAACTTTGGACTTACGTGTACAAACGAAAAAGGTGAAAAAGAACAAGTAGTAATGATTCACTGTGCAGTCATGGGCTCAATTGAGCGTTTTATGTCGACTCTTATCGAACACACAGCTGGTAACTTCCCTCTCTGGCTTTCTCCAACACAAGTAGCTATCGTACCAGTGAGAGAGACTCATACACCATACGCAGATGAAATTTTCAAAACGTTAAAAGACAAAAACATTCGTGTTACACTCTTAGGTGATAATGATTCTCTTGGTAAAAGAATTCGAAAAGCAAAAACAGATAAAGTACCGTATGTAATCGTTATTGGTGACAAAGAAAAAGAATCAGGTATTCTCACAATCGAAACACGAGATGATACAAAAATCGAACGTTCTCTTGCTGATTTTATCTCAACAATCGAAGAAGAAATACAAACAAAGAAAATATCCTAACCCACACACAATAAAAAATACC
>JACCDM011082099.1_pt1 | contig 49987 bp, 39 predicted proteins | sample 7445851 | NCBI WGS metagenome assembly JACCDM01 (sample SAMN15323438, study PRJNA562643) | freshwater metagenome | isolation source: river surface water | place: USA:Blue River Watershed | collected 2017-08-16
CACAAAATGAGTGTTAACGAACTAAAAACAGCCAGATAACCGCCATAGAGTGGGTGTTTGTTGATTCCAAAAATAAGATAATAATTTGAATTAAAAACTGGGAAATCTCGCAGTTTTTGAAAAAAAATAGGCTTTTCCATTTGGGATATAGGATTACCATCTTTCCTCATAAAATTCAAAGGATTCCCCAAAAAAAAAGCCCCATTGCTGGGGCTCTTCGTTTTTATTGAATGGCTTTCGCCAATAACTGACCGAACCAATAACAATCTTCAAAGGAATTGTATAAGGGTGCTGGTGCCACTCGGATAACATTCGGTTCTCTCCAATCTGCCACTACTCCTAAATCCGATAGGGCGTCAAACAAGGCTTTTCCTTGTCCCTTTGCCATGATCGACAATTGCGCGCCTCTCTTTTTGGGATCTCTTGGTGTAATGAGCTCGAACGTACAACGATCTTTGTTTTTTTCTGAAATGTCGTCAATGACATATTCCAAATACGCCGTCATTAAATCTCGCTTCGCACCTATGCGATCCATTCCGGCTTTTTCAAAAATGGTCAATGACGCTAAATGAGCCGCCATTCCTAGTACGGGTGCATTACTCAACTGCCAACCTTCTGCTCCTGGCATCGGTTGAAAACCTGGCTCCATTAAAAAACGAGTAGCTTTGTCATGTCCCCACCAACCGGCAAAACGAACCAATTCAGGTCGGTTAGCATGTCTTTCGTGTACAAACATTCCAGAAACTCCTCCTGGAGATGAATTTAAATATTTATAACTACACCAAGCGGCGAAGTCCATCCCCCAATCGTGCAATTTTAAATTGATGTTACCTGCAGCATGCGCTAAATCAAAACCAACAAGGGCTCCTACGCGATGTCCAGCTTCTGTAATGGCTTGCATATCAAATAACTGTCCGGTGTAGTAATTTACACCTCCAATCATGACCAATGCCAATTCATCACCTAATTCTTCAATTTTGGCTAAAATATCCTCCTCTCGAATGAGTTGTTCTCCTGCTCGTGGTGCAATCTCAATTAAATGTTCTTCCAAATCTAAACCGTGAAAACGAACTTGAGATTCTAAGGCATACTGATCGGATGGAAATGCTTTTGCTTCACATAAAATCTTCGTGCGTTTTCCTTTGGGTTGATAGAATGAAACCATCAACAAATGTAAATTGGTCGTTAAGGAATGGGTGACTACCACTTCGATGGGTAAAGCACCTACTACGTTAGCTAACATTTCAGTCAGATTTTCATGGTAAGCAAACCAAGGTTTTTTCGCTAAAAAATGACCTTCAACACCGTATTTTGCCCAAGCATCTAGCTCCTCCTGAATGAAGTCTTTGGTGGATTTGGGTTGTAATCCTAAGGAGTTTCCTGTAAAATAACGCACCGTTTTTTCATGAAAATTAGGCATGTGGAATAAATCACGGAAATCTTTTAATGGATCTTTAGCGTCCATTTCTTTTGCAAATGCAAGTGAATTTTCAAATTGACTCATTGAAAAACTATTTTTGACTATTTTTGTTAAATAAAGCACAAATATACATCATATGGAAACAATATCCACCATTAAACGAACAACTTCAGAAGCACTTTTTTCAAAAGCAAAAGAATATTTTCCAGGTGGAGTGAACTCTCCCGTTCGCGCATTCAAATCCGTTGACGGAAACCCTTTATTTATAGCAAAAGGCGATGGTTGTCGCATTTGGGATGAAGACTGTAATGAATTTATTGATTTTTGTTGCTCTTGGGGTCCTCTAATTTTAGGACATAACCATCCTGCAGTTTATGAAAAGGTCGTTGCTACCCTTCAGAATGGAGCAAGTTTCGGCGCCCCTACACGTTTAGAAAATGAGTTGGCCGAATTGATTCTTTCAAGAAACCCCTTCATCGATAAAATTCGTTTTGTGAGTTCAGGAACTGAAGCCGTGATGTCTGCTTTGCGTTTGGCTAGAGGGTATACCGGAAAAAATAAAGTACTGAAATTCGAAGGATGTTATCATGGTCACGTTGACTCCATGTTGGTGAAAGCTGGTTCAGGATTGGTAACCTTAGGAAGTTCCTCATCTGCAGGCGTACCTGAAGCTTATGCCAATGAAACCTTGGTTTTACCACTTCATGATGAAACCGCATTGCGCGCATGCTTTGAAATGTATAAAGATGATTTAGCGTGTGCGATCATTGAACCTATCCCAGCCAATAATGGACTGTTATTGCAAGAAAAAACGTTCCTTCATTTATTGAGAGAATTATGCACCAACTACGGAGTGCTTTTATTGTTTGATGAAGTCATCTCAGGATTTAGAGTTGGTTTTAATGGGGCAGCAGGTCTGTATCAAATTCAACCCGATATCATTACCTACGGTAAAATTATTGGCGGTGGATTGCCTGTAGGCGCATATGGTGCTCGTCGAGAAATTATGGCAAGTGTTTCGCCAGATGGTCCTGTTTATCAAGCGGGAACTTTATCGGGGAATCCGGTAGCGATGGCAGCAGGAATTGCGCAATTAACGGTTTGTGCTCAACCTGGTTTTTACGAAGATCAGGAAAGAAGAACCTTAAAAATGGTGAATGCCATCAATGCGCATGCCCAATCGAAAAATTATGCTTTTGAGTTGGTGACCGTTGGTTCTATTTTTTGGTTATCCTTCGATGGTAAAAAACGCATCCACAAGGCCGAAGAAATCAACCCCGACATGACCATGTTTAAGCGAATTCATGCTAATTTATTGAATCGTGGAATTTATCTCGGGCCAAGTGGTTATGAAGTAGGTTTCATTTCTCATGCACACACCGATGCGATCATCGATCACAGTATTGAACAATTTATAGCCGCATTAGACGATATATACGCATAAAAAAAGAGGAGCGATCGCTCCTCTTTTTTTATGTAAAATGACTTTCCTTAAGCGATTAGGAAATAAGCAATCAATAATAAATCAATGGCTACACTGGTAATTGCTGCTGCCCAAATCCATTTCATCGGTGCAACGGCTAAAAGTAAACTTAGCGTGGCCATGGTTGGCACAATGACTAATGTTAATGTAAAAGTGCTTGCAATTGCTCCAAGGCCTACTGCCGCTCCTCCTAAGCATCCAACAATGGTTAGAATGACAAAAATCAATCCAAAACGATTGAACTCACTTGCTGCTAAAAAACCTGATTTTGGTGTATCGATATTACTCATAGTATTGAAGTTTAATGTGTTATACAAAGGTGAGGGAAACATCGGGCTTAAAATATGACCAATGCAATCAAAAAAGTTGATAAAAGTCAATTTTCTGCGATATTTTTTTAATTTTGAAACATGGTTAAACTTGGAGGTTTTCACATAGGAGGAATTGGAACGAGGGCTACTTATACTCCGTTGGAGGTTAGTTTAACCAAAAAATTAAACAACATTACTTTTTGGGGCTCCTTTATTTTGCTGGGTGTTGTATTGTTCTATTTGATCCTAGGTATTTACCCACTTTTTTGGCATACCTTTACCTTGTTGGTAGCTACATTTGGGATTTTTCTTTTGAATAAATACAAAAATTACCTCTGGGCAATCTATTATTTGTATTTAATTTCCTTTGTGTTTTTTTATTTTCAGAACCAACTCATTAGCCCGAAATCCTACATTTTATTGTTTTATTTTCCACTAACCGTGTCGATTATTCAGCTGTTAGGCCATCGAAGTTTGTATAAACACATGGTCATTCTTTTGAGTATATGTGTCACCTTCTTTTTTCTAACTGCATTAGCTCCCCCTCTTTTTTCACCCAATCAAGAAGCTTTGCTAGTATTGGAGCCCATTCAATATCTTGTTATAGTGTCCAGTATTCTCACCTCTTTTATTTTTATTGGTGTTATTGTGATTGAATCGAACAAACAAGAACGCATCATTTTGGGAATTCTTCAAGAAAAAGCAGAATTGTTGAGCGAGTTAAATCATCGCGTAAAAAACAACATGAACATCATGACCAGTTTATTGAATATGAAAAAAAACATGGTTGAAGGTAAAGAAGCAAAAGAGGCGCTTAAAGACATGCAAAATAAAATTTATTCCATGGCACTGGTGCATAATTTACTTCTAAATTTTTCAGTGGATAAACGCATTTCCTTTCAAGATTATGTTTCCAAATTGAGCAATGAAATTGTAGATAGCAACAGTATCGATAATCAGGTTAAGCTCGATTTAAACATTGAAAATCAACCCTTGTCTATTGAAAAGGTAATTCCTTTAGGATTGATTTTGAATGAATTAATTGTAAATTCCTTAAAGCATGCGAAAGTAGAAGGGACTTTGATTATTAAAATCGATTTCAACAGAAAAAAGAATGCTTACGTGTTAATTTATACGGATAATGGTTCACCTTTCTCCATACCCTCCGATTTAGATGAAACGCATTTAGGAATGGACCTCATTCAATCCCTCGCCGACCAATTAGATGCCCAATTGAAGATGGATACTTCACACGGAATGGAGGTGAAAATCCTTTTTTAATTCAGATCTCTTACTATCTTTGTAAGATGAAAACGAAACTTTTACTATGCTTTTTAGGAAGCTTTGGCTCCTATACCTTGGCTCAATTGCCTACTTTAACTTGGAATACTTACGTGGTGAAGGATCCTGTTCAGTCTCCAGGTTTTTTAGAAGTGAAAGACATCAATGCCGATGGAAAACTAGACATTGTTATGAGCACCTTAATGGAACAAGGTTCAGCGGCCAATCAAGCTACGACCAAAGGTGCTATTCGTCATTTTCAATACAACGCCCAAAATGGAATTAGTGGTCCATGGACAGAAACCATGGTGCTTCCATTAACATCCAACTTACCGTTTATCAATCACCCCCAAGTGATGGATGTAGACGGCGATGGCGTGCAAGATATTTTAGTACAACAAGGATTTATCAATACCCAAGGAGGAAGTCATTCATGGCTCAAAGGACCTAGTTTTACTCAAAAATTCGATTTTTCTCCCAATACCACTCATGGGAGTACTTCCTTTTTTTGGCATGAATCGGTACAAATTGACTTGGATCTCGATGGAAAAAAAGATATCGTAACTACTAGTGCGAACAATGAGGTTTCACCCGTTCAAAAGAAAATTGAGTATTACCGCAATCTCGGAAATGGGAATTTTCAGCATTACATCCTCAATGATTCCCTAGGTGGGGTATTTATAAAAAACTTCGATGTAGATCAAGATGGCGATCAAGACATCGTAGTTTCTCAGTTTTTTGGAGCTCCTAATGCACCTGCTTTAGTTTGGTTGGAGAACACCCAAGCTCCTTCCGCTGCTAATGGATATTTAGGTCAATGGAATTACCACGTTATTGATCATACTACTGGATTAGGTTACTATTTGGATTTTTACGACATCGACATGGATGGACAAAAAGAATTGATTTATGGAAACCATAACAATTTAGACAATACTGCGGCTCCGTTAATCAGTGGGGTATATTATTTTGAAATACCCGCGAATCCTGCTACATCCAGCCAATGGACCAAAAAGACCATTTCAGAGGGCTATCCAATCGACGCATTTGACTTTGGAAATCCATCTTCTCAGGGAAGTCCCGGGATTTTCGATATAGGGGATATCGACGGAAATGGTTATCCAGACGTGGTTTTACCAGGAGATGGAGCTGACCACTTATTCCTTATTCGTCAAACCAGCACTGGAACTTGGGTGAAAGAACAAATTGCAAGCGGTCGTATGTTTGGGATGGCAAAAATGGTCGATATCGATCAAAATGGCGATCTAGAAATCGTTGCTACCATGCATGATTTTCCAGAAATTTGGGAAATTCTAACCCCACCAGCTGGACACATCAAAATTTACGACCCAGTTATTCCATTGGGAATAGCGGAAACATCGCTGCTTTCTTGGTCTGTTTATCCCAATCCTTCCAACGAAAGTGTAACGATTAAAGGTTTGGAAAACTTGGAGGTGTATCAACTTCGAGTGGTCGACAATCAAGGAAGAATGGTGCAGCAGTTTATGGGGCAACCCGAAATTGGTTGCACACTTTCTTTTACTCATCAAGGCATCTACCATATTTTAATGGATACCAAAGCGGGTCAGCAGGTACAAAAAGTCATCATTCAATAGGAAACAACGAATCTTTCCAATTTTGTTTTAAAATGTAAACCCGATTCATTAACTTTGCATGGTGAAACAGTTTGTCGCTATCGTATTGATTTTCTTCACCTTAATCTCCACCATTGGTTTTGAATGGGTAGAGATGGAATGCTTTGCGATGAGCTCAGCGGAAAGCGAAGTTATTTGCGCTGAAGAATCCGATGCGTGTTGTTCTGAAGAAACAGACCCGGGATGCTGTTCTTTATCCACCAATGTATTTTTTGCTCCCTTTGGTTTTGTACAACATCCCGATGAGGTGCAATTTCAGATGAGTTTTGCGCAGGTGCTTCCGGTATCCTTTTTCCCAGAAGTTATTTTACCTACGTTCGCTTCACAGGAGTTGGTGAGCACATATACAGATCCACCGCCTCGTTGGCAACCTCGGGAGCGTTTACACCTAATTCGAGTACTTAGATTATGATTAAATCATTTGTTCTCCGCAATAAATGAATTTAATACATAACACATGAAAATAACTTATTTATTTTTCATATTTCTTTTCTTCATGCAGCCTGTTTGGGGTCAGTTGAAGGGAAAAGTATATGGAAAAACAATCGATAAAAAAGAATCCCTTGTTGGCGCTAAAGCAAAACTATTGAGAGCCGGAATAGGGGCAATTACCAATGATGCTGGAGAATTTGAACTGATTCTTCAAAAAAAATCTTTACCAGACACCCTGGTTATCTCTGCTTTTGGCTATCGTTCAGATACCCTTGTAGTGATGGAAAAAGACCGATTTATTTACTTAGAAATCAATCTCTACTCCGATCAATTGCTTCCGGAGGTATTGGTTGAAGTACGAAAGTCAAGTCATTCCATCTCTCGTTTGAAAGTATTGCACGTAGAGGAAATTGGACAAGACGAATTGCGTAAAGCAGCCTGTTGTAATTTATCCGAATCCTTTGAAACGAACGCTTCGGTAGATGTGAATATTCCCGATGGAGTTTCGGGTTCCAAAAAAATTCAAATGATGGGTCTGGATGGCGTTTACACCCAACTTCAAATGGAAAATATTCCTTATTTACGCGGTTTAGAAAGTTCATTTGGGTTGAGTAGTATGCCAGGAACTTGGATTGAATCTATTCAAATTACCAAAGGAACCGGAAATGTAGTCAACGGTTTCGAATCGATGGCGGGCCTCATCAATTTCGAATTGAAGAAACCGACGGAAATGGAACGTTTTTTTGTAAATGGATACGTGAATGCCTTCGGGAGAGCAGAGTTGAATCTAAACGCCGGACATCAAATCAATAAAAAATGGTCGACCGGTTGGTTTGCACATGGAGCAGGTATGTTTGGAAAAATCGATCATAATCATGATGGTTTCAAGGATGTGCCAAATGGGAATACCGCTGCCTTTCTAAACCGTTGGGCTTATGCTGGAAAAAAAATGGAGGCACAATTCGGCGTGAATGCCTATTATGATGAAAAACAAGGAGGCCAGTTGGAAAGCCATACCCCGAATCCTTATCGCGTGAATATGACGGCTGAACACATTGATGTGTTCGCAAAAACGGGATTTTTCACCAAAAAACCGTATCAATCCTTCGGCGTTGTCTACAATGTGAAATACCAAAATAATGCGGGTTTGGTTGGCTTACATCAGTTTAAAGGGGAAGAAAAAAGAGCCTATATCAATGGAATGTTTGATGGAATCATTGGAACGACCATCCACAAATATAAGCTAGGAATCAGTGCTGTTGGAACGGACATTCTACAACAATTAGATTCCACCCAAAACCACCGAGTAGAAATTGTTCCGGGTGCATTTTTTGAATACACGTACACAGGACTTCGCTTTTCCACTGTGTTGGGTCAGCGCATAGATTACCATTCCCTCTATGGTTGGCAATATGTTCCTAGAATGCACAGTAAAATCATCCTGAATGAGTATACCGATTTCCGATTTACAGCAGGTAAAGGATGGCGCGTTCCGAATTACATCATTGATAATTATGCCTTACTCACCACCGGTAGAACATGGCAAGCACAGGTGACCATTAAGCCTGAAATTTCATGGAACATGGGCGGATCGTTAGTGCGTCAATTTGCTATTAAAAAGCGAAAAATGACCCTTTCAGTGGATTACTATTACACTTATTTCACCAACCAACTTGTAGTAGATCGCGATGCGGATTTGCAATCCATTCGATTTACCAATTTGACCAATACTTCATTTTCACATAGTTTTCAATTGGAGTGGAGTTGGGAAGTACTGCGCGGTTTAGACCTTCGAACGGCCTACAAATATTTGGATGTTAAATCTCGCTTCAATGAAACGATGCAACAGCAAGTGTTAATCCCCAAGCATCGAATATTTATGAATGTAGGTTACAAAACAAGAAATAAAAAATGGTTATTTGACGCTACCCTATCTATTTATGGAGAAGCACGATTGCAAGATCGCTTGGCAGCAGACGGGGTGACCATCATTCGCCATGAGAAAAGTCCTTTTTACCCTATGTTATTGGGTCAAATTACCTATCTTCATAAACGATGGGAATTTTATATTGGGGGTGAAAACTTGACCAATTTCAAACAAAAAAATCCAATTATAGATGCCGAAAACCCGTTTGGCAGCAAATTTGATGCAACGCAAGTTTGGGGTCCAATCATGGGAATTAATGTCTATGCTGGATTTAGATTTAGTATATTAAAGAATAAAAAATAAAAGAAAGATGAAAAAATGGATCATTATGGCATTCTTAGGTTTACAAATTAACTTATATGCACAAGACAAAAAAATTATCACAGACACGATTCAAACTACTGCCGAGTGTGGTGAATGCAAGGAAAGGGTAGAAGGGAAATTGAATTACACCAAGGGAATTAAATTTGCTGAATTGGATGTAGAAAGTAAAAAATTGATTGTAAAATTTGATCAGCGCAAAATTTCAGAGGCAGAAATCAAAGCGATTGTATCTTCGCTTGGTTACGATGCAGATGAGGTAAAAGCCAACAAAGAAGCTTATGATGCGCTTCCGAATTGTTGCAAAATAGGCGGCATGTAAATTCAGTGTTAAAAAAAGGGTTAAAATTTCGTTTTCGATGTTTTTTTATTAATTTCGTGCCTCTATAATTTAAAGAAGATAACATGTCGTATTTATTTACATCAGAATCCGTATCTGAAGGGCATCCAGACAAGGTTGCAGATCAAATTTCAGATGCTTTAATTGATAATTTCATGGCTTATGATCCAGAATCAAAAGTAGCTTGTGAAACTCTAGTAACAACAGGTCAAGTTGTATTGGCTGGTGAAGTAAAGACGAACACGTATTTGGATGTACAAAGCATTGCTCGCGATGTCATTAAAAAAATCGGTTATACGAAAGCAGAATACATGTTTGAAGCCAATTCTTGTGGGGTATTATCAGCTATTCACGATCAGTCAGATGATATCAATCAAGGTGTTGACCGTGTAGTTGCCAACAATGATTTTGAAGCAAAAGCGAATGCACAGGGAGCAGGAGACCAAGGAATGATGTTTGGTTATGCGACCAAAGAAACTGAAAACTATATGCCTTTAGCGTTAGATTTAGCGCATAAAATTTTACAAGAATTATCGAGTATTCGCAATAACGAACCTCATTTAATTGGTTATTTACGTCCAGATGCAAAATCTCAAGTAACGATTGAATATTCTGACGATAATGTACCTCAACGCATCGATAGTATCGTGGTTTCGACTCAACACGATGATTTTGATACAGAAGCAAACATGTTGGCGAAGATTAAGAAAGATATCATCGAAATCGTTATTCCGCGTGTTAAAGCAAAATTGAAAGCTGAATTACAAGTTTTATTTACCGATCAAATTACTTACCACATCAATCCAACAGGAAAGTTTGTGATTGGAGGACCACACGGTGATACGGGATTAACAGGAAGAAAAATCATTGTAGATACATACGGAGGAAAAGGAGCTCACGGAGGTGGTGCATTCTCTGGTAAAGATCCAAGTAAAGTGGACCGTTCTGCTGCTTATGCAACACGTCATATTGCTAAAAACTTAGTCGCTGCTGGCTTGTGTGATGAGGTGCTTGTTCAAGTGTCTTACGCAATTGGAGTGGCTAAACCTTGTGGTTTGTATATCAATACGAATGGCACATCGAAAGTGGCTAAAACGGATGGTGAAATTGCTAAAATCGTGGAAGGAATTTTTGATATGCGTCCTTATGCGATTGAACAACGTTTGAAATTAAGAAATCCAATTTATTCTGAAACTGCTGCTTATGGTCACATGGGTAGAAAGAATGAAGTAGTGACTAAAGTATTCAACGCTGGAAAATCCAATGAAAAGAAAGTTGAAGTGGAGTTATTTACTTGGGAGAAATTAGATTTCGTGGATCAAGTAAAAGCTGCATTTAATTTATAAGAATTGAAGCTCAAAAAAAAAGCGCCTTTTGGCGCTTTTTTTGGGTTTAAACTTTAGTATTCCCTTGGAAATTCCTTGTTCATTTAATCGAGCGTTCGGTCTTTCAAGGTTTTGATTAAAGCAATCAAGGTATCGAGATCTTTTTGATTACTTGCTAATCCCACTGAAATTCGAATAGCACCCCTCATTTTTTCCATCGCTTCACGCATTTCTTTGAAACTAAAATATTGGTTGGCATTGAAAAAAGTATCTAAAGATTCTGGGCTTAAATCGTTGTTGATTTCATCAATTCCAGGGTTGCAAAAACAACCTGAACGAATAGAAATTTGTTTGGCATTGGTCATTGCCTCAATCTTAAAAAATGGAATTTTGGATCCATCTGGATTGAAAAAATTAACAATCATCGTGCCGCCACATGCATCGCGATTTTCAGGACCAAAAATCTGGACTTGTTGCGTTCCATTGGAGTGTGTCAACTTTTCGAATTCCAATTTAAGGTATAGCATAAGCGAATGAACTCGTTCCTTTAACCTATCCATTCCAATAGCACTTAAAAAATCCAGTCCATAGCTCACCGCTGGAATACCTAAATAATTAATGGTTCCATTTTCAAAGCGTTCATGATTATCCACCAAACTGAAAAAAGGCGTTTTAGAAGAAGCGACATAAACCGTTCCTCCTGCAAACCATCTTTTTCGAAGTTTTTCAAAGGCCGATTTTTTTATCAATAAACATCCAATTCCAGTTGGATATCCAAACATTTTATAAAAAGATATGGATACGAAATCTGGATGGTATTTACTTAAATCCAACGAATTTGTCGGTACAAACGCTGCAGCATCCAATAAAACGTCCCAACCGCGCTCTTTTGCCATTTCAATGTATCCTAACGGATGTTTGACGCCAGAAACATTAGATTGTGCTGGAAAAGCGAGTAATTTGTTTTGATGAGTGCACGAATCGAGTTTCGTCAATAGATCTTTTTCATCGATTTGTAAACTTTTTAAATCCACCGAAAAAATTTGATGTGTTCCTCCTCTTTGTGAGCAATATTCTCGAATTCCATTTACAGAATTATGATTATCAATACAATGTAAATAATGACCATCGTACTCAAAGGGGTATGATTCACCTATAATTTGAAGAGCAGCAGAGGCATTTTGCGTAAACACACAATAATAATCCGTGGCATTAAAATAATCAAGAATTTTCTTTCGAGTCTCTTCTACCAATTTTGTAGCAAATTGAGAACTTGGATTAGTGGAATGAGGATTCCCAAAGGTATTTTCGGCGAGTAACTTGAAGTGTTTTTCAAGTAGGGATTTTGCCGTTAAGTTGCCTCCTGTATAATCGAGATACACTTCATTGTTTTTGTCAAGTCGACCAAACTCGTCTTTTCGCAATTGATGGAAAAAAGCCTCGTGTTTAAGTTTCGTTTCAACCTTCGGTTTAAGAAAGGATGTTAGCATTAGTTTTAAGTTTTAGTTTATGGAATGGATTAAACTTAGGCTTAATCCGGTACTAAAATAACTAAATATTTTTTGCTTTAAAAAGGAATTGGGCACTAACTTTCTTACCATCAAGTATTCTAGGTCTTTATTTTTTGCACGTCTTAAACTTTTCGACCAATCAGTTGTTTAAAAAGTACATCAATCGTGATTTAAGATGAGTGAAAAGATACCTGACCAAGTGGTCTATTCAGAAGAGAGAGGATACTATTCAAAAAATTTACCGTATGCCACCAATGTTGGCGCTCCTGCGATCCAAACGGATGATTTGGTAGCTTGGAAAAAAAGGGGTATTCATCACGTCAATAAAACGTTTGAAAGTCAATTCAAGGAAATTAAAGCGGCCTACGAAAAATTGATGGAAGATTACCATTGGAATGATCTGGTTTATAACGCAAGGTTTTCATTCGAGCCGGTCATGGGTGAAATTTACCACATGTATGTAGACGATTTTGGATCTCACTTTTTATCCCTCATTGCTCCACACGAATGGAAAAAGGAATATGTAGCTTCTTTTCAGTTGAACAGCGAAAAAAAATGGATCGTTATCCGACCATAAACCTAATTCATAGTAACAAAAAAGACTTACATTTCTGTAAGTCTTTTTTAAGCATATATTTATTGTTCTAATTTTTCTCAAAGGTGAGGTAATCTGTTCCACCACCGCCACCACTGACATCGATTAACTCGATTTTAGTAGCGCTTTGAGAAATAAAATCCCAATCGTCATTAAGATCTTCAAATCCATTGGAAGTATTGAAGTTTAGATTAAAATCTAAATCTTCTGTACTGTCATCATTACTGTTACTATCGGTAATACTCCAACTTCCTGAATACGAATTGGATCCATTACTTGCACTTACTTGTCCATTGTCGGCAAAAACAAAAAGGTAACCATTGAAATTTGATGTTTCATCATTTCCTGAGTCTATGAATTTGGTAATTTTCCAACTACCACTTTTCACATTAGATTCAATTTGGTTTTTAACCTTGTCTTGCTTCTTTTTACAAGCAGGGGACAAAAACAATACCATTAAAACTAAATAAAACGCATAACACCTTTTCATCTTTAAAAAACTATTAATTAAAAATTTAATGGAGTGGCCATTTTATTTGCAATTGTAATTCAATGATGGTTACTCTAAAATAATTTTCTTTGTATTGCTCGCATTTTCAGTAATTACACGTACCAAATAAGTCCCTTTGTTTGCTTTAATGATTTTAATTTGATTGTCAGACAATTCAAAAGGAATACTTTTACCGTCAATTCCAAAAATTTCAACTTTTGCTTCGTTGGGTAATCCATCAATGAAAAACTGTCCTTGGTTTGGATTTGGATATATGTTAAAGTTGATTTCTTTAGCACTTAACTGATCTGTTCCTAACCAACTATCATCCCAAACTTCTGGTGTTCCTATGAAAGATCTACCATTAGCCATTGTCAAATGCAATAAGGTCGTAAATGTACTTGTAGCAATGTCGTAGGAAACTAAAGTACCATACCCATTTTGCCCAGCAGTACGGGAAGTTGAATAAAGTTTACCGTTGTAAACTGTCCAACCTGCGTTAAAACCACCTCCGTCTGTTGCGCGACTAAAACTGTGTTCATTTGTAAAAGTACCATTAGCCATATCATAGGAGAACAAGAAACCTTCGTTATTCGCGCCTAAAAAATTGGTCGAACCATAAAGTTTGCCGTTGTATTCCGTTAAGCGACCATTTGTGGTTCTAATTAAACTATCGAAAACGTGTTCCACATGGAAGGTAAAATTGGTAGTATCTAGAGAGTAAATTACTGCTCGATTTTCGCCTGCTTGAGTACTTGAAACACTTGCAGTGGTTACCCCATAAATTTTCCCATTTGATGCAAATAAAGGGTTATGATCCATATGGCCGTATTGTGCTGTATTGTGTGTGGTATAGGTATTCAATATAGTTCCTGTGTTGAAACTGTATTCATTCACTTTATTATGATGCGCTTGAATAATTCGATTACCCGGAATTTCTATTAAACCTGGAACAGTAGAAATTTCATTATAATGAGGATATAAAAAATGAGGTGAGCTGGTTGTATTTAAGTCGTGGCTATACATCCAAGCCACTGCTTGAATCGGTTGAATTCTGATTTGATTATAATACATATCCCCATTTGAAGCCAACAAGGGTTTGTTCATGCGCAGAAATTGTCCATCAGATACACTACCATTATTTAATAGATTGTTTAATATTCGGGTTTTCCCAGTAATCAAATTAAATACGGCAACACCACCTAATTCATAAGCACCTAAAGTATCTCCAGGTGCAGTAAAGGATCCACCTTTACCAATATATCCCACAAATGTAGAATCTGAAATTTGAGTCATTTCACCGATGATAGTTCTACCTTTACGTGAACCGCAATTAAATAAGGTTTGTGGTTGTCCATTTGTTAAATCATAAGAGAATATGGCCCCTGCACCATTCAATGAACCATTTCGAGTTCTACCTACAATCGTTCCATTATCAATTAAAATACCATATTCAATATTCCAACCCGGATGATTAGGATTGGTGGTAGTCCCATTCATTAAAATTTGGAAATTATTACTGAAAACATCATATGACCATAATTGAGCACCATTTTGGTTGAAATCACACGTGCCAATAATTTTAGAACCAAGAATTTTCATACCATTTCCAGATACCAAATTGAAATTTGCAGGAAAATCATACACTTTTACATAACTATTTCCACTTGGGGAATATTTGATGATGGTACCTGTACCATTTGCACCTCCAAATCGGGTGGTTGCATACATTTTTCCATCTGGAGCTTCAATAATTCCTGTAAGCGTGCTTCCAAGAGTACTAATTTCTGAGAAAAGTATCGTCCATTCAGGAGTAACTGTACCAGAATTAATTTGATAACTCCAAACACCACCACCCCAACTTGAGGAAGAATCGAAGCGATCTTTGGTACCATAGATGGTATTGGTAGACGCGTTGTAAACCAACTGTCCATGCGGGTGATTCATGACCCATCCACTTGCAATAATGTCAGCAACGAAAGACATTTGATCATTTGAGGTGTTAATTTTAAACAAGTAACCAAGACTTCCTCCTTTGTCTTTATTTAATCCATAAATATGGTTTCCATCACCTTTAATTAACGCGCATACAGGATTTCTTCCGACATTATTAGCAGGATCATTGAAACTGCCCACTACAGAGTAAGTATTGGTATTTACATCGTATTTCCATACCCCTCCATATCCTTGATTTCCTCCGTCTTTTGCCACGCCATAAAATACCCCAGGGCTTGTTTCAAGTACAGTATAAACAGGAACAGCAAGATCTCCGTTAAAACCACCACTTGGTAAAGTCAAATCTGAATTCCATTCTTGCCTTCCTACAAAAGAATGCAACACCTCGATTTTACCGGTTGCTTTGACAAAGCGGTAAAAAAATCCTTTTCCTCCTCTTATATTCGCTAAATTGGGAGCATGAAACACCCCTACACTATGGCTATTCACACCGTAATAATTTCCATCCGTTCCCAAGGTAAGGCCACCGCTGTAGTCGACATCATTTGCATCAAGATCAATATTTAAATTGAACCCATACATAGGATTACCTTCTAAACTCAATAAAGTATTGGTTTGATTGGTATTTAAATCGTAACTGATGATGGCACCATTATGGTTTTCACCTCCAAATTCAGAGGTCCAAATTAGTTTTTGTGCGATGAGTGACATTCCAGAAAATGTCAACAAGAGCGTTGCAGTGAGCTTTAACATAAATAGTGTATTTGTATATTTAACCTAAAAATAGTTATAAAAAATCATTTTATCAAAGAATTACAGAATATTTATCCAATTCAAGAAGAATTGCTAAAATTTACGTTGTTAAATTGAGACCAGAAAGTCTTCGGATTCTGATTAACAATCCATGTATCGCTCTAAAAGTTTAGCTGTTATTTCAGGATATTTAATTAAGTTTTGAATGTAAATTTTACTTTTCATTTTTTTAATGTGTTTTTCGATCCCCAAGGCTTGTTTTTTAGTTTTGCAGGCTATGGTATAGAAGATCTCCCAATCCTTTGCTCTGCTGGTATATTTATGCGGTAAAGCATTTTGATGATACTTTAATCGAGTCTCTAGATTAGAAGTATATCCGATATAAAAACCATCAAGAGTGGATGAATAAAGAATGTAAACGTGGTAATCAGAAGCGGTCATAATTAAATAAAAGCAAAAAAGACCTACATTACTGTAAGTCTTTATTTTGCTCTTCCTCTTGGGCTCGAACCAAGGACCCTCTGATTAACAGTCAGATGCTCTAACCAACTGAGCTAAGGAAGAATCTTTATCTTTCGATAAGCGAGTGCAAAGATAATTAAAGAATTCAAAATTCAAATAATTTTTTTAAAAAAATTTAAAAATCTTCATCGCTTAATGTGAAATCATCCATGGAACTGGTCAATCCATATTCTGAATCGTATTCTGAATCATCTGCATCTATGATATCAATGTGTGGATCGTCATCGCATTTTGCAGGACGTAAAATATTGGTTTTCGATACGTTAAGTCGAATTTCAGTTCTGATAAAACCATCTTCTTGTGGATAAGCTTTTGCGAAGGGCGTGCCTTCCAATTCTACTAAAGCTCCTTTTTTTAAGAAATCGGTAATTTTAATATTTGCGCCATCTTTTTTCCAAATGGTACAATTCACCCAGGTGGTTTTAGTTTTCGTTTCACCTGTTTTTTTGTCTCTCCAATTCTTGTTATGAGCCACAGGGAAATTGATGGCAATCACGCCCCTTTCCATGTTTTTTACCACTGCGTCTTTTCCAATGTTACCTATAAGTCTTGTTTCAAATACCGTAGCCATGATGTAGATTTTTATGTGAAATTATAAAAATTTACAACAAAAACAAGCGAATCTTATTTTTTGACCACAAAGGCATCTTTAAATCCCTTCGACTTGATCTCTTGCAGACTTACTTGGGCTTGCTCTTTTGAATTAAAATCGCCGCAGTAATAGATGTACTTGTATTTTGAACTCGTATTCAAACTAATTCGTTGTACACGGAAAGGTAGTTTTTTAAACGAAGCGTCATCTGATTCAATAGGATTGATGGATGACATGATTTGAATGGAGTAGGAGTTTCCAGATGATGCTTGAACGGATTTTGTCTCTTTGGAAATGGTTTTATCGATGTTAATTTTGGGGTATTTTTCTTTGACATATTTTTTCACACTGCGGTATAAGGCTGAAGCGATGAGATCTTGTCCATCATTGGAATTTAAAAAATTGGCATCTTTTTCATTGGTCAAGAAACCACATTCTACCAAAACACTAGTCATGGTGGTGAATTTAAGTACTTGAAGTGAACCTTCACGATCCGCATGGTCTTTGATTCCACGAGATTTTCTACCTACGCGTTTTGAAAACTCTTGCTCAATGATTTTGGCCAAGCCTAGTGAATTATTGGCATTTTGATCATGGACATGTGTTTCGGTCCCATGTACTTTTTTATTGGCATTCGCGTTACAGTGAATGGAAATAAACAAATCCACTTTTTTGGAATTTGCCATTTCCACGCGTTGATCCAACGTTGGATAGGAATCGTCTGTTCGGGTATAAACTACTTCGATGTTATTGACTAACGTGGTCAGATAATCTCCCATTTTTTTGGCAATCTTTAGGTTGATTTCCTTCTCTGAAAGGTGATTTTTATTTGAAGATAGATGACCTGGATCGTTTGCCCCATGTCCGGGATCAATCATTACCACCACTTTTTGTTGTCCCCAATAATTAGGCAGGGTCATTGCGATTAGGACGATTACTCGAAGTAAATTCATGCTCAAATTTACGAAAGACTATTTTTTGTATTTACTTTGTAGGAAAATGTTGTTCAAATCCTATTGTTAAAAAGTGAATAAAGTAGCCCGTATTGCCCTTGTTGAATTTGGTGGCTCCCACGATGAATGCCTTTACACCCAATTAAAGGCCTTAAAAACAATTCCGGTGGAGGTCGTTTTCATAGGTAACCAATCTATTTGGGAACGGAATACTACTTTTCATGGGTTGTTTGATGATTTTATTCCTTTTGAAAAGCCGAAAGGCATTTTGGAAAAATGGAAGTCGGTTAAAAGATTCAATCAGTTGCTGACATCCCATCAAATACAACATGTCGTCTTTAATACAGCACAAGGATCTTTTGTTAGGGATTTGTGTCTCTTCGCCAAAAAAGCCATCACTTATTTTGGCATTTTGCATACGACGAATAAACTCAATGGGAGTTTTACGCAAAAATTGATTCATTCCAAGATTAAAAATTATGCGTTTTTAAATCCGTACTTTTTGGATAAAATTCAAATTCCAAAAGGGATTCGGGTTTGTGCATTTCGTCCCATTCTATTTCCGACATTTCAGGAAACCATCGAAAAACCTAACGATGAATGTTGGATTGGAATTATAGGCGGGGTGGAAAATCGCAGAAAGGATTTACTAGGTTTTCAACAATTCATGCAAGCGAAATCTAGTCGTTCAGTGCATTACTTTTTTTTAGGAAAGACAAAAGCGGATGAACCCGCATACCAAGCATTATTAGCAGTAAAAAATCAAATTCCAGATTTGAAGGTCACCTTTTTTGAAGATTTTATTCCTGAAACCACCTTTGATGCATATGTCCAAAAAATGGATTTTTTACTTCCTTTGATTCACCCCGATACCCCATCTTCAGAAGAGTATATGAATCATCAATTACCGGGAGCATTAAACATTGGATTGGGGTATCATATTCCTTTTCTCATGCACGAGGCTTACCGCGATTGGGAAGATTTAAAACCGGTTTCTTGTTATTATAATTTAGAACACCTTGCGTTAGATCAATTTTTAGCTCAACAACAGGTTTTGAAGGCGAATTATCAGCAGGGAATTTCCGAAGAATCTGTTATGAAGGATTATTTGGATTTTTTACATCTGCATGCTCACTAAAATAACCATAGACCAATTGGGCTTTGGATTTCCCTACGATTTTTTCTAATTCTTCCAGACTTGCTTTTTTGATGTTGTTCACCGTTAAAAAGTGTTTCATCAAATCAATTTGTGTTTTTGGTCCGATGCCCTCAATGTATAACAATTCAGAAGTAATGGCGGCTTTACTCCGTTTATTTCGATGGTGAGTAATCCCAAATCGATGTGCCTCATTTCGCATGAATTGAATTACTTTTAAACTTTCAGAGCGTTTATCGATGTACAAAGGCATTGGATCGCCGGGAAAAAAGATTTCTTCCAATTTCTTAGCAATTCCTACAATGGCTACTTTTCCTCTTAAATTTAGTTTTTCCAACGCCACCAATGCTGATGACAACTGTCCTTTACCTCCATCAATGATGATGAGTTGGGGAAGACTTTCTCCTTCCTCCAATAATCGTTTATACCTGCGGTAGACGACTTCTTCCATGGATGCAAAATCATTAGGCCCCTCTACCGTTTTGATATTGAAATGTCGGTAATCTTTTTTGGAAGGCTTACCATCTTTAAATACCACACAGGCTGAAACCGGATTGGTTCCTTGTATGTTGGAATTATCAAAACATTCCATGTGAATGGGAAGATTTTTAAGTCTAAAATCGCTTTGAATTTGGTTTAAAATTCGATTTTTATGCGCTTCTGGATCTTTTATTTTCTCTTGTTTCCGTTTTTCTAGGGCGTAAAATTTAACATTGCGTTCAGACAATTCTAAGAGCTGTTTTTTATCGCCCTTTTGAGGAATGGTAATTTTATAGGTTGGATTGGGGTAATCAAATTTTTGCGCACTGATAATTTCCTTCGATTTACTTTGGTACCTGTTTTGCATTTCATTGACTAAAAACGCCAACAATTCCGATTCATTTTCCTCAATTTTTCGCTTTAATTCTCCGGTATAGGCATGAATGATGGAACCATTTAAAATACTCAAGTAGTTGAAATATAACTTATCGTCAACCTGTTGCATCGCAATCACATCTACTTCGTGTATGGTAGATGAAACTAAGGTTGATTTCGCTTGATAGTTTTCTAAGGAATTCAACTTTAATTTCATTTCTTGTGCTTGCTCAAAGGCGTATTCTTGTGCGAATTGTTCCATTTTTTGCTTCAAAAACTGTTTCGCTCCTGAAATATTTCCCTTAAGGATGTGCTCAATTTGATCGATGTAGTGTTGATAGTCAGCAATCGATTCTTGTCCAACACATGGGCCTTTGCAATTTCCAAGGTGGTACTCCAAACACACTTTATGTTTTTTTGAAGCAATATTTTTTGCAGACAAATCCAAACTACACGTGCGAAGCGGAAACAACTCTCTGAACAGGGAAAGTAAGGTATGCATCACTTTTCCATTTGGATAAGGACCGTAATAGGTGGAACCATCCTTGATCATTTGGCGAGTGGAGAATACTCTAGGAAAGGGTTCTTTTTTGATGCAAATCCACGGATAGGTTTTATCGTCTTTTAATTGAATGTTGTATCGCGGTTGGTATTCTTTAATCAAATTATTTTCAAGGATTAAAGCATCCATTTCCGTTGGAACAACGATGTATTGGATATCGGCAATTTTTTGGACTAAGATTCTTGTCTTGCCATTGTCATGATTTTTTGTAAAATAGGAAGCGACTCTTTTCTTCAGATTTTTCGCTTTTCCAACATATAAAATAATTCCCTTTTGATCAAAATATTGGTACACACCTGGTTTTTCAGGTAGGGTTTTTAATTTTAAATCCAAGGAAGTTGACATACAGCAAAAATAGGATTTCTTAGGTAAACAAAAAAGCCATCGTTTAGATGGCTTTTAATTATTTTGAAATGGCGATTTTGGTATCACCTTCGGCTTCAATTTCGGTCAATAAAGCCTCTTCATTGAGCGTTATGAACTCAACTTTTTCGGCCAGTACTTCGCTACAGATGTATCTTTCGTTTGCTAAGATTGCGGATTTAATGAAATCATTGGTGTCAATTTTTAAAGCAATTCGATCGGTGACATCTAAACCGGAGTCTTTTCGTAAATTTTGAACGCGATTGACTACTTCACGAGCAATTCCTTCTGCTTTCAATTCTTCCGTAAGGGTGATATCCAAAGCAACGGTTAATCCACCTTCAGAAGCTACTAACCAACCTGGAATATCTTGTGCATTAATTTCAAAATCTTCTAAATCTAATGTTACAGACTCTTGTTCAATTTCTCCCTTCCAACCTTTATTTTTCTCAATAAAAAGAATGTCATCGGCAGTGAAATTAGCCACTGTGTTGCTGATGGCTTTCATCAATTTACCGTATTTCGGACCAATGGTTTTAAAATTCGGTTTGATGCTTTTCACCAAAACAGAGTTGTCTTCGGCTAGCAATTCCAATTCCTTCACATTCACCTCTGAAAGAATTAAATCTTTCACGTGAGAAATATTTTTCACAAAGGTTTCGTTTAAGGCTGGCACCATGATTTTTTGCAATGGTTGACGTACTCGGATTCGCTCTTTCTTTCTTAATCCTAATACCAAAGAAGAAATGTTTTGGGCAATTTCCATTTGTTGTTCCAAGTCCACTTGAATATGTGAAAGTTGAACTTTAGGATAATTGGCTAAATGCACCGATGTGACATCATGTCTTTGCGTCACTGCATTTAAATCTTGAAACAATTGATCCATGAAGAACGGTGCAATAGGTGAACCTAAAACTGCAACGGTTTCTAAACAGGTGTACAAGGTCTGGTAAGCGGATAGCTTATCTTTCGCATCGTCGCTTTTCCAGAATCTTCTTCTACACAAACGCACGTACCAATTGGAAAGTTGATTGGTCACAAAGTCTTGAATCAATCGACCTGCTTTGGTTGGTTCGAATTGCTCAAATGAGGTTTCTACCTCTTGGATTAAAGAATTTAATTTGGATAAAATCCAACGGTCAATTTCCGGACGATCTTCAAATGCAAGGTCAGCCTCTGAGTAATCAAAGCCATCAATGTTTGCATAAAGGGAGAAGAAGGAATAGGTATTGTATAAGGTACCGAAGAATTTGCGCTGTACTTCGGTGATTCCGTCTAAATCAAATTTTAAATTATCCCAAGGTTGTGCATTGGTAATCATGTACCAACGCGTAGCATCGGGTCCATATTTCGCTAGGGTGGTAAACGGATCAATGGCATTCCCTAAACGTTTCGACATTTTCTGTCCGTTTTTATCCAATACCAGTCCGTTAGATACTACGTTTTTATAAGCTACCGAATCAAATACCATCGTTGCAATGGCATGTAAGGTATAGAACCATCCTCTTGTTTGATCCACCCCTTCCGCAATGAAATCGCCCGGATAACCTTGGTGTCCATCAATTAACTCCTTATTCTCAAATGGATAATGCCATTGTGCGTAAGGCATCGCACCCGAATCAAACCAAACGTCAATTAAATCCGCTTCGCGTTTCATCGGTTTACCAGAAGGTGAAACTAGGGTGATTAAGTCCACATAATTTTTATGTAAATCAATTTGAGCATAATTCTCTTTGGACATATTGCCTACTTCGAAAGCTGCAAATGGATTTTCTGTCATTAAACCGGCAGCCACTGCCTTTTCGCATTCCGCTTTTAGTTGTTCCACAGATGAAATGCAAATACTTTCGCTTTTATCTTCGGAAGTCCAAATTGGAATGGGAATACCCCAATAACGCGAACGCGATAAATTCCAATCGTTGGCATTTTCTAACCATTTTCCAAAGCGACCTGAACCTGTTGATTCTGGTTTCCAATTGATGGTATTGTTCAAGGCAATCATGCGTTCCTTTACATCGGTCACCTTGATAAACCAAGAATCCAATGGATAATAGAGTACCGGTTTATCCGTTCTCCAACAATGTGGATAGTTGTGCACGTATTTTTCAACCTTGAAGGCTTTGTTTTCCGTTTTTAATTTGATGGCAATTTGCACATCTACAGATTTCTCAGGAGCCTCTCCAGCTTTGTAGTAATCATTTTTGACGTACATCCCAGCAAATTCGCCCATTTCGGGTCTAAACTTCCCTTGTAAATCTACTAAAGGAACTAAATTTCCTTTGTCGTCATGCACCAACATGCCCGGTACGCCAGCTTCATTCGCTACGCGCGCATCGTCAGCACCAAAAGTTGGAGCGGTATGTACAATTCCGGTACCATCTTCGGTGGTTACAAAATCACCTCCAATGACAACAAATGCTTTATCTGGATTTTCCGCAGGCAAGCAAAAATCTAACAATTGCTCGTATTTGATACCGATTAAGTCTTTTCCTAAACATTCACCTTTGATGAAATAAGGAATTGTTTTTGCCCCTTTCTCATATTGGTTCAATTCCTCCTCCGTAGTTACCGCAAGAAATCCTTTGCTAAACTGGTAATTCACCAAGTTTTTGGCTAAAATGACTTCGATAGGTTCATAGGTATATTGGTTAAACGTTTTTACCAATACATATTCAATTTTAGGGCCAACGGTTAAAGCCGTATTCGAAGGTAAGGTCCATGGCGTGGTCGTCCAAGCAAGGAAATAGGTGTTTGCGTTAAATTCACCCCCTTTAAAAGGGGATTTCGATCCAATTGCAACTTTAAACTGAGCCACGATCGTGGTATCTGTAACATCTCTATAACATCCAGGTTGATTGATTTCGTGCGAAGACAAACCAGTTCCTGCTGCTGGTGAATAGGGTTGAATCGTATATCCTTTGTACATCAATCCTTTTTGATGCAATTGACCAAGCAACCACCACACCGATTCCATGTATTTGGGTACGTAGGTTATGTAAGGTTCGTCCATATCTACCCAATATCCCATTTTCGTGGTCAAATCGTTCCAAATATCGGTGTAACGCATGACCGCCTCCTTACAAGCTTGATTGTAATCCTCTACAGAAATTTTAGTCCCGATATCTTCTTTGGTAATCCCTAATTCCTTCTCTACACCCAACTCCACTGGAAGCCCGTGGGTATCCCAACCTGCTTTACGTTTTACTTGGAAACCTTTGAGGGTTTTGTAACGACAAAAAATATCTTTGATCGAGCGCGCCATCACGTGGTGAATACCCGGTAAACCATTTGCAGATGGTGGACCTTCAAAAAAGATAAAAGGTTTATTTCCTTCTCGGGTTTCAATCGATTTTTCGAAAATCTGTTCCTTTTTCCATTTATCCAAAACGACTTGTGCCACATTCGGCATGTCTAAACCTTTGTATTCAGCGTATTTTTTTGTCATTATTCCTCAAAAAATTTGAAGGACAAAGGTAATAATAAATTCACTGTAAAAAAAGCAGTTAAAAGGCTAATTTCAATGTGAAATGATACGCAAAAATCCTTTATGGGCACTGTATTTTAACTACCATATGTTCGGTGGAATTCGAAATATGGATTAAGAAGGTTTGATTTTTAGGCAATTGTTGAAGGTCGAAGTAGCCGTCATTCTTTTCAAAGGCAAGGGCTTTTCCATGTAAATCGAAGAGTTGGATAGTCGTTGAAGGATCTTTGAAATACATGCGATCATCCTTCCATTCGATAAGGGATGAATTCGTTAATTCACTTAAACTTGCCAGTGAAATGATGAAATGGTAGGTGATGGTCGTAATGGAATCCGGAAGGATTGGATTGTAAATGTTAAAATGTACTTTTCCATTTGCAGCAACATCGTTCAACATGGCTCCTATTATTAATTTCTGCGCATAAGGTAAATTTCCATAAAGTGTAAAATCCGAGCTGTCGTTGTGGTGAATGACGGTGTGATAAACGTTTTGATCGTCAAAACTAATGGACCATTCTGCGGGAATGTTTTCAAACGAGGCTTTCCAACGGAGCGTGGTATCGACAGGTACATCTGAAAGGATTTCCAAGTACCAATGCACAGGCGATTGTGCCGTTGTTTTGGTTAAGGTTACGGTATTTTGATTAAAATGAAAAGCCTGAGCATAAAATATAGTTGTAATTGCAACTGTGCCGACAAAGGTTAAAAATAGGTTTTTCATAAATAAGTTTAAGTTAGAAATCAGCGATTTAAGCGTAAAGATAGTCAAATTTTTTCATACTTTTTCAATCTAATTTTTGAATCATCAAGAGCACATCGGTTTGTTTTTCATCGAGTTTGGGAAGCTTAATTTGCAATTTCCCGAAACGATTGGTTTTTCGGCTTTCTCTCCTCAAGATTTGAAGTCGATCGACTGAATTGTAATATGTGATTTGATAATTCCCACGTTCCTTCATTTTAAATTTTAGGGAAAAGTCCTCCAAAGCGGGAATTGTTTCTTGGAAGGTGTAGGCATCCTCAAATCGTTTATTTGAATAATCCCCTTTTCCTTCCTGATTCACATCATGATTTTCGCCCACCACACAAGGTGATGTTAAGTAACTAGATGCTAATAACGAAGCGATTTCCTTATTCTTTTCATTGCGCCAATAGGCCGATGCATGATGCGCCCAGGCAATCATTCCCGTCTCCGATTGAAGATAATATACTTCGAGCTTTCGTTTCGCTACTTGTTTTTTGTCTTGATCATACCCAGGAATGAAATTGCGATTCGTCAGATTCAATAAGCGGAACGTGTCCAAACATAATTTAATCTTGATCATCTCTTGCTCATAGTGATTGTCGAACACGCCGCGATCCCACCACCAGTCCATTCCCGTGGCCATTAAACCCATAAATGAAGTAGACCATAATGCGTTACGATATGCTGATGAAGTAGCGCAATATAACTTTATCTTATTGTCATTGATGCCTATTTCTTCCAATAAAACAGGTTTCTCAAAACGCTTTCGGTATTTTTCACTTCGGTCAAGTCGATGCTGATTCGCCGCTTTCGCTTCGTCATAGACATGTAAAGGTATAAAATCAGAAAGGGATAACACCCCTTTTTTTGTCCATTCGTATTGAGGCAAATTCCCATAGGAATGGCACGTTAATATTGGCGAATTCAATGATTCCATAAAAGATTTTTGTCGTGCCAACCAAGGTAATATAATTTCAATTGCTGCTTGATCCGTAATGGCTTCTTCCCGTTTCAGGTTTTCGTACCAATGGTCGATTTCTGAATAACCATAGGCTAAAAATTTGGGCGACCAACCCCATCGTGCAAGGATGTAACGCAAGGTATTTAGTTGCCATTTTACAGCAGTTTCATCTGTAAAATAGGACCTTCTTTGAGTTAATCGTAATTGATTACGATATGGGTTCTCGTACCAAGAGGTTTTGTCCCAAGATGGGATGTCTTGATCGATAGGATTGCTTCTTGCTTCTACATGATGACGAAAAATAATGTAATACATTTCATGATCGTTACAATAGGATAGGAGCTCGTCAAATCCTTGCATTTCATCCATTTTAGTTTGGTAATTGTCGATTTTGTCCCAATCGGGCAAAGCTGCTTGTCCACCTAATTCAAAACGGGTAAGATTTCCGCCGGCAGAAGCAAGTTGTTTTACGCCATTCAATTGGCGTTGAAATTGACTTGGAAGATAACTCAAAAATCCACCGGATGAAATGTTGTTGGCAAGGCCAAAAAAGGGTTCGTCTGTATTTTGGTAATAAAGTTGTCTTTCGTTTTCCTTGACTACTAAGCGACCTTTTCGATTTGAGGGTTGCACCGTAAATGAAGCGGAAAGGGTATCGATCAATTGATGTTGGTGGTAAATCCGTAAAGACATAAGCCAATTTCCTTCGACAGGAGCTGCGAATCGCACGCGAAATGGAAAGATATCGTTTAACTTTTCCCAACGGTTGGCGGTATAGTTGGCTTGATAAGCTTCGTAATAAAATCCTTCACGTTGTATCTGTAAGGTATCACTGCTAAAAGTAGCTTGAATCGAAAGATGATCGGGATTGAATGGATTTATTCCGTTGCTTTTGTCCCCATCCAAAAACAATTGAATTCCAGATTTTAATCGATCACTCAATTGGATGCCGAATTCCACTTTTCCTTGGGTAATTAATTCTTTGGACAATAATTTGAGTTGAATCGATGAATTTTGACAAAGTGCGATTTTACTGAAGTAAAACAGGAGCAGGAAAGAAAAGCAAACGGATTTCATTTTTACATCTAAATTATAGAAAAAAACATTTGAAATTCTATCAAAGACTAAGGGATTTCGTATTCATTTCATAAAAATACTTAACTTTAGGCATCATAAAAATACACTCAAATGGCAGAATTTTCATACCAAGACCCTTATCCAATTTTGAAAGACACCACAAATTATCGTAAAATAGATGGTGATTTTGTGGAGCTTGTAAAAGTAGGTGACCGAGAAATTATTCAAATCAAACCTGAAGCATTAACCCTTTTAGCTGAAACTGCATTGAGCGATGTTTCTTTTTATTTAAGAACGACTCATTTAGAAAAGTTACGTGCTATTTTGGACGATCCAGAAGCAACGGATAACGATCGCTTTGTGGCCTATAATTTATTGCAAAATGCTACCGTGGCTGCTGAAGGCCAACTTCCTTCGTGCCAAGATACGGGGACAGCAATCGTGATGGCGAAAAAAGGTGAAGATGTATATACCGGAGTAGATGATGGCGAGTATTTGTCAAAGGGAATTTTTAACACCTATCAAAATCGAAACTTGAGGTATTCTCAAATTGTTCCGATCAGCATGTTCGAGGAAAAAAATTCAGGGTCTAATTTACCAGCCCAAATCGATATTTATGCTAAAAAAGGTAGCAGTTACGAATTCTTATTCTTAGCGAAAGGTGGGGGTTCCGCGAATAAAACCTTCTTGTATCAAAAAACGAAATCACTTTTAAACGACGCTTCTTTGGAAGAGTTTGTGAAAGAGAAGATCAAGGATTTAGGAACAGCCGCTTGTCCACCATACCACTTGGCTTTTGTTGTTGGAGGAACAAGTGCAGAAGCAAACTTGGCTGCCGTTAAAAAAGCTTCTGCGGGTTATTTTGATCATTTGCCGACCGAAGGGAATATGAACGGACAAGCTTTTCGTGATTTAGAATGGGAAAAACGCATTCACAAGATTTGCCAAGAAAGTTTAATTGGCGCTCAATTTGGAGGAAAATATTTCACGCACGATGTTCGAGTGATTCGTCTACCACGTCACGCGGCTTCATGTCCGGTAGGACTAGGGGTGTCTTGCTCAGCAGACCGAAACATCAAAGCTAAAATCACCAAAGAAGGACTTTTCATTGAAGAATTGGAGAAAAATCCAAGACGATTATTGCCAGAAGTTCCACCGCATTTAGAGCCGCCTATTGAAATTGATTTGAATCGACCTATGAAAGAAATTTTGGCGGAATTGTCGAAATATCCAATCAAGACCCGATTGAAGTTAAATGGAACGTTGATTGTTGCAAGAGATATTGCTCACGCTAAAATTAAAGAATTGGTGGATGCGGGTAAACCAATGCCGGATTACTTTAAAAATCACCCGATATATTACGCTGGTCCTGCTAAAACACCAGAAGGAATGCCATCTGGAAGTTTCGGACCTACAACAGCTGGAAGAATGGATGTATACGTAGATCAGTTCCAAAGTATGGGAGGAAGTATGATCATGTTGGCAAAAGGAAATCGTTCAAAAGATGTGACCAATGCTTGTAAGAAATACGGAGGATTTTACTTAGGGTCGATTGGGGGTCCTGCTGCCATCTTGGCGAAGGAAAACATCACTAAAGTTGAGGTCGTAGATTTTGAAGAATTGGGAATGGAAGCGGTGCGAAAAATCACCATTAAAGATTTCCCTGCCTTCATCATTACGGATGACAAAGGAAATGATTTCTTTGAAAATATATAAAAGCATAAGTGTATCAAAAAAGGGTCTGCAAAGACCCTTTTTTTATGTCCAATAAACACTAATTTTTCCTTGACTTTTTCCGGATTCTAGTAAATCGTGAGCTTCTGCCAATTCATGTTCTGGATAAGTTCCACCAACTTCTACTTGTATCTTTCCTTGCTCGTAAAGCGATAGCATTTCAAGCAGACAGTGTTGAATGATTTCCGGTTTAAAATCGGCAATTTTTAACATGTTAACCCCAAGAATGGATTTAGAACGCATCATCAATCCAATAGGCAATAATAAGCCCATTTTCCGAATGAAATTAAGTGCAGAAAAGATACCGAATTTACCGTTTGACAATTCAGATCCTCCGAACAATATGACTCTTCCTCCGGAACCCAGCAAACGCATATCTTTTTTAAAAGTTGAGCCTGCAACAGGGTTGTAAATGACATCAAATCGTTCTTTATTTAACAGGGAAAGGCAAGTTTCTAGATAATCATTTTGGCGATAATTCACCACATGGTCGGCACCCAAACGCTCTACTAATGCCCTTTTCGATTCATCTCCAATTTTAGCAAAAACGGTAGCGCCTTTTAATTTGGACAATTGAATAAGGAGTGATCCAACACCTCCTGCTGCGGCATGAATTAAAACCTTTTCATTGGGATAGGTGTTTTGCATATAGTTGGACATGTAGTAGGCCGTTACTCCTTGTGTGCCCAAAGCCAAGACTTCTGCAGTTGGTAGTTGATTAATTTCAACAATGCCATGTAAGGGTGTATTCACGTGTTTGGCATATGCTCCAAATCGGGTAAACCCAAGCACGCGTTTCCCAATCCATTCCTTTGAAACGGATTCACCAGTGGCAACAATTTTTCCAACCACCTCATATCCCACAATACAAGGTAAAGGTGGCGCTTCTCGGTAGAGCCCTCTTCTAGCCATGACATCCGCATAATTCAAACCAAAAGCTTCGACTTCAATTTGAACTTCATTGGATTTAGGTGATGACAATTCGAAGGATCTTTTTTCAAAGGCTTCTTTTGCCGCTCCTTTTTTGATGATAAAATAACCTTCTGTGGTCATGATTTGCCTTTTATGATGATTACTATTTCGCCTTTAGGTGGTTTTGATTCGTAATACGCTTTTACATCAGCGGCCGTTCCACGCTTGTATTCTTCAAACATTTTCGAAATTTCTCGCACCACACAAACTTCCCGATCTTCCCCAAAAAACTGCATAATTTGATCTAAACACTTGACCAGTCGGTGTGGCGACTCATACAAAACGATCGTGTTTTCTTCTTGTGCCAAATGCGTGAGGCGAGTTTGACGTCCCTTTTTGTGGGGTAAAAATCCTTCAAAGGTAAACTTATCGCAAGGGAAACCACTTGCTACTAATGCCGGCACAAAAGCTGTTGGCCCAGGTAAGCACTCTACTTCAATTCCTTCTTGAATACAAGCCCGCACTAATAAAAATCCAGGATCGGAAATCCCGGGAGTTCCTGCGTCAGAAACCAACACACTCATTTCATTCATCTTGATTTTTTGAAGGGCTTGTTCCAAAGCTTTGTGTTCATTGTGCGCATGAAAAGGAAGAACGGTTTTTTGAATTTCAAAATGACTCAATAACTTTTTGGTTACGCGAGTATCTTCTGCAAAAATCAGTTCGGTTTCTTTCAGGATCCGAAGCGAACGAAGCGTGATGTCTTCTAAATTACCAATGGGTGTGGGTACTAATATTAATTTTGCCATAAATTATCGGGTTAACACCACGTAATCTTCTAATACGGTGCGTAAAAACTCTATTTTTTTTGTAGGAGGCTCCTCGATTCCGAGCAACCCAGATAACCGATCTGCCAGTTCCATGACAAATGCTTTAGTGGCTTCATTGGGGTACAATTGAATTCGTGTTAAGGCATTTTTAATCAGGAGCATATCTTCATCCGTGAACTGCACTACCTGTGGATAGCGAGGTTCGTAATTGGTTTTTGTTTTGATGGAAAGCACGTCTGAAAGTTCATATTTGACACTCGCTTTATTGCGAACGACCACTACATTTGCCATTCGATCCCCCATACGCTGGTACAAATCGCTGGTACTGGACATGAAAAAACCAACAATCCCGAACCCAACCCACAAAAGGACCATGAGGTCAGCAGAAATCCAAATAAAATCCCCGCGAAAAATCCAGCGGATGACAATTTCTTTAAAGCCAGGTCGCTCGCCTTCCAAGGTGACAACTCGAATTCCTAAAATGTATTTCCCAAGACTTTGTCCCTTGAAAAAGTATTCCGACAAGGGGTGGTAAAAAATCCAAGGTAATTTAATGACTAACAAAGTTAGAAAGAGACTTGAAGTTGGACTTGTGATTAGTTGCGACAAATCCAACAATAAGGCCATGATAATCATGTAAACGATAAAAGCAAAAAAGTCAATGACAAAACTTACCACCCGTTGAATAGGCGATGCTAATTCATATTGAACTTGAACATATTGTGCGGTTTGAAATTCGATACTTTTCATAGGCTCATCACGAAGATAAGTAAAATTAAAAACAACTTATTTAAATCAATTCTAAATTGGTGAAAAATGACAATTAAATGACAAACATCCGTGATTTTGTGTGCAATTTTGCAACATTAAAGTAAACATGATTCAACAATTTCATATTATCGCATTTACGCACCGAAACATTGAAGTTACTGAAATAGGTAATTTACATGTAGAAATGGACGTGCAAGCGACTTTACTTCCTGAAGTAAAAGCAAGTATGCAGTTGGACGAATTGATGTTTTTATCTACCTGTAATCGAGTAGAAATTAGTTTTTGTACGCAAAGTACTATCGATCACCATTTTTTAAGTGCACTTTTCAAGGCGCTTTACCCGAGTTTTTCTGAATCCGAAATTGAACATTATGTTTCGCTAATTGAATTGCATTCAGGTATATCGGCAGTAGAACATTTACTGAGTGTAGCCTCATCGATTGATTCTATGGTCGTAGGTGAACGAGAAATTATCACGCAAGTCAGAAATGCGTTCGAATACTCTAGAAAAATAGGAATTACAGGGGATTTCATTCGGATTCTCATGCGACATACGATTGAAACGGCGAAAAAAGTGTATACACAAACCAGTATTGCCACAAAACCAGTTTCAGTAGTTTCATTAGCCTACCATAAATTGCGCGACATGAACATTCCGTTGAATGCTCGCGTTCTTATCGTTGGCGCTGGACAGACCAATACCAATATGAGTCGCTTTTTAAAAAAGCATGGGTTTAAAAACTTCACCGTTTTCAACCGTACTTTTGAAAAGGCGCAAAATTTAGCAAAAGATCTTAATGGTACCGCCCTGCCATTGGAGAATCTTTCGAAATTTGAAGGTGGTTTTGATGTGCTAATTTGTTGTACCGGAACCGATCATCATTTGATCACAGAAGCGATATACACCCAATTGAAAGGTGAAGATCAAGATAAGAAGGTAGTCATCGATTTGGCTTTACCTCAGGATTTACATCCCAACATATTGCAATCCAACGCAATTACGCATATATCCATTCAGATTCTACAAAAGATTTCGAATGAGAACCTGAAAGAACGTTCGAAAGAAATTCAACATGTAGAAGAAATCATTCAAGATGCGTTATTTGAATTCAACCACATTCAAAAAATGCGATCTGTGGAGTTAGCAATGCGCGATGTTCCTCTGAAAATTAAAGAAATAAAGCAGTTTGCCATGAACGAGTTGTTCAAAAATGAACTTGAAGGATTGGATGAAAACTCAAAAGAAATTTTAGAAAAAATCGTTGGTTACATGGAGAAAAAATACATGAGTATGCCCATGAAGATGGCCAAGGAAATTCTTTTAAACCATTAACTTATGCAACATATCCGTATTGGATCTCGAGGAAGTGACTTGGCCTTATGGCAAGCCAACCACGTAAAACGTCAATTAGAAAATTTAGGCCATACGGTAGATATCAAAATCATTACTACTCAAGGCGATGCAATTCAACACCTAAGTTTCGACAAACTGGAAGGAAAAGGATTCTTCACCAAAGAAATCGAACAAGCGCTATTGGATAAAAGCATCGACTTGGCTGTACATTCGCATAAAGATTTAGAAACTACAAACCCTGAAGGGTTAATCATTGCATGCGTTTCAGAGCGTGAGAATCCGGCTGATCTTTTGTTAATGAATAAGGATGCCGTTGATGATCAAGAGGAATGGTTGCTGAAGCAAAATGCGGTGATTGGAACCTCCTCAGCACGAAGAAAGTCGCAAGTGGTCGGTTTTCGTCCGGATCTTCAAATTAAAGATTTACGAGGGAATGTACCGACTAGAATTCAAAAGTTAAGAGATCGCCAATACGATGCCATTTTATTAGCAAAAGCAGGTGTTGATCGTTTGCAAATCGACTTAAGTGAGTTTGAAGTTGTTGTTTTGGATCCAACAGAATTTGTACCTGCACCTGCTCAAGGAGTATTGGGATTACAAATCCGAGAGGAAGACGAATCCTTGTTTGAAGTTTTACAAAACATGAATCATCCGGAGATTCAAAAGCGCATAGCATTAGAACGTAAAGTACTGAATTTATTAGATGGCGGATGTCAATTGCCGCTGGGCGTTTATTGCGACGAAAACCATAAAGTATATGTTTCCCACACCCCAACTTGGGAAGAAGGCGCTAATTGGTACGAATACGAAGCAGAGGATTTGACCAACTTGGCTGAAATCATTGTGGAAGACCTTAAAGATTTGGATTAAGAAATCATGCGACGTCTATTCATTTCAAAGCATATTGAAGAAATTCAGGACTTAGTTGCTTTAGAAAAAGAATTAGATGTGAAAATTATTGCGCAATCTTTTATCGATTTTCGTCCGATCGACTTTTCGATTTCAGCGTCATATGAGGTCATTTTTTTTAGCTCCAAACGAGCCGTTCAATTTTTCATTGAGAAAGAGGAAATCGATCCTGGAATAAAAATAGCTTGCGCAGGTGAATCCACTCGAAACTATTTGGAGCGAAAAGGTTTTTCCGTTGCATTTACAGCGCCTTCAGCAGGTAATATTCACGAATCGAGCGACGTTTTTTTATCTTGGCTTGGGGATCAAAAAGTACTGTTCCCGGTTTCCGACCGATCTTTACATTCTTATAGCAATCCGGTTCCCGATTCCCAAAAACAAATTGTAGGAATATACCAAACAATTCATCAAAAAGGTGCTGTTGAAGCGTGCGATGTGTATGTATTTACCAGTCCATCAAATGTAGAAGGATTCTTAGTAGAATCGTCGATTCCTCAAGATGCGCAAGTCATTGCATGGGGATCGTCAACAGCCGCATGCTTGTTGAAAAACCAAATTCAAGTTACAAATGTTTTGGAAAGCGCCCAAATACAAGAATTGATTCATTGGTTAAAATAATTGGGTTGTATTGTTAAACCTGATCACCTGAATGACATTCAACAGATCGAATCCAATCAATTGCCTAAGGTATTAACAAAAAAAGTTAAATTTGATTTCAAACAAAATAAAGCGTTGAATTGTTTGTTATCAAGAACAAATACAATAACTTTGTCTTAATACACTTTTTATGTCAACATACCAAGCAGGTCCACATTTATCACAAATCGAATTTCCAAAGGATTTAAGGGAACGTTTCACTGTAGATCAACTTCCTGCAGTATCCGATGAATTAAGACAATATATCATTGATGTTATTTCTGAAATAGGAAACAGTCATTTTGGAGCTAGTTTAGGCGTGGTTGAATTAACCGTTGCTTTGCATTACGTATTCAACACCCCGGAGGACCAATTGGTTTGGGACGTTGGACATCAAGCCTATGGACATAAAATTCTTACCGGTAGAAGGGATGTTTTTCACACCAATCGATTGAAAGGTGGAATTTCTGGATTCCCAAAAAGAAGTGAAAGTAATTACGACACGTTTGGTGTAGGACATTCATCGACTTCTATTTCAGCCGCACTTGGAATGGCTGTCGCGAATAATTATTTAGGACATCCTGAAAGACAACACATAGCGGTTATTGGAGATGGAGCGATGACTGCAGGTCTTGCTTTCGAGGGTATGAATCATGCAGGTTTTGAAAAAGACGCCAATTTATTGGTGGTTTTGAACGACAATTGCATGTCCATTGATCCGAACGTCGGTGCCTTGAAAGAATATTTAACAGATATTACAACTTCGCACACTTACAACAAGGTGAAGGATGAGGTTTGGAAAATGTTGGGTAAAATCTCAAAATTTGGTCCAGATGCTCAAACCATTGCTTCGAAAATTTCAAATGCATTAAAAGGTTCTTTACTGAAACAAAGCAATTTGTTCGAAGCATTGAACTTCAGATATTTCGGTCCGGTAGACGGACATGATGTGGTAGGTTTAGCCAAAGTACTTGCCGATTTAAAGGATATTCCAGGCCCTAAAATCTTACATTGTATTACGCGCAAGGGTGCCGGTTATAAATTTTCTGAGGAGGGGAATCCAACGAAATGGCATGCTCCAGGCGTCTTCAATAAAGAGACCGGGGAAATTGTTAAAATAGTTCCTACTTCTCCACAACCTCCAAAATACCAGGATGTTTTCGGACATACCATCGTTGAATTAGCAGAGCAAAATGAGAAAATTATGGGGGTTACTCCGGCAATGCCTTCAGGTTGTTCCCTAAACATCATGATGGAAGCTATGCCCAATCGCTCTTTTGATGTGGGGATTGCAGAACAACATGCGGTTACTTTCTCTGCAGGTTTAGCAACCCAAGGGCTTGTCCCTTATTGTAACATCTATTCCTCGTTCATGCAAAGGGCTTACGATCAAGTGTTGCACGATGTCGCACTTCAAAATTTGAATGTAGTCTTGTGTTTGGATCGAGGAGGACTAGTTGGAGCAGATGGAGCAACCCATCATGGAGCTTACGATATCGCCTACATGCGCAGTATTCCAAACATGATTGTTTCTGCTCCAATGAATGAAGAGGAATTAAGAAACTTAATGTTTACGGCACAACTTCCAGATAAAGGACCATTTTCTATTCGATATCCGAGAGGAAACGGAGTGATGACACAATGGAAAACACCGTTTAAAGAAATAAAAATAGGTCAAGGTCGAAAAGTAAGCAGTGGTGAAGATGTAGCCTTAGTGACCATTGGACATCCAGGTAATTTTGCACAAGAGGCCATTCAAACCCTCAAGGAGATGGGAATTTCTGCTGCCCATTACGACATGCGTTTTGCGAAGCCAATTGATGAAATGCTCTTACACGAAGTGTTTTCAAAATTCAAAAAAGTAATTACGGTAGAAGACGGTTGTGTGGTCGGTGGATTTGGATCTGCAGTGATTGAATTTATGGTGGATCAAAAATACCAATCGGAAGTCATTCGACTTGGAATCCCTGATCGCTATGTGCATCACGGAACACAAGATGAACTATGGGAGGAATGTGGATTTGATGCGAAAGGAATTGTGGAAGCAGTTAAAAAAATGATTTCATTCCAAGCGGCTACCAAAACTTCTGGAGCGGTAGGTTGATATCACTTTTTTGAATTCCATAGGTACCAATTGATTCGAAATTACTAAATTACCAAAAATTTTAATCCTAATCTTATGCCTGAATCATCCAAAACGAACTACGGCGCGCTTTCCACGTTAACCACTGTTTTCTTTTTCTGGGGTTTTATTGCCGCGGGTAACAGTGTGTTTATTCCCTTTTGTAAGTCTTATTTTCATTTAGACCAATTTCAAAGTCAGCTTATCGACTTCGCGTTTTATTTGGCTTATTACATCGGAGCGCTAGGTTTGTTTGTTTTTAGCACCATCATCGGCAAGGATATCGTTGGCCATTGGGGGTATAAAAAAAGCATCGTTTATGGATTATTATTTTCTGCCTTAGGGGCTGTAGCCATGATTGTTTCAGTATATCAATCGGTTTTTATCGGTATGTTGATTGGTTTGTTCATTGTGGCTTTGGGTTTTTCCTTGCAACAAACGTCGGCAAACCCTTTTATGATCCTTTTAGGAGATGAAAAAACAGGATCGAACCGCATCAATTTAGGAGGTGGAATCAACAGTTTAGGAACGACCATCGGTCCGTTGATTGTTGCTTTGGCTTTATTTGGTACTGCTTCAGCAATCAGTGAAGATATGATCAAAGCCCTTTCTTTAACAAAAGTAATCATTCTTTATGCTTGTGTAGGTGCATTGTTCCTTGGCGTTGCTGCATTATTTGGATTTTCGAAAAGTGTTCCTTCGGGTAAAATTTTAGAGTCTGATGAAACCATGGATGATGAACATGAGTTAGTTGATCGTCCTGTAAAATTTGAAGAGCAACCTAAAGTTGACAAAGCGAATAAAGCGGTCATGAGTTTGGCCGTGATCACCATTTTGTTGGCTACTTGTTTTGTGCCCGTTTTTGTAAGTTATAAAAGTGATGCAGCAAAAGCTCTGGTAGAACTGGAAGGAGATTTGGACTTATCCAATCGCGATGCTCAAGGTGTGGTTTTAACACAATTAAGCGACACACAAAAAGCGACACAAGCTGTCATTAAGCAGGAAATCCAAGCGCTTAAAAAACCATTAGAGCAAAAAAGAATGTATTGGTTAGCCGGTGGACTTTTCGTCATTGTCGGTGGATTGCTATCGGTGTTTTATTTCGGGAAAAAACAAAAAACAGGATGGGGAGCCATGCAATACCCTCAGTTGACATTAGGTATGTTAGCTATTTTTGTCTATGTCGGAGTTGAAGTTGCTATTGGAAGTAATTTGGGTGAATTATTAAAAATGGAAAAATTTGGAGGCTATAATTCTTCTCAAATCGCTCCTTTTGTTGCTATGTTTTGGGGTAGTTTAATGATTGGTCGATGGGCTGGAGCAATTAATGCATTCGACTTAAAAACTTCGACTAAGCAAATCCTTCGATTCATCGTGCCTTTGAGTGCATTTTTCATTGTTTTATTTTTTACTAAAATCGCGGGATACAATATCGAACCCTTGTATTGGTATATCTTGTGCGTTATCGTTCAAATCATTGCCTTCTACCTTACCAATGATCAACCTGCGTTATCCTTGGGGGTGTTTGGTGCGTTGGGACTCATCGCGATGTTGATCGGGTTAAGCACTTCGGGTATTGTGGCAATCTATGCTTTTTTAAGTGCAGGATTGTTTTTATCCATCATGTGGCCTGCCATATTCTCCCTTTCATTAGCGGGATTAGGGAAATATCAATCTCAAGGTTCAGCCTTTTTGGTGATGATGATCTTAGGAGGTGCAATTATTCCGCCGATTCAGGGAAAATTAAGCGATGTGATTGGAATTCAATCTTCCTTCATTGTAGGAGCAATTTGCTTTGTCTACCTTACTTTTTTCGCCTTTTATGTGAAGCAAATTTTAAAAAAGAAGGGCTTTTAACCTAAGCTTTTTGGGATTTTCCAATGGCACAACCTTCGCATTTGCTGTCTTTTTTAATAAAAGCACGGAATAGCTTCTTGTATAACAAGAGTAAAGCTGCGATGAGTAAAATAATGACTAAAATCCATTGAATCATAGTACAAATTTACGTTAAATCAGCTATTATCCATAACTTTAGTGCATGAATTTATTTCCTCCACTTCTTCAAAAAGGTGATTTGATTTACATTACTTCACCTGCTAAAGCGATTGATGTAGCCTACATTCAGGAAGCGAAAGTATTTTTAGAAAAACATGGTTTTCAAGTGTTATTGGCAGATCATGTGCAAGAGGCATATCATTATTTTTCGGGAACGGATGAAGAGCGCAGAAGGGATTTTCAATTTGGTATTGATCATCCAGATGTGAAGGCCATTTGGTGTGCTCGTGGAGGCTATGGGTCAATTCGTATTGTAGATCAAATTCAATGGGCGGCTCAATTACGGGCCCCGAAGTGGATTGTAGGGTTTTCAGACATTACCGTATTTCATCAAAAAATGCAAAGGTATCATGTTCCCAGTATTCATGGAACGATGCCACTAAATATCTCCTCCAATACGGAAGCTTCCTTAGCGACTTTGTTGCAAGCGTTAACTGAAAAATCCTATAGCATTACGGCTAAAAGTCAGCTTCACAATAAATGTGGAGAAGCAAGTGGACCAATTGTGGGAGGGAATTTATCCATATTATTTAGTTTGTTGGGAACCGATGATCGCATGGATTTCCAACATAAGATTTTGTTCATTGAGGATTTGAGTGAACAATTGTATCATATTGACCGAATGCTTCATTCCTTTAAAAAAGCGGGTGTTTTTGATCAAATTTCGGGCTTAATTATTGGTGGAATGACCGATTTGAAAGATACCCAACCTGCAACAGGTTTCGTACTCGAGGAGTTGATTTTATCGCATTTTCAATACCGAAATATTCCGATAGCTTTTGATTTTCCGGTCGGACATATTGATGACAATCAAGCCATTCGTATTGGAGACCAAGCGCAATTGAAAGTAGGCGAAAATGAAGTTAGTTTGAAGATTGGTGTGAATTAAAAAATCACATCGATTGAAATTCCTGCTGCAACAAGGATTAGAAGAATCGCAAAAATGATTTTTAACCACTTGGTCGGGATATACCTTTGCAAATACGAGCCAACCAAAGTTCCTAGAATTGTCAAAGCGGTAAGGTAAAGTAAAAGATCTAATCGAATGAAAAAATGATTCGTGGAATATTGATGAAGGATATCGGCACCAAATGCTACTAAACTTTGTAGGGTGACAATCACTAATGAAGTTCCAATCGCCTTTTTCATTTCCATACCCATTTTCATTAAAAGGGGTACGATGATAAATCCCCCTCCAGCTCCCATAAAACCTGAAAGCATTCCAGTAAGGATGGCATAAAGAACGATTTTGATCCAACTGCTTTGTTCGGGTACTTCAATGACTTTTGGCTTGCGCAACATGCTAATACCAATGTAGATCATTAGAAAGATAAATACAATGGTAAGCGTTGTCCCTTTGTGAAATGCTATCGTTCCAATAGACCATTGGTCTGGAATATACGGCAAAATGAATAATCGGATGAGAGAAGCGGTAATTGCTGAGGGGATAACGAAAATGATCGCTTGTTTGAGGTAACTGGGAATGTATTTGAAACGCATTAATGTCCCTACAAGCGCACTGACACCGATGATGAAGAGCGAATAGGAGGTCGCTTCGTCAATGGGTACTGAAAAAAAGTATTTCAATAAGGGTATGGTAAGAATTGCACCGCCCCCGCCAATGAGTCCTAAAATAAGCCCTATGATTAGGGAAATGAAATATCCGATGAATACCATAGCGCCAAATTACAATAATTCCCGCTGTCAATAAGTAACTTAAGTTGCAGATTTGATCCGAATTGCAAGCATAAATAGTATTCCTAACAAGACGCTGGCAAAAATCAGATGGCTGGTTTGCACCAATCCGGGCATATTGGCATAAGCTAATAAAACACCAGTAATGAGTTCAAGAGCTAGAACTACAAAGGCGATTCGGATGTAATTGATTTTCAACTTGAGCGCTTCATTTTTCCACCCTAAGTAAACCATTAAAATCAATACCAACCAAGAAAAGCTCCGGTGAATGAAGAACGGCCAATCTAAATAATTCGTCCATTCTTCCCTTGGGATGCCAGATTTTCGAAGTACATCGACTGATTCTCTAACTTGTGTTCCCAAAAACATTTGATAGAATGTGATGATGAAAACGATAAACACAATGTTTTTTAAAATATTCGGAATAAGGATAGGCTGTTTGTATTTTGGACTGATCATTTTCAAAGTATAAATTTGAAGTAGGATGATTGCCAAAGCTAAAAATAAATGCACCGTGATGGTCCAAGGCACCAAATTGGATGCTACTACAATGGAACCAAACCAAGCATTGATGACCAAAAACAATAGATTAATCGTCATGATGGTGACTAATTTTTTGCTTCGGTATCTACGAAGCATCCAAATGAAGGAGAAAAGCATAGCGTTTCCAGCTAGAAACCCCATTAATCGATTGACATATTCCGTCCACGTTTTTCTTGCATTGAAGGTTTCTTCCATCAATAACTTAGGGTCATTTTGGATTTTTTTGGCTGTTTCATCCAAGCCGATGGCACTTAAAAATGTACAGAATTTGTTGATTTTTTTGGCTCTTTTGGCGCCGTATGCTTCCTTGTAGTTCGCTGGCAACGCCGATTCCTGGGTAGGAGGAACCCATTTTCCAAAACACTTCGGCCAATCGGGACAACCCATTCCGCTACCTGTAATGCGCACAAAACTTCCTGCAAAAACGACCAAATAAATAAAAATCAGCGACAACCAATTTAAACGAATAAAACCTTTTGAATACATCATATTACAAAAATATATAACTAATTTTATAAGTAGTTCAAAATGAAAGAAATTAATCACATTGGAATTGTAGGATTAGGTTGGTTAGGTATGCCATTAGCAAAAGAATTGTCTAAAAAATACCACATTATGGGAACGACCACCACTGCTTCAAAATTAGTGGAAGAACCTACATTCAAGTCGATTTGTTATCAAGCCTATCAGGGTGAAGCTCAAAAATTACAGGCACTTCAATCGTGCGAAGTTGTCATCATTACGATACCACCAAAATCGCCGTTTTACTTGCAACAAATTCAAGAAACTGTGAATGCTTTTCCAACTCATGTAAAGTTTATTTTTACTTCTTCCATCGGCGTTTATGAAGATCAAAAGGAGCCCATTACCGAGTTGAGTAAACGAAAAAATACGTCATTGACGGAAGTAGAGGATTGGCTGATTGAATTCCTTGGAAATCGATTGATTCTTTTGCGATTGGGAGGATTGGTAGGAGAAGACCGAAACCCCATTCACTTTCTATCGGGTAGATTGGTCCCACATGGACAAGCTCCTGTCAATTTTATTCATCGAAAGGATATCTTGAGAGCGATTGATTTACTCTTGGAGGACCAACAGCATTGGGGAGCAATATTCAATTTGGTTTCCCACGAACATCCCTCCAAACAAGCGTATTATACAAAAATGGCAAAACAGATGAATTTAACACCACCAACCTTTGAGTATACGGTATTGGATAGGTTAATCATTGGCACTAAATTTGAAAGAGAAACAAAGTTTCAATATAACAATAGTATTTGGACCTTTTAAAACAAACCTTTTCGATAATCATACGTTATAGATTCACATGAAGTATTTATCTATTTTCCTATTCCTGATGATGAGTTTCAGCTTTCGAGCTGCTCATATCGTAGGGGGTGATATTTACTATGATTATCTTGGGAACAACCAATATAAATTTTACATCACCATATACCGAGATTGTTTCTCGACAGGGGCGGAATATGATAATCCATTGAAGCTTACGGTTTATACCGCCAGTGGACAGCTTGTTCAAGATGTTTCCGTGCCTTTTCCAGGAAGTGTCATTTTACCCAATAATTTCAATAACCCTTGTGCGAACAACCCGCCAAATGTTTGTGTTGAAAAAGCAATTTATGTGGTTATTCTCACACTTCCACCTACTCCAGGAGGCTATAACGTCAGCTATCAGCGTTGCTGTAGGGGAGCAAACGTCACGAATATCTCGAATCCCGGAGGTACGGGGCTCACGTTAACGGCGCATGTCCCAGGATCTGAAACCGGTTTTACAGCGAATAGTAGTCCGAGATATACCAATTACCCGCCTTTAATTTTATGCAGTAATGAACAATTGGTCTTTGACCACAGTGCAACTGACCCTGACGGCGATCAATTGGTTTACAGTTTGGTCACTCCTTATGCAGGAGCGAGCAGTGCCACACCTGCACCAAATGTTGCTCCACCTCCTCCGTATTCCAATGTATTATGGCTCGGTGGATTTTCGGCACCTCAACCTTTGGGCCCAGGATCGAATGTGAGTATCAATGCGGCTACGGGTGTGTTAACGGTAAATCCTAATATGATTGGACTTTTTGTCGTTGGAATTCGAGTGCAAGAATACCGTAACGGGGTATTAATCGGTCAAACTGTTCGCGATTTTCTATTTAAAGTATTTAATTGTAATATCGTTCTTCAAGCCATTCTTCCTCTACAAGAAGACCTGCCAAGTTTTGTTTCTTACTGTCAAGGTTTAACGGTACCTTTTGTGAATAATTCCTACGGAGGTACTACTTATGCATGGGATTTTGGGGTAGCCGGTACCAATACCGATGTGAGCACTGTTTTTGCGCCGACCTTTACTTTCCCTGCAGATGGCACCTATCAAGTTCGATTAATTGTCAATCCAGGCAGTGCTTGTACCGATACGGCCTATCAAACCATTATTGTCAACAATCAAATTGATGTCAGCTTCACGTCTGTCGATAGTTTATGTTTCACCAATCATTCCTTCAATTTTGACGGAACCTACACGGGATCTTCTGGGGCAACTTTTCTATATGAATTTGGTCCGAATGCCAATGTTTCAACAGCAAACACCCTAGATGTAAATAACATCACCTTTAATAGCGCGGGGATGCATGAAATAAAGCTTTTAGCCACCAAAGGGATTTGTACAGATTCGTTTGCAAAGACGATCTATTTATTTGATCCACCGCAAGCGAACTTTAATTTCCCTTCCAACATTGCATGCAATGGATTGACCGTTCCTTTTACGAATCAAAGTTCAGATGCCATTCAATATCATTGGGATTTTGGGGTCACAAATTCCACGAGCGATACGAGTAACCTTATTAATCCTACCTTCAGTTTTCCTAGTGAAAACAGTTATCAAGTTTCATTAATTGCGAGTTCTTTTGGCACCTGTATCGATACTGTTGTCAAAACCGTTCAAGTCTTTGAACCCTTGGTGATGTCGTTTACGCATAATGATTCCTTATGTGTCACCAATAACAGTTTTAATTTTGATGGTACCTTTACAGGATCACCAACCACTCAATTTACATATAATTTTGGTCCGAATGCCAACCCGAGTTCGGCGAACAATTTAGATGTGAACAATGTGGTCTATGACACTTTTGGTCAATTTACCATCAGTTTAACCGGAACCTACGGTGGAAATTGTTCACAAACGATTACGGATCAAGTTTTTGTGTTTAGAGAACCTTCCATCAATTTTACAAAAATACCAGGATTGGCATGTGTGCCATATGAAGCAACTTTTATTGATTTATCCCTTGCCGATTCCCCGATTTTGTATCAATGGACTTTTGGAGATGGAGGGACATCTACCTTACAGAATCCTACTCATACATATACCTCAGTTGGGGATTATAATGTAGGACTTCAGATCATTACCACAGAAGGCTGCAAAGATACATTGTTTATGATGAAACAAGATTTTATCAATGTTCATCCAAATCCAACTTCGAATTTTCAACTAAGTCCCATTTTAACAGATATTTGTCATTCGGAAATTACATTCACCGATCTTTCCACTGGCGCAGATTCGATCATTTATTATTTTGATGATGGATATTATGGGTTCGGTGGAAATCTCGTATATACTTACAAAGAATCGGGGCAACATAATCCCATTCAAGTGGCGATCAACCAATGGGGCTGTTCCGATACTAGTAGAAGAAATTTAGGCATAGAACCATTTGCGATTTATATTCCAAATACGTTTACACCTGATGGAGATGAATTCAATAATCGATTTATTCCTAAAAAAGCCTTGGATACAGATGCTTGGGAATTAAAAATTTATAACCGTTGGGGAGAGTTACTGTTTGTTTCTAATGACGCGAACATCGGTTGGGATGGCACCTACCAAAATGTATTGGTACCAGACGGTATGTATGCCTACGTGCTCAAATATATTTCTTGTGAATTCCCAGAGGAATGGCAACAAATTGTAGGACATGTAAACGTGTTAAGGTAATTTACCGGCAATGATTCCCGATATAAATACCCAAAAAGGTAGCCAATAAACCAATGATAAGACTTCCGAAAATATAGCTAAAAGCCAGAATCCATTGCTGATGTTGGATCAATTGTAAGTTTTCCAACGAAAAGGCAGAAAAAGTAGTAAAACCTCCGCAGATTCCGGTGATTAACAAAAGTCGTAGCGTTTCGTTGGAGCGATCCAAAAAACTAAAGAAAAAGCCAATCAGAAAGGCTCCGGTAATATTTACCACAAACGTCCCCCATGGGAAATTACTGTTGGGTAGGGCAAGACTAATCAAGTATCTAGAGATACTACCGATTCCTCCTCCAATTGCGACCAGTAATAAGGTTTTCATTTCACTAGTATGGTTTGCATAGAAAATCCAATGAATACTTTTGTGTTATCAAGTTACAACCATCTGAACAAATCTGCAAATATTCGTTTTCCCCAAGGTTGATTTCCGTAGTCTTTTTCTACTTTTTCTTTGAATTCATTCATGGTGAACACTTTATTTTTCCCTAATTTATAACTTAAATCTTCTACACTAGGTTTTAATTCCTCTACCGTTTTGGCAAAATAGATAATTCCCCCATCTTCTGTCGCTAAGCCTAAAATGGTGCCCGGTAATCCATTAAACCCTTCTGGTCCCATCGTGGGAACAATGTCTACCGTAAACCATGCATACAAGCGTGTGGAATCATCCTTTTGGTAGATGGCTTTTCGACATTGGTATCCACTGATTTTTCGCTTGCTATCGGTAATTTTCCATACTCTTTGAGGCAACGTATCTTTAATGAATACATCTTGTCCAAATAGAGCCAAGATGGACATTTTTTCATTTTGGTTTTCATTCAAGAAATACGAATTTTTGGTCGTCATCCATGAAGTGGGGTCTTGCTCATTCGTTAAAATCGGTTTAAACGCTGAACAGGTATCATTGAAAAACAATACAAATTTTTCGGTTTTTATTTTGTTGTCTTCATTTACAAAACGCTTCATTCTTGGATCGTCGAAGCGTTTCAACAAATTGGTTTTTCGTTCATAGACAATTTTACCAGAATGAATTTGTCCAAATGAAAAAAGTACGGTGAACATTGCAATAACCATTGCAAAGAAGTTCGTTTTATTAATGCCAACCACTTAAATCTTCCTCTTTAGTTTTGTTATTGTTGAATTTGAAGGTCAGTTTGAGTAAGAAATACCTTGATATGATTTTCGTAAAATTATCGGTAATGATATTTCCAGAAACTGTTCTGCTTACATTTTTATTTTGATCTAAAAGGTCATTTCCTCTGATGGATAAAATCAAGTTTTCATTTTTGAGGAAATTACGCTGAATTTCGGCATTGATGATGAGGATGTTTAAGTTATATCCGGCAGACAATTGGTTGTTCAGGGTATAATCTGCTTCTCCAATGATTTTGAACTTGAAAGGTAGTGTCCATTTGAAATTTGCAAAATAATTTTGTGTGGCATAAGGTTTAGACGAAACCACTGACAAAGAACTTTTCGGACTGTTGTAGGTGTATTCGTTACCAATGGAAATTTCCAAGGAATCCAAATTGAGTTCAAGGGTTAATCCACCTCCTGCACTCATCGTTGTAGTATTGTTTTTTTGGCCGTTGACAAAATTGTACATGCGGTTATAACTCCCATTTACATTAGGTGCAATTTCAAATTTACGATTGAAGAATGGGAAGCCTGCACCTGCCCAAATGGAGGAATTGATGTTTCCGTCTACATTTACCGTTTGTGAAAGAGTTCGACCATAATTATCGTTAAAGGTACTGGTCGTGAATGCATTATCGGCGATATTAGCATACATTCCAGACCAAATATATCTTCCTGAAAGTCCAGACCAAGCATTGAAATTCATGCTGATGGAATGGTTGTAATTAGGTTTTAAATTTGGATTTCCAGCTTGAATCCGATTTGGATTCGTATTGTCAGGAACTGGTGCTAAATTACTGATCGACGGTTGATCTGAGGTTGTGCGATAATTGAAGTTAAAACGCATCCCCATTCTCGGTTTAAAAGTATATTCTGCAATCGGTAATAAATTGGAAATATTCTGACGAATAACAGTATCTGTGATTAAATTATGATTTTGAATATCGATATTACGTGCTCTTAATCCTAGACTAAACGTATGCTTACGAGCTTCAAATAAAAGGCGTAATCCTAAACGATGTTGCGTTCTACTTGCCTCAAATTTATTCGATAAACTGCTAACAAAATCAGTATAGTCGTTACCTACACGATTATACGTTTCCTTATTTTGATTGGAATTTCCTTTTTCAAATAAATATTCGGTTTCCACTTTGAATAACTTCGAAATAGGCTCTGTGTAGGTTAAGGTAGCCCGATTTGTCATCGCATCGTTATTATTCAATTTCGATTGATCGACGGTATCATTGAGGGCTGGAAGGGCATCGTACAAGTTGTAATTGAGTAATTTCCCATTGGTTTTGTTGTTGGAATACTCCAAGTCGTGCATCAATTCAATTTCGCGTCTAGGTTTTTTAAATTTTCGCGTCAGCTTAATTTTATTATCCAAGCTAATTCCTTCTGAGTTCGAACCATTATAGACCTCTGTCCCTAAGCTGCGCACCGTGTCTTGCCCCAAATAAGCATTGATGTCAGCCGAATTTGTTTTACTCATATCGTACGAAAAACTAGGTTTGATTTGCAAACTTGTCAGGGAGTCAAACTTCGTAGTGTAATTGATATTGATGCGATGGGTTTGATTTTTTGAGAAATTTCTTGTTGAGTCCTTTGAAAAGTAGGAAGAATCCGTCAAGAAATATTGGGAACGGCTGCTGGAGCGAGCATCCATTTCGTTGTGGTAAAAGGAATAATTCATATTGATTTTACCATATTTACCAATTTTATCGCTGTAATACACACCTGCTTTAAAAGTAGATGGAATTCCTGAGGCACTGTTATTATTGCCTCGTCGGTCCCACCAATTTCCGCCACCCGTTTCGTTTTCTAAACCGAATTTATTCATGTCTGACCAACCAAAACTTGAACGAGGTGTATTCGATGTTAAGCTGAAGACAGATATTTTTTGGGTTTTATTGAACTTATTTAACAGTAATTCGCCTTCGTAAAACGCTTTATTTTTTTGGGTGAGAGCGAAATCTGTAGCGCCCGAAATTTTACCGAAATAGCCCTTCTTGGCATCTTCTTTTAATTTTAAATCGAGTACTTTTTCCTTTTCATCTCCTCCGTTTTCATTTTCTTTTTCATACACTTGAACGGATTCAACACCCTTAGCGCCAAGGTTTTTGGTAGCAATCGTTGGATCTGATCCAAAAAATTCATCGCCATCTACCAGTACTTTAGTGATTTCTTGTCCTTGAGAGGTGATTTTCCCATCTTTATCCACTTTTAAGCCGGGTAGTTTTTTTAATAAATCTTCCACCACGGCATTTTCTGCCACTTTGAATGAATCTGCGACATAGACTAAGGTGTCTCCTTTGTAATAAATAGGATCCTTGTATGCATAGATGACAACCTCTTCCAATTCTTGGGATTTACTCGCCATTTTGATCGAGGGAATGGTGATGTCTGCGTTTCCTTCATGTCCGAAAATAAAATAATTTTTATCGTCAAAATTCGGGTGAGCAATCACCAAATTAAAGGTGTCTGGCTTGAATCCGGTTAAAAGAAAACTTCCTTTTTCATCCGTGCGGATAAATCCTAATAAAAGTGAGTCTTTCACTCGCACTGCCATCGCTAAAGCATCTTTGAGCGGTTTGACGCCAGTGGTATCATACACCACGCCATTTACACGCATATCTTGAGCGTATGTGCTTAGTGCAGCCAATGAAAGAAAAATGAGAAAAAATAATCGTTTTGTCATAAAGTTAGTACTTGATGTAAAAGTAGAATAATTAACACGAAGGCCAACACTAAAAATGTTAAATGGCAACAGATTTTGTTGAGAGGTTATAATATTCTGTAACGATTAAATTCGTTTTTTATTTTTTTATCTCCAGGTTTAACAATACTTGAAATTGAAATCCTTTTTCATCCTCCATTTGCTGATGTTGCACATTTAAAGGAACGCCCACATATTTCTTTGGATTTTTCATCAATAGGTTGATATCGCCATTAAAATTTTGAATAGACAGGGCAGAAGTATACGCATTTGGTCGATTCGGACCCACAATTAAAAAGATCGCGCTTTCGTTCTCTACGGTTCCTTGGAAAGTAGTTTCAAAATCACCTTCTTGATTTAAAATTTGATAGGTTCTTTTTTCATCAATTGCCTTAATTTTAGCCGGAGTCATGGTTGTATAATCTAAATCTACTTCGTATTCCGCGCTTTTTTCTTTCGTGAAAATGGCTTTCCCTTTTTTATCGTAATAGGTATGTCGCTCCACGAATGCAGGCGATGAAAGAGTGTTATCGTAATAAATTTCCTTAGAAGCGATTTTTTTACCTTTTTCAAAATAGAAGATATTACGACCATAATTTCCTGATGTTGGATCATTATAGAAATAAATCATTTTTACTAAATCTTTATTGTTTTTAAGGTAAATGGTAGCTGATTCCGATTTACCTTCTTCATTTGAATAGGACAAACTGTTTGAAACTCCATTTTTCAGATCATCCGCATCAATAGCCGCCATTTTTTGGTCAAATTCAGATTCTTGTTGCGTTGGTTGATGTTCTGTTTCGGTGTAATCCATTTTTTGAGTTTCGTTAGAACAAGCAAAGCTCAAAATAGCAAGGGCGGAAAATAAAATGATCTTTTTCATATTGTTTTTTTATTGATAAATGCCAAAATGAATAAAAGTAACAGAATGGCATTAAAAAGGATAAAATTAATCTTTTTTTGGAAAAGTCTTGTTTAATTGCATAAAATCACTACCTTTGTACTCGCATAGGAATTGAAACGACTATTGCAATAACAAAGCAGTTTATAACATAAGATATATATTGCGAGGTGGAGCAGTTGGTAGCTCGTCGGGCTCATAACCCGAAGGTCGCACGTTCGAGTCGTGTCCTCGCTACTAGAGAAAACCCAGGCTAATTAGTCTGGGTTTTTCATTTTATAGAACCACTTATCATGTACGTTACTTACGCCCTTTATTCTATAAAATTCGATAAAATTTACATTGGTTATACCTCCGACTTGATTGATCGGTTTCATTCACATCAGAAACATTCAAAAAAAGGATTTACGTGTAAATTTCGTCCTTGGGAAGTTATATATGTTGAGTTTACAGACTCAAAACAAATAGCTATGAAGCGAGAAAAACAATTGAAGACGAGTGTTGGAAGAAAATTTATCAGAGAACAAATTTCTATAGTCGGGCTCTTATCCGTCAGCTGACGG